>Ga0181612_102826_pt1 | contig 14300 bp, 7 predicted proteins | sample HoacroProtozoa21_FD_119630 | JGI IMG/M metagenome (GOLD analysis project Ga0181612, IMG submission 119630) | Hoatzin crop microbial communities from Cojedes, Venezuel. Combined Assembly of Gp0051906, Gp0051904, Gp0051908 | reverse complement strand
TGCCTGCCTGGAAACTGCTACGCTCTGCTACAGAGCAGCCTCCAGACCCCACGTATTTGCTTCTTTTTTAAAGAACTTCTGCGTTCAAATGCTGCGGGAGGGGGTTAAAAAAAAAAAAAAAACCAAAGCCACGTTCAGAAAAAAAGGCAAAATTTTACCCAAAATGCTGGTGGGGGCTTATGCTCCCAAGTGTGAAGTAGCAGCTCGACAGCTCCCCGCCACCCGGCTCCGTTACCAGGGCAGGTGAGGCACGTGGACCTGCAGATTACAACAACACGCAGCAAAACAGAAAGTGAGCACATCAGGGTAGAAAAATTGCCTCTAATCGGTTTTAAATTCACAGAAGTCTGAATCTTTTGGGATATATTTTTACTTTACATATTTGTGAATGCGAAATGTTCTCATTGTCAAATATGCTTAATATGGGAGTGGAAACTGATTCTGCTTTCGCCTCCTTACTCTTCCTAAACGAAAAATAAATCTGATTTTGCATCACACAGGTTTCCCTCGCACACCCACCCTTTAAAATGCCAGCTGAGAAAGTAGAAGCACAAATGTCACCGGGCGGGCGGGATTTTCCTTTGTGGTAAAAAATGTTGTGTCAGAAAATTCCTGCTTTCCTAAACCGATCTTGTTGTGGATTTGGGAGAAATGGGACAAAGCTTTCAGGCAGAGCACATTTATTTTGAGTGTTAAATCTCCGCAACTGAAAGTGGTTCTTATAAACTTCATTTTAAAAGCAGACTACGCACAGGCTATTACAGCCCTGAAATTGAATATTTCATATTATTCGCTATCATTTAGGAAAGCTGCTGAATGCGAACGAATCAATATTTTGAAAAGTACTGAAATCTGTCCTTCAGCGACAGGGGAAGAGAGACGTACCCGCAGCGAGGAAGAAGAGCAGCTCTGTGTCAAACGAGGGCATTCTGCTGCGCGGCAGCAGGAGTAAAGGGCCGCTTTAGAGATCATCCACCCAGCTCTGCCAAAGAAAAAGTCCGGTAGGAAATCCTCTCTGGACGATCTTAAATAAGTCTCCCTTCTCCAGGGGCCTGAATCAGACAGGGAAACCCCCAAGCAAGGGAAAAGGCTTCCCCAGGAAAAGCAGCAGCTGGCCTAAAAGGTCCCAGTGACCCCCCCACCACTGGTAAAGCTTTATCTGTGCAGACCAGTCCAAAGCACAAAGCTATTTAGGGTCTGGAACGAGCCCTCCCTAACAGGCATTACTTCTATTACTGCCTTTGTCATCAGTCATATGATGGTAATAAAATTTGTAACTGTTTCACTTACACCAGTGCTGCGATTTACCTAGTCTAATAGACAATGCAAATGCTAAAAGACACATATACATCTTCATTATATAAGCTGGTGCCTGAGTCATTTTCCTCCAGAGACAGTTTTATTCATTTTTATACAATTTGCCTACTGTACAGTGCAGATGGTTTCTATTAAGTAAAATATCTGTTTGCTTCCAAATTTTTAGTTTTCATGATTAAATTACTTTAAAATGAGGGTACATTGTATTATCCTCTTTCATGACTTAATTTAGTTGCAAGAGCACAAGTACAAACTCTAAAACCCAGTTTCACCCACTCAGAAAATGGATATTTTGACCAAACGCTGAGAATTCCTCGGGTCTGGTTTATACGCTCTGCAGCGTTTTCCGTGTGAGCATAAACTAGGAGAATTATTTACTAAGTATACATCTTAATGAAGGATTTAAAAAAAAGCACAGGGCAATACGACAAGGCGGGGGGGGGAAAGCACAAATAAAATGCGAAATGATGTTTGGATCGTGGGGCAGGAGGAAGGCGGCGTCCGCCACCGTGCTGCCATCGGGTGGATGGCTGGGAAAGATGCACGCTCCCACCAGGGTCCACCAAGGACCACCACCACCCAGGTCGGCCCTGCGACCGCCGCTTCCCTGCGAGCCAGGTCGTCTCCCTCTGCGGCACGGGTCCTCGTGGTGTCTGTTTGCCCACCCAAATAATGACGGCGTCCTGGGGTCGTGTCACGCTGTCAAGGCACTTCCAGGACTCCTGCGCGAATCTTTACAGCAAGCCCTCGCGCCCAGGTACTGCTGCACCGAGCAGACCTCAACGCACACGGCAAAGCCCATCACCGGGGTTTCTCCCAGGTCTCCCGAGCCCCCCTGCTCCCCCGCTAACACACAGCCGGGTTCAGGTGACCACACCGCAGCCTGGGGCTTTGCACAGGGCCACCCCACACATGCAGCTTCAGCGTGATCTCTCCAAAGGTCAGACCATGCCGGCACGTGCAGAAAGAAGCACCAGGCTCCTGTCAAACAGCGTAAACAGCAACTCTGGGACCTAAATCTACTGTGTTTCACTGCTTTTGAAATTCATAGAAGTGGAAAGAGGTGCAGGAACCCGACTGTGGGGTGGGGATGGGGGAGAGCCGTGCCCTGGCCAGGGTCCGCTCCCTCGGCACATACCCCCGCGCTGACTTTGGGGCCAGCAGAAAAGCCGCTGGCATGAAAGGCTGGCACAAACAAATAAATAAAAACAGATTACAGGGTGTCTCATAGCCAGTCCTTGATGCCAAACACAACCTTAAGCTGAGCTGGCAAAGCTTTCAGACGTACGTGGAGCTTTACTAAACGCTGGCAATGCAAGCAAGGAAAACTGGTAAGGGATGGAGCGACCCAGTGTTGTGATCTGGACAGTGACCCAGTGTCATGAGGTTGTGGAGTCTCCTTCTCTGGAGATATTCCAGACCAACCTGGACAAGGTCCTGTGCAGCCTGCTCTGGGTGACCCTGCTTCAGCAGGGGGTTGGACTGGGTGACCCACAGAGGTCCCTTCCAACCCCGACCATTCTGTGATTCTGTGATCTGCATTGGCAATAGAAGTTCCCTCCCCAGGACAGGAGGAGAGAAGCCAATCCTAAACAAGTGGCAAGCCCAAAGAAAACTGATACATTTCTGGAGGCTCGTGCAAACAGTAGCATAAGCCCTTCCTGTCCTCTTCCCAGCCCAAAACGAAAGCTTGCCATGTGTGCCAGAACGTACAAATCTTCTGGAGGAAGATAAGAGAAAGAAACACACTTCTCTAACAAGTCTCCGCAGCATCAAGTAAAAATCCATTATCAGTCCAGATAATCTACTGGTAATGGCAACACATACCCATAAATCAGACAAAGCAAAATATTGCTTTCATATCCTTTTGAGATGTTCAGGGAAATACAGATCTCATCTCTTCAGCTGACACAAAAATTATTTGTCATATCAGAAAAGGCGGATTTTGAACGTCAGCAAAAGCAAGAAGAGCATCTATTAAGTTCAGCTTGTCCACTGGCTTTGTCCTCGATAGCAGCCGGCAGAGAAAACCTTACAGCAACCCACAGCAGCTTCTGCTGCAGTCAGAGAGGGGCACGCAACAGACATCTCACCAGAAAAGTTCTCTGAATGCCCGCTCCGCATCCCCAAACACCATCAAGGTAGCAGCACCCTGACACCAACAGCAGACCACTGGCTCAAAACACTGACAGTGGCCAGAAATACGATACGTCACAGGAAAGCAGAAGTGGAAGTCAAACCTTCACCTACATCTCCAAACTGGCAGGAAAAATTAGTGGCACAAATGCACCGATGGGTCCGGGAAACGCGGTCACACACGTACAGAAAGGAAAGCAACCACAAACACAGATCATGATACTGGTTGTAACCTTACCACTGTCTCACCTCTAAATTTTAGACATCTGTTGAAGATGGGAAGCAGGACATTAATGTATACAACATGCCACGTTTCACTGAAACATAAAATTCCTGGTTTTCCATCTGCCATCTCTCCTACAACACACGAACAGTCTTCTGTTTTATAGGTTTTTAATGGAAAGCAAATAAAAAGTCTCAAATTTAGAATTTATCAGAACCATCTTGAACAGTCTTTCAAAAGCCACCCTTTCCGAAAGTTGCACCAGCTGCACCTAATCATGCCGAATAATTCATTCGCAGACATCCAGTGAGCCTCGGGGAGTAACCAGAGCAACGGCAGTTCACATCCACCCGGCGATTTTCTGTGGCTGATAACACAGGGAAACGTGGATGCCAACTGAAACAACGCTGGGAACAAATTGCAGGTAACCAGTTTAAGTAAGGCAAACATTTTTTTCAGAATGAAGTCCCACCATCTGACAACCACAGAGTTAAACAATTTCCCGGCTCCTAACACAAGACCTCATTCTCCCGCTACACCGGATTTTTGCAAGTGCCATACTCATAACGCGCACCTGTAGAGTTGCCGTCGGAAGGACGATGTCATGGCTTCCACCAGCGCTCAGTGCGAACCACATCACTAAAGAGGAGGTGATTGTGCTGGGCTGATATGCAGTTAGCAAGAAAAAGCGTTGACCTCAAATTCCGAAGACACCACTTCAAGATTTTCATTTTTGAGCCTCTGTGATCTTACGACACATTTCCATTAGCAATTAAATGCCCTCCCAGAAGAGGACAGAACTGCAATGCTTGTGAAGGTTTCTGGTCCCTAGAGTCAGCAGCAGTTTGAATTTGAAGATCGCCGGGAAGTTTTGAACAGACTGCAAAAATGGATCCTGCAGAATAAATGGAATATACTGAGGTGCCACAGCAAAAGTACTAAAGCAAATGAAGTGTTCAAACGACACTGCAAAGAGTAGGCAAAACCAGAATCTTAAAGTACAGAGGTCTCAGAGAAATATCCAGTAATTTCTTAGGGCAAATGAAAGGGAAAGAGAGAGACACAGCAATTTTAAAAGGTACAATGATTTTCAGATAACAAGCAAAATTATGATGAACGAAGGAATCAGGACTATTAAAAAAAAAATGTAGAGGGTGGAAGATGGTGATCCACAAGGACTCAGCTCTTCCAGTAGCCCAACACCACCAGAGTCCCTGGGTAAGGAACACCACAGAAACAAGACCTGAGCACAAGTGTTGACAGGTGGTTCATCTAGAAAAGAAATGTCGTGTCTGTTCTGGAATCAATTTCTCTCTTGAATATGAGGGTACAAAATAAAAACCTGATGGCAAAAGGCAACAATGCTATCAAACCATCCAACCACGGGAAAGGCATAAGAAAAACACCCCAGTCATTCCCCTTCCCCACACAACCAGAGGACAGAGTCTCTCATAGCAAGCCAAAATTGGTACGGAAACAAACTCTTACCCTGAGAGTGCAGTGGGCTTCCGAGCAGCTTCAAGTCTAGAATGACCATAATGCAGTATCCAGTCGAACTTTAAATGCATCGAAACATGACCAAAGCAGAAACGCTCTCTCCTGCTTGGTTCAAAGGGCAGAGAACAAAATAGCTGGCGAAGTGTTAGTGATATAAAACACAGTCACCCCAACAAAAACTCTTACCAACAGAAACACTTTACACAAAGTTGCCTTCATGGTTGCTGTCATTTCATTTGAAGTGTTTTTAATGCACAATGGTTACTCATACTTCAGTGGAACGGGAAAGAAAAGGAGTGTTGGGGTTTAATATTGTTCATTTTCTGTTACGTCAGAGTGAAAGTCCATCTTCTAACGAAGCACGAGCACTTGTCCCAAAAACATTTAATTGCACAGACTTCCTATGGTGCTATATCAGGATGAGGCTTTGGAGTAATAATGCATAAATTGGAATGTAAATGTAATATTTCAGAGGTGGAGGAGAAAAACCGAAGAACAGAGGAAAAAGGAAAACTATTCTTTTTGTGGAGGAAAAAAGAAAAACTTTCAAAATATTTTAGTAAAATACATGTTTTAAACCAAACGAGTGCCGTAATGTCTAACAACTAGCACCAATGCAAATGGCAAGGCAGTGCACTAATCCTCAATTCATAAAAATCCTCAAACTAATCTCAGCAGGACCATTCATGCACCTTTGGGATCAAGTTCTTAAAGGGGAGGTAAGTCTTGATATTAAAGTACTGGAGTATGAGTCAAGAAACATACTTTTCAGGCTCTACTTCAACATGACCAAGTCGCCTACACAGTCTGGGCATCAGTTAAAACCTTCTCAAACAATTCATCACTTCTGTGTTTGAGGATAAAACCGTGGAAGCTCTGAGATGGTCAGCAGGCTTTTAAGGCACCTGATATATGGAGATCCAATTTTGGTTGAATAGCTGCTCATAGATATTCACAGATCAAGGTAAATAGACCATTAGACCAGTTCTGCTATCGCATCCAGAAAACTAAATACGCACCTTTGTTCACTGAAGTTAACCCAGATTTATATCTCCTGTAATCAAAACCGTGATTTTAGCTTCAGCCAGGTGGCCAGGCCAGCCAGTGTATTTTCTGTATCTTACAGGGCAGCAGTCATTAAACCTGATGATGGACTAACGGTTCAACAGTAAAGAACTTGCCCCATCTGCTGAGTAGCTCAGGTTCCAGTAAAACAAGTGGATCCCTCCTGGCTGCAGGCCAGCTGAGAAGTAGAAAGATTTATGAAAACTCTGAAGAAAACATTTCAAACAGCTGTAACAGAAAGGAAATCCATGCACCATCTGAATCGCAGAGTTATTACCCTGCCACTCCGTACAGTACTGCCAGGGTCTCTCCAGCAAGCCCATTATTTAATAGACCATTTAATAGACTATTAGGTCCCCAGTCGTCTTCGTTACGGCAAAGAGGCAAATGCACGGATAACGGAGCTGTCTTGCGAGTGGAACAACTGCTCGGAACGAAAGGTGAGACAACACGCTGATAAGCAGAGAAGTCTCGCAACTGGTGGAAGTAAGAATGCATTACACAGGCCAAAAACCAAAACTTCAGATACTAAACATCTTCATTCAAAAATAAATACATCAATAAATACAAATGGGAGTGGGGAGGCACGTGGTGCAAATTACCTGATGTGTATCACGTTTTAAAGTGCTTGCACAGATGGTGAACATTTTTTAGGATGAGTCAAGACACTGACGTTCTTCAGGACAACCCCAACATCTGCAAACAATCAAGACGGAGACAAGGTCCAGCATTTCACATCTTTCTTACAGAACACGGTGATTTAATATTTGTAGAGTCATGATTCAATTCTGAAAGAGACCGAGTGTGGATGAGCCACGTGGTGTCTGCTCCGAGGAGGTACCGGACACATGAAGGAGAAGAGAGAGCAGCATGCTCAGGAGCAGGCAGGAGCGCTCAGCACTTCCCAGCATCAGTTCCTAAATCAGCCCTACCCCCCACCCTGCTGAAGCATCGCTGGCGGGGCTGGGTTCCCTGGCTGGAAATCACCAGGAAAACCCACGAAAGCAGTGCTGAACCAAAACGCCTGGATAAGGCAGGCGGCTGGGGTAGGCTGGGAACTGTTCTCCATAATGCAAAAACTTCAACGTTTAAAAAAAAGGGAGTCTTTTCAAAGACCAAAGTTGCAGCACTTCCCACAATGAGAATTTTAAAGATTGTTGAGGAAATACATGCAAAAATACAAATTACTTCAGTTTTAGTACTTCATAAAGCACATACAAGTTTACCTTAGTATTTGCTATATTTTAATGAAGCAAAATTCAGGGAACTTACAGAACTCACTTGTTCCTACAACAAATGATGCAACTTCTTTTTCTAGATCTAAAATATTCACACATTTTATGTCTGAACTCTCAAGCTTTTCCAAGTCTAGGAGTAACCACTGGGTCTAACTGGGATCTCTCCCTCTGTGTTTTATACTGGGGTTCCTCATGGGTGCAGACCCATGCCCAGATGTCCCGGGGCTGCTGCCAGCGCAGATCCCGCACTTGAGGACAAAGCACGATTTTTTTGTCATTTTTAAAAAGCAGCGTTTCAAAAGAGTTCCAAATGGTTATGTATTGCTAGAATAAATTTAGCCACTAATCTTGCTTTTCCACTCTCCGTGGCGTAAATTCAAGCTGCTCGAAGACGGTTTCCTTCGGGAAGACTACCAGTGGTAGTAACAAGCCATTTACAGCCCCCAACCTGAAATAAACAATTTGGACGTTTTGATTCTCCACACACTTCAGCTTGAAAGGAAAGTCAAATAAGCATGTGGACTTGCAGCTCTGCCCATGTGCAAACAGTTTTAAAGACAATTAACCTTTCAGCTATAGGACTAAAATACTGCACTGTGTTAGAGCAACCTCTTGTGCCCGTGCTTAGAACCTACCACATCCAGCAGCTCTCACTTCTGGAGATAACTTCGGGAAAAAGCAAGTCCACTTTTCCAGAGCTCCTGGGGTGGCTTGAAACAAAAAGGAATCCACTATTATTCACATTAAATATGCTAATATAATCTGAACAGAAAATCGGATGGCTAGGAAAAATGCATTCGTATATGAAAATTTTACCACAGCCATCATTAACGCAGATCAGGATGTCTAATGTAAAGCGTGAGCTCCAGTGGTCTTAAATACAAGAAAAAGTATGTCTTGGTAAATTAGTTCTCTGGAGGCCAAAGTTGAGCACAGAATAAGAGCATCTCTTCATTTTCAGCAAACATCAATTCTTTTTCATGGTAATATCATTAAACAATCCTGTCAGTGCAAAGTTTCTCGGGGAGTGTTCCAGGACAAAAGTACTTTTTCCTCGGGGATTTTTATCCTGCCAAGCAATCAATATTTCAGCAACGTTTCACCCATTTAAGTGCGAGCCTTGCCACTGCAGGCAGATGATATCCCATCCACCCGTGGCAGAGTTCGAGGCGTTTCCAGGGCAGGTTGTTGTCACCTGGTGGGTCACTGCGATGGGGGCATGGGCTTTTGTTTTCAGTCACCGGGAGTTAGCACAGCGTAGGGTGCCAAAACTGGGTATGTAACACACAGGAATTTTTCCTGAGGTTATCGAAAATTTTAGTTCCACCAGCTTCCCTAGCAGGACTGGGCTTGGTCACCAGTTCCTGCTGAGGACTGGTGGGTGCGGCGTGACCTCATCCATGGGAAAGATGGGAACCCAGGGCTTGGAGTCAGATCTCACCATCGAACCAGGAAGCTATGTTCCCGTCTGGACACTAAATAAGGAAGCAGACCTCTGTTTCGAATGAAAACAACATCCAGATATTACTGCGCCAAGCAGATTAACTAAATTTTGCTTTTTCCAATTTTACAGAACATCAAAACAGACAAAAAACGATCTAGATTACCAACACAAAATTGTAACCTGCTCTAGAGCTGACGACAGAGCCCTATAATTTCCCAGGAAACACACAGCTTTCACCAGAACCAATAAAATGTTAAATTTGTGCCAGGAATTCTACCGGCATGCAGGGTGCAGGCACTGCCTAGTGGAGAGAGAGCAGTGAGAGAAGAAAAGATGAGAGGAGAAAATGGAAAGGTTTCTTTGCAGCTAGGCTTCAACCTCCACCAGTTGAAAACTATCTCAAGATTATTTCAAGAGAAAGTAAGTTCAGGAGACGGGCTTTGAAAAAAATAAAATTAAACTAAAAGTTATCACCACCTCCATGTAGCTAAATGAACTTGCTTACCTTGTGGTGCCCAATAAACGTTAAAACTTTGGCTTTTATTTGTCCCAGTTGTAATCCGCGAAGTGCTACCACGTTTCTTCAACATCTGGGACTCATCTTATCTCTCCTAATGACTCAGTGGTCTGCAGAAAAGGCATGCTGAGGCGCAGATGTGCGGTGTCACGCAGGCTTAATGGCATGCAAAGGGAACAAATAAAAAAGGTATGTGTTAACGATTAGGGTGGTAAGTGCAGGCGGTTCAGAAGGTGGAGGATTTACATTGGGAGCCTGGAGGCAGCCAGCAAAGAGGAGCAATCAAGAGCAAACAGGCCTGACTTTCTCACTTAGCCATGGTTATTAGGCTGGGTCCTGCTGCAAGCTAATGGGCTTCATTAGGGAGAGGAGCAGCTCAAGTTCTCCGAGTCTTCTCCCTTCCCCGCACCACCAGCCGCACGCTGCCGGCGCTGCACGCGGCGCGAGGCTGCAGATGGGGTGGGTGTTTATAAGGCATTTATCGCTGTGGCGTGCAAGGACACATCAGTCAAATCCTCTTTCTGCTGAAAGAGAAGGCGGACTTGTTCTGGAGCGGTTTGCTAATAGAAATATGACTTTGTGGAAGACATGCATCTTTAAACCACGCCGCCGGAGAAAAGCTATTTCAGCAAGTACATCTTTTATAATAAATACAAGGAGATTCACAACCAGAAAGGAAATTGTATTTAAGAATAAATTCGTGTTAGGATTTTATTACTAGTTCATTACATTCTTAATCTGAAAAATCCTGAAGCAGCACAACTACTTTTGAATTATCATTAATAATTACATTGATACTGAATTCTTTTATGCAAACAGTACAGTAGACTTAGAGATAGGACTCTGTGTAAACCTCCTGAGTGTTTGCAGGAAGTTTAATTCATTTCATATCTCCTTTAATTTGCAAATGAGGTGTGAAACAATTGTCTGTTTCTAGAAGGTGTCGGCATTCAAGTGCCACACATCGTACCTAGGCAGCTCTGTTAAGCTAATGGATCGGCGTATACGCTCATCCAATATATCCAATGTCACGCAGTCATCGAGTGAGGTCAGCCAGATACTATTAATTATTGGAATTTATGGAGTGCTGACAGTGGGCTTGGCACTGTCTGGCTGGCCCGTGTCACTTTGCAGCCAGCCCTGGGTCTGCAGCTCCCCGTTGGTCCAGCCAGGAGAGCAGGCGACGCGCGGCGTCACCCGGGGGACGCGGGGCCGGGCTGCGGCCGAGCAGAACGACACCGGGACCCATCCGACAAACCAGGGAAAATCTCCGGCCCATCATTAGCAACTCCTCTGCCGCCTTCCCCAAGGAGGGAAGAGCACCGGAGCACGTAAACATCGGGATGGCTGATTAATGAGATGCTGTAACCTCCCAGATACTTTTTTTTTTTTTTCCTAAAGGAAGGCACGCTGTTGCCAAACATTTCTGAGAAGGAAACAAAACAATTTTACTAAAGAGATTTCATTTGAGCATGTTGTGTCTGAGCCTCATCCTGGAGTATCTCAGCTTTCGTATCAGTCTCTGCTAATGAGTTTAGCTCCCTGGGTAGTATATGTCTGGTAAATTTTTCAGGAACCGATCATTAGCAATGTTTTGTATATTTTATTTTCTTGTTTTCACTGTATATAGAGTTGTCATTTTTAATTCATTGCCCACTGGAATTTTATGAAGGAAAACTTACATTCTCTTAAAAATAATATGAGCACGTTGGCACAGATTTTAATAGATGCATGCTATGCTGCAGGTGAAATTTTTCGACTCCAGTACAAGTACGTGAGAAACAACACAAGGCGGACCGTGCTGAGAAAGCACAACGGTTACAGAGATAAGCAACTTGCTCTTCCCATGGCAGAAGAAATAGCACGCAGATAGCTTAGAAAAAAAGTCCTAATTCTTCCCCGTGCATAATACGGCCATCGCCGTTTCTGAAGCGCATCGCTACTTCTGGCCTCTGGCTTGAGATTAGAGAATTTGAGCTCAGCAAATTGGGGATTTTGTTGGCACAAAAACCTGAAAAAGCAAGCTTAATCCTGATTTATGGGGAAGGGGGTAACATAATCTTCTTACTTTATGGCATTTAAAAGTGTATAGCAGAATCAAGTGGTTTAGCCTAATTTAGCTGTTTTTCTATTAGATTTCTAAACAAAAACTAAATAAAATTAGTGTGTCCACGCACAGCTTCTTTTCATAATGTTTCAAGAACGATTCTGGCAAAGAAAGTCCCACACTGTAACACAGTGTTACAATGTAATACAGTGCTCACTGTTAACGGACTCTGATTTTTTAGTTTCCTACGCCACGATGACATCGCAACACTGACTTTTTTCCGTACTAAGTCATACAGAAGTCGGTCTGCACTTTGCTGCAGCGTCTCCCAAGTCGCAGTCGAGTCCCTGAAGTGGGCTCACGCTGTGGTGCCAAAGGAGATCAGCCCTTCAGCGACGCTGTGGTGAACCTCCTGTTCAGCTTACCCCCTCTATAACACTAACCCTAGGTTTTCTAGCCATTTTTAACATGATCAACTGCAGATCTGTCCCTTTAAATCAGGGTTGAAATAAGACACTCACCATTCTCCAAAGCCTGTCGTAACAGAAGGCTTTTCCCTCTCCTCTGCTTTGTTCACCCTTTGGGCCTACAGAGAAACTGTGATCTCCATGGAAGCATGAAGAGCTCAAACCCCAACTTCTTTCCATGGCATGGAAGACCACAGAGAAGTCCTGCTGATGAATCCCATGTCTATAAAGCTCAGAAGGTGGTGGGACTCAGTCATATCTTCCTCCCCCTGAAGTAAACTTCATAACCAGAAACTCGAGGTCTCCTCCCAGGACAAACAGTTCCATTCGTGGAGAGGGAAGATTCCTACCAGCTCTGTAAAAATTATCTCAGAAACATACTGACATGCGTGAGTCACTTAGTGGCCACCACAAATGTGAAAATTAATTTATCAATCATTTTCCCTGTCTCCACACAGCAAGGGATAATGCAGCCTGGCCTGAGGATGTCAGTACCCAAAGCACTCCCATCGTGCAATGTCAATCTGCTCTTATCACATCTCATCCAAACGTCTTCCTAAGTTAAAGAATCCAATTTTTGCATCTCTCAAAGCATCACAAATTAAAAGAAAAGCGGCCACAACTTCATGCAGAGCATCTCCTGACTTGCTACTTGAAATCACAGCTGTATTTGCTATGATGCTCGTTGATCCTGAGGCCAAACATTTAAAATACTGCAACAACACACACTGACAACTCCAGTGTCTCTGAAGGAACATGCAGAGCAGAACAATACAGACATTTTGCTGAAAACCACGCTTATTAAACGACAGCGCGTTTATCTGCTTTTGTTCATCCTTTGAAAACACGCTTTATTGTGACTAAAGAAGATCGATCGGCAGAATAAGTTATTGGGTAACTAAGACCAGATATCAGATGACAAGGAAATATTTGACATCTTAGTGGTAAATTTTAATCAGAAAACCTGCACAAAAGAGAAAGGAATAAAATGATTCCACAGCAGAAAAATGTATGACTTCAGCCCTACCCATAACATTATAAATGGATTTTGTCAGCTTGCAGTCTTACAGGGCTCGTTGACAGTAAATTAAATTTGGTCAGTTTATAAAGGTATTGCTTTCATGTTTCTCTCATAAGATCTTACATTCCTCCGAGGTTTAGAATCACCTTGCTTCTCCTAGCTTGTCTTCTGTCTTCTATTCTTCATTACACAACAGATGACCTATCAGATATTCTTCTTCTACTCCAACAGATTTCCCGTTGCCAACCTTCAATGAGAATAAAGCCTGCAACCCTTTTTATCTTCATTCCGCTGCTGTTTCCATCGGGTTTGGGGTTTTTTTTTTCCTAAATATCGTTTGCCAGCATTGCTTTCTCAGTTTTACCCAGTGGAACAAGCAGTGTCTTCTGAACTGACAATTCTGACTTTTTGCTGCTTGTGATTTTTCTAAAGCATGACAACTACTCGCATGAAGACATGGTAAACCTTTTCAGATAAGGAACTCAAAAATGAACGGCCTTTCAAAGAACAGCAGTAGTTTCTGCAGAACGAAACAAGTCTCCTATGTATTAATTTAATTCAGTCATAGCTTTTCCATGGCAAGAACAATTAGAATCATGACTTTTTAACACATTAATTATTTCTTTTTTAAGAAAAAGTGTACCATTACACAAAACAAAATCTTCTCTTTCCTAGCAACATAAACCAGCTTACTAACCTTTGATATATTTTGTTCTGTATGAGAAATAAAAACAGAAATAAATTGGAAATGGATCACTGCCACTCTATTACAAGTAAAGGCAGGTCTGGGGCAATATTTAAAAAAAAACAAAATCATCCACTGTGTATATCTCGTCTTCCACTTTGCAAATTAATTATTGGTTTATGGTTAGTCACAGGAGACTACAGAGGGGTGTAATGTTTGTTACTGGCTGTTGTGGTTTTTTGGTAACTGAGCATAAAAGGGCCAGCCAAGACCCAGCAGCATGTTCGAGCTCTCCGTCAGACGCAGGAATGGATGAAGCTGCAGAAGGGAAGAGCATCCACCCCCATGGAGTGGCTTTTCTCTTGCAGAATACGTTTACTCCTGACTTCCCCACCCCAAAGGACTTCCACACAGGCTGAAATGGAGGGGCGACCAATGCAAAACCTCCGAGATTTTCACAGAATCATAGAATGGTTTGGGATGGAAGGGACCTTATAGATCACCTAGTTTCCCCCCTCTTGCTTTTAAATAGCAGGGAAATTAGCTCTCTATCTCATCAGGGCCTGCCGTTATGCAGCAGGACATAGTGTCTATTCTTCTAAAGACTGCCCCAAACTAAGTATTAAAAGAAAAGCAATGGTTT
>Ga0181612_102786_pt1 | contig 14300 bp, 11 predicted proteins | sample HoacroProtozoa21_FD_119630 | JGI IMG/M metagenome (GOLD analysis project Ga0181612, IMG submission 119630) | Hoatzin crop microbial communities from Cojedes, Venezuel. Combined Assembly of Gp0051906, Gp0051904, Gp0051908 | reverse complement strand
TGTTTGGGTCAGCCCAACCAGCTTCTTCTGAAAATTAACCCTATCCCAGCTGAACCCAGGACATGTGCATAAAATCAAAACTTACAGTGGTGGAGGTGTTTCATCACAAGCCACAGTTGTGGTAAAAAAAAAGTGCCCAAATTAAAAAAAAAAAAAAAGAACTCCAGACAGGGGAAAAAAAAAACTGTGAAGGAATATTAAACAAAAGGACTGCACCTCAGGCTCAGGAACTGCCCAAGTCAAAAATTGTTAGAGCCTGTGAGAGTGTTCATAGAAGAACGACTGTCTCTCCTATCTTCAAGAAGGGTAAGAAGAAGGATCACAGAACTACAGCCACATCCATCTCACCACCATCCCTGGGAAGGATGGAGCAGATAATCCTGAAATCCATTTCTACATATAGGAATAAGATGGTTTGGGGGAGTAGTCAGCATGGATTTATGAAGGCGAAAATAGTGCTTAGCCAAACTGATAACTTGTAGGTTGCTCAAAGGATGAGAGAAGATCAGCAAATACTGCTTATTTTGACTTTACCAATGCTGTTGACACCATCTTCCATAACATCCTAATTGACAAAGGGCTAGATAAGTGGACATGGACGTAGGCTGAAATCCTAGGCTCAGTTGGTTGTGATCAGTAGCAGGAAGTCCACCTGGAGATGAGGCACTAGTAATGTGCCCCATGGGTTGACACTGGGGCCAATACTACTTAACATATTCATTAATGAGCTGGATGATGGCACAGACTGTAACCTCAGCAAGATTGCAGATGATGCAAAACTGGGACGAGAGACTAACACATCAGACGGCTGTGCTGCTATTCAGAGGGACCTCACAGGCTGGAGAAATGTGCTGTCAGGAATCTCATGAAGCTCAACAATATTCAAAATATTCAAAACCCAGCTGAGCATGGTCCTGAGCAACCTGCTATAGCCAACCATGCTTTGAGCAGGGAGCTTGGACTAGACAATCTCAAGAGGCTCTTTGCACCCCTGATCATTATGTGATTCTGTGAAACTCCACTACAGACTTGTGTCCTTTTCTTATAGTTCATAAGCATCTGGCATGAGCTGCTGGCAGAGATAAAGGACTGTCCAGCTCAGTACTCTGTTTTGCCCTACTATGGTCTTTCTCATTTTCTAGATGATAAATTTCAGTAAACTATTTTAATTTAAATGTTGTAAAATGTATAATTTTAAGCTGGAATCAGTTTATGTTGATGAAGAGCACCAAATCCAATCCATATTTTCCAAAGTTTTCTAGGTTATAACAAAGAAGAGAACAAAAAAAGGTCATCACACACAACACATCCTTCTTCTTGCACGGAAGAATCAACAGTAGGGCAAATCACAAATTAAAGCATAAACCTAATGTTTGCTTTCTTTCACCTCACCTGATTAGAGCCATTAAATTTGCATCATCCTTAGCTGTGCAATTATTATCACGGAAGGCTTAGCCTGTTAAATTCAATTCTCACATTGCAAAAGCTTTCCAGGGAGTGATTCTCCTTTTAATATAACTTCCACAGGATTTAAATGGAGTTTATGTTACTTGAAGAATCTGTTTTTCCTCCTTATCTTCTTCCTAAAGGAGAAGGTGCTCAGAGCTGACTCATAAGGACCCAATGGCTCCTTATCCCAGTTCAAAGAATACAGGGCTGAAAATTATGAATGCGTAGCTGAGAGGGACTCTAATGTTGCTCTGCACTACATCACTCTGACTCTCAACATATTCATTGAGTTTATTCTCACCTTCCCTCACTCCTCATCTGATAGAAAAAAGGAAGAAAAAGAATGGCATGAAAGGGAAAAATGTAGAATAAGATACTCCTAAAACAATAATGTCCTGAAAAGCTTTCTCTGCATGTACAAGGTGTTTTGGAGGGTATTTACAGTAGGGGTTTTCAAAACCATATCCTCCAATAGAGAATTCATCTTGATTTATTTTTCCTCTTCCTGCCTATTCATTTTAAATTATAATACTTTTCAATCTCTCTAAATGTAACAGTGCAATTCAGAACAAAACCTGCATAATTTTTCAAATTAGAGAAGACTGCTTACCCAGTGTGGATGCTACTCAAATTGACCATTAATATCTACCAAAACTGTATAATCTCCACTAAGATAAATGCCCCACATTGAAGCTAAAATAATTTCATAACATCTATATTTAAACCTAAACAGAAAATCAGCATTTACTAATTTATAGTGTTTCTGAATTATGTAACTCATCACTCCTCCAAATACCAACCCCTTCTCCTAACAAGTACATGGGTAATTAGAGTATTTCAAATTGTTAAATGCTACCAGTCTAAGCCATTGGGCATTTCGTCTCTTTCTTGTATTGTTTCTATAAGCAGCAGTGGCACAGAAGACACGTGGGAAATTCACTCATTTAATGTTTTCATTCACACAGCACTTGCTGATAATGTTTCAATCTTGTTTCCTTTCAATTAACGCTCTCTTGGGAAAAACATTCCCAGTCAAAGAAGTGACAGAATGCGTGGATGAGAAGCAAACAAAACAGGAGTAATATCCTTGCCTCTGCTCTCAGAAGGAAATCCCAAACCCTGAGAGCGCATAGGCACCTGAAGGCACACACACCTGGTCTGCATGCGTTGCACTTTGCTAAGGCACCTTAACTACGCAGGGCGTTAGTGGACATCACCCGTGCCTGAGTCTGGATTCCCTCCTGTCTCGCTGTCGCACAGAGGTGATGATACTTTCTCACTTCATGTGGTCTTTAAAAGGATTGACCAAAGAGGTTTCAGAGTTTCAAAACTTAATATCGACGAAACTAAACAGACAAGAACATAAAACTGATCATTGCACTAACAGCCAAAGCTCTGATCTGAATCATCCACATCCGAGGAGAAAGGCATATTTCACAGCTCCATTTGTATCCATTCCCTGGTCCTGCTGCCGCAGCTGCCTACGGGAACACAAATCAGCATTGACTCTGGTGGGACTTCTGATCATTTTAACAACTTTGCTGTGTGCAGTCAGACCAAGGTTACCAACTCTTACAACGCACAATTGGTGCTGAGTACTGTTAATTTTTAAGTAGGATAAAATTTATAAACTAAGTCAATGTTTTTAAAAAAACATTTTTGGCATGTCAAAACGTTAGAAAGATTTTTTTAAAAGATAGTGATGTCTTCTCCCACGTAGTCATTTTCTTACTGCCTCTTACCTCTCTTTGGCCTTCCTTCCCTATACCCCACCCCTGCACAAACTATTGGACAGTGAACATGCCCATCCAACACAGTAGTTACTGCCTCCCTTTCTTTTTTAAGGAAAACAATTAGAAAATAGTTTACAGAGAAATCTGTTTGGCTAAGGAGCAAGGAGTCAGAAAGGTATTCTGGGTCAAAACAGATAAGGTGGGGGATATCAGAAAGAGAAAACAACTGAATAGACACGGCTGTCATTTCCCTGCAGCCTACTGGCTACAGCCAGGGTCACCTAGGGTTGAGCAGAGCAAACATCAAGCCCTCTTGTAAACTCAACCATTAGATTAAAGAGCCCTTTGCTTCCCTTTGATAAGCTGAAAGGCTGAACTCTGTGCATCTCCCACAGCAGGCCGTTTTCTCCTGCTTTCAAATGCTCCCGTGACTCTCTCCCACTTTTCTACACGTGTCTGAATGCAGGGACGGGAGGCCCTGACGTATTGCAGCAGCATGCACAGAAAGCAAGACACTGCTTTTCTCCCTAGTCAGGAGTGTGGTTTACATGAAGTTCATAATCACCCAAGACACAGCCATGGAGGCCACCTCTCTGATCCCCTCAGCCTTTCTACCATCACGATTTTGTACATCATATCGCACATTTCTTGTTCCCAGACAATTAGCATTCCATTAAGCTGAACTTGGTTTTAATGTGCCAACTTAGAGCTCTTCTGTCAGCCCAGTCCTCATAACTCTGTCAATTCTTTTTTGTCACCCATAGCTGTAATCACCAATAATTTGTATTTACCTACAAATAAGTGGTTAAAATTTTGACTAGAGGCAAGGCTGACACTGATGACTGCTAAACTCCAGGCAGTTACAATTACTCAATGTTAATTAAATTCAAAAGATCCATGAATTAACCAGTTTTTAACATATTTAGCCTGTGCCTTATTGATACTGCATAGTTCTTTCCCTTCACCCCCTGAAATAGAGAATAAGGAATCAGGAAACTTCAATTTAAAAACATAGCAAAATACAGAAAAGAATATAGTGAAGCAGAATATATCAGTTCAAAAACTCCCAGACTAATTTCTAAAGAAAAAAACTTAAGCAGAATTTTGGTAAAGATGTGGAAAAACAAAGTGGAAATCAACACAACTGGTTCAAGTTCTAAATTTCTTTTTGGTGATACTTCTTGTTCTATGGCATAAACAAAACAGTTGTCATCCCTACCAGATCCCAGGAATTCTGGGTGCTCAGAAACTAAACCACAAAACTTGGTGAACAGTACATTTTCTTTGTATAACCAGTTTTTTTTTCCATGGACATCTCACCATTTAATTTCAAATATGATAAAAATTTTGGGTAACTCCCATTCTGAGAGCTCAGAGGGAAGAAGGTGATAACTAGAAAATATTGAACATTCATCCTCTGAAAATTAGGTGGGTTATCAGTAATTCCTTCTCATTTATGGAAATATTGTGTTAATTTATTTAGCACATAAACAAATACAGTGACTAACTTAAGGCACATTTACACTGCAGGGAGCAATGATTACAGCTTTGGTGAGCCTTACAGGACTCTGGGCGAGTCATGTGCTGATTTTAGCAAAAAATACGAGACCAGCAGATGCCATGCCAAGTGCCGACCCTACCACTGACCAAATTCTGAGCAGTGGCCCCAGAGAGCTGGGGGCAGTCGGGTCTCTCACATTTTAATATTCATATCTTTAAGCAGAGGTGGGACTGGTCCATTGGCTTCTCTTCAATACAGAGCTAAGCCAGGTGTTGTAGGCAAACTGTAACAGGTAGAAACTACTGCAAGTATTGCCTGTCCGCGACCAGCTGTCTCGCTGCCATTCAGCTGCCTAGGCAGGATTGAGTTAAGCCTGGTTGGGGAAGAAGGACTGGGTTCAACACTGGGACTCTTGCCATTTGTTATCAAACACAGAAGAAAACCAGAAGCCAAGAATCTGCTCCAGAGCCACCTGGCCTCCAGTGTGCCTCCTCGAAATCTTCTGCCCGTTACACTAAGTGACAAAATGAGTGATAAGGGATGAGGTTCAACAAAAATCCATGATCGTGACAGAGCAAAGAACAGGTCAGGAAGCTGAGAATAAAGGAATGAACAGACTTAGTTCTAACATGTCAATTCTTTCCACTTTAATGTCCAAACCAACACAATAATCATCAGACACCCAAGGCCTTTGAAGACTACAGTTTTTACTCGGAATAATCCAACCTGTATACAAACAACATCGCCTTCCTCCCATCCCAAGGTAAGATCACCCATTTTCTGCCTAGATGAAAATGCTTTGTGATGCAAAAAAAATTGCTGTGCAAACTGTCATGATGAGAAAATTCCTGCTGTTGAGCTCAACTTTAACCCTTTTTTATTGCTGCAGGGCTTCATCTGTGGAACAGATACTCCAACGCCAATGACCAAAGGAATGTCTCCTCAGAGGCTATTAGAGGGGAAAAAAAGAATGGGAACAGATGATTACTACTTCCATGATAAATAACACTGCACTCCACAAATCTTTGCTCTAAAACAATCCACAATTGGTACAAACTGCAGCTGAAGTCTATAGTTAGTTGTAGGACCTGACTTGTAACCTGCACATATCATTACAGCCCCACTGCTTCCAAAAGCACAAGCACTCTTTAAAGCAATTAAGCCAATTTATTGCCTTGTCCCCCAGTAGGGCACATACGTTTATGCACTAAAAGATGGTTTGTTTTCAAGGAGAGAAGGTGGAGGGCCTTGCAGTTTAGCTTGTCCCCAAGGGTGACACCACACACAGTTCAGTTCCTCTGAAGTGACTGTTTCCTCATACTGAAAACTCTCGGAGACTTGCTGACAGGTAAATCCAGCTCACTGTGAGCATGGCAGCAACAACAGCTGCTACTCCTCATGGGCATTATACAGAGAGGGTGCAAAGGGAAATTAAATACTGAATATGCAGCACTCCACGAAGCAAAACAAAAATTGGAAGAATCCCTGTCTGGTCTAGGCTCTGCCTCAGTGTCACCCCAACACTTGCTTTGTAACCTGTAACACGGTAATTCACTTTTCTTCACCACCTGGGAGAAAGCAAACTAGAGCCTTTTCATAAACACCATTCCCTGTTAGTCAGTCAAACTCAACACAGAGAATCAAAATAGGACACAGTCCTAAAAAAGCTGCTGCTTTAATTTCTCTCTTAAGAAAATAATACTGCAACGTAACACACTTGAGGGAACAACCTTCAATGGAACAAATTCAATTTGACTTCATTCTGTTTCCCATCCCCAGTCCTAAATGTTCTTGTGGCAGGGACTGTTTCACAAGCTTGCCACTTTAATCGAGGCAAATCCATTAGCTTCTCATAGATTTTGGATTGGCTACTATATATTCTGATTTTCAGAGCTAATGCTGAATTTCATCCAATTTCCTTTGCGTTCTTTCCTGTTAGCTTGTATCCATCACATACTCCACAAAAGAATCCAGCTTTGATGAGAAGATGCCAAGGGACAAGAAACTAACACCAAACCAGTGTTGTGCCTCTTAGAACTTCCTCTCCATTCATAGTCACTTTTTTGAGCAATCAGCAGTTTTTACTCCAGCGATGTCAGGTGTCTACGTTTGACCCTTAAAACCCTGTCAACCAAGAATATACACATATGAAAGTACAGCTCAAGCTAAAGATGACCCCATATTGTCCAAAACTTCATAAATCCTATAGCAGTAAAAACTGCTGTAGGAAATCCACTCTTTGAATGCGACTTTAGCTTTACCCACATCCCAGGATTAGTACGTGAATTCTTGCCCTCAAAAACTCCACTTTGCACATTTCAGTATTCTCACTTAAAAGAATTCTTTTTTAAGTGAGGGATCATTAAAAAAAAAAACCAAACATAATTGTCTTTTCTTTCCTGCAAAATTAATCTTCCTAATGTTTGTGGCCACAATGTTTACCTATTGTAGACAAATCTTCAAAAGAAAAAAACCAATAAAAACAACACTTTAACCTGTCATTCAGTCTGATTAATGCTTTATTTAGAAAAGCCCATGTTACAACCAATAACAGCACATCGTGCCTAATTACCTGGGAGTCGCTCCACAACAAACTACAATTCTATTACTAGAAACAATAGGCTTGGCTTTGGTTTGTGGATTACAGCAGCTGCAGCCAAGAGATGTCATAAATAATGTACCAGCAACTAAATCAAAAGCCATCAAGAATTCATACTGCATAACAAAAGTGAGGACAAAAAGTTAATGCTGGCATCCCCACTGTTCTTACACCGACAGGTTCAGTGCAAACAAGGCCAATGTTATCTTTTTCAAGAGGTATGAAGTGACTTGGGTATCTAAGTAATTTTTAAAGAACTGAATTTCCACTGTTAATGACTTCGGCATATAGGGATTTTCACACTTACTTTTATATTCAGATAAATAAGGAAACCATTCTAAACCATTCACCCAAGCACAGCCTATTATATGTGGGGAGAGCAGCAGAGAGGGGCCCCCAGACGACTGATCACCCCACTTCCACAAAAGGGATAAAGTAAGCGCATTCAGTTTTTTGGCTCTTCATAGAGGAGAGAGATCAGCAACCTGGAGTGAGGCCAGTGGAGGGTCACTAAGATGGTGAGGAAACTGGAGCACATGACGTAGAAGCAACAGCTGAGGGAGCAGAGTTTGGCTAATCTGGGAAGCAAGGCTAGTGGGGAATCTGATTTCAGTCTTCCAGTACTTAAACGGAGGTTTTAAGTAAAACAGGACCAGGGTACATAGTGAAAAGACAACAGATGGCAGGCACACGCTGCCAGATGGGAAATTCCAGTTGACACAACCCTTCACAATGAGAGCGGCAAATGGATGGACAGAGGTTGCCCAGTAAAGCTGTGGGATCTCCATCCTGGAGGATTCTCAGAGCTGGGCACTACGAGGCCCTGAGCCACCTGATTAACTTCTGCAGCAAGCCCCACTTTGAGCGGGGGTTGTACCTGGTGATCACCAGAGCTCCCTTGCAATGAAAATCGTTCTCTGAAGGTACGACACTGCATTTCATCTACCAGTGCACATTATGAGATGTTGTACCTGAAGTATACTTAAGCAAGGAGTTAAGATCTCTTCTAACTGTGACCTATTAAGGTAATGCTGTGATAGGTCAGGGTGCTTTATGCAGCATATTTGTAACATACTTTTCTGATCTTTAAATAATTAACTTACTTTCCTTCTTCAATTTTATTTAAATGTGTTTCTTGGACACTTTCCACTCTGGAACACTGACAGATTCATATATTCACCTGAGGCCATATCGAAAGTCAAGGCATGAGAGTTTTCACTCTGGGCTTCTGCACTTTGCCAGAAAGCGCTGCCCTCTCACAGCGCAGAGGAATAATATTTTACTGGTGCATCCTTGCCATTAGCACAGAGCAGTCTGAACTAAACTGAAAATTGCACCAAAATAGCACCAAGAGTTTAATTATTATGCACTTGAAATCATCACACATACAAAACTCCATCACATGTATATTTTGCTTCCAATTATTTTTAAATGAGGCTAAAAAGTAAAATATTATTATTTTTCTAATTTTACATATCAGGCTGAAGAAAAAGCAAATTAAAAACTACTGAAACCTCAGAGACCAGTATTTAGCACAGACACTGTCTAGGGGTAGGATAAAGGGAGAGAAATCTCAACCTCTCATCAGTGTACTTCACAACAGCACACCTTTATTTTGAAATCACATTTTTCCATATACACTCAATCCCAAAGAGACATCACAAAAATAAGGAGTGGACAGCATATGGTAGGAATTAAGATAAAACGGTGATAGGTCTTCAAATTCTTGGAAAAAAATAAAATTTAAAATCATTTTCTCTCCCATGTGTTAACATTTTATGTCGAAGCCTTCACTGCAGCCAGCAATCCTAAGGACGGATGAGCGTTACAGAAAACTGTCTGAATCATGCAGAAAGCACGACCATACATCCTCTTCCTGCCAGAAACACAAGCTTGGAAGACTGGTTATCGAAAGGCTGAGTGATGTAGATGCCTTTGAGCTGAACTCTTTGTCTTTTTGATATGAAGAAAGCGCACTTTACTGCATGTCCACTTTTCCCTGGCTTTTGCACAGAGGTGCCTGTATTTCTCTGATACGGCAAAGTCTTTGTATCAAGGGACGCAATTCCAACTGCATGCACCCTCTTCAAGAAAAATGATACCCGTTTGGCCAATAAAGTATATACCAGATGCAGGAAAAAATAAGATAACACAGATAGGTGCTTTTAACAAATAGGTGGTAACAGGGATTTCCCCTCCTCTCAGACTGAAGTCAGAATTTCAGATCCTGATAGAAAATTGGGATCATATGTGCTCATACGTCATGGAAATATCTACAGTCTGGCAAAGCAACTACCAGGGAAAAGCCCTGCCATCGGAAGGACATCAGCTCTGGAACAGCTTCAAAAACCAGCCTTGGAGATGACATGTTAGACAGAAATGCAAAAACTTTGGTAGACACTTCATACCTCCTCCAAGAAGTAGCTTCTCCAGCTTGGACTGGAAAAGTCAAGCCTGGAAGAGACACAAACCCAGTCCTATGAAAGAGGGAGAGTAATAGGTAGCAAGAAAGGGCCACTGGAAGAGAAAGTTGGTGAGAAAGTAAAATATCTTTTTTGAAGGTTAGCTCAAGAATGGCTATTTATTTAAGCAAAATAAGTTTCTATCCCTGCTCTGTATGCGATAGGAGGAAATTATGCTGAAGGGGAAAGAGGAAGAGCAGAAGTAGGAAGAGACAAAATCAAATATCATATGAAAACAAAAGAAAACAAAACCCCAAAAAGTAGCTGGAACAGAGCTTCAATTGACTAATTGATTAATTATCAGTCAGCTCTTCAATGAGAGGTTGCAGGGAGAAGCAAAAACTCTCAATTAACCTTCCATATTTCAGAACACTAAAAAGAATCAGTACATTTAAATCTTACTGTAAAATGGGTTTAATTTTTGTAAACTACCCACACCCCCAAATTCTTCAGCACATAAGATTATATTTACATTTTAAAAGCTGGCTTGTATGAAGTTTTTAATTGTCCCTATCCCTACCAAATTAAAGCAGAGAAATCTGCCTAACAATACAAAGTTCCTAATAAATAAGTTATGTGTGAAATATTGCCTTTGTTATTTTCACAGTGAAAAATATATTCCATACTGCAGGGATAATGAGAGTATAAAACATTAACACCACATTTTTCTATACCATTCTGCATAATTAACTATGCAGCTGTTCTTTCATTCAGCCCCAACAACCAAATTAATTTGCAATCAGTTTGCAGGGAATGCACTAGAGCAAACTGCACATAGAACAGAAGCAATCGAAGCTGCTCGCTTGCCACATACCACGTCAGTGACACAAGGTGCCCAACGTTAAGAGAAGCAATGGCAGGGGTTGCAAAACAGCATTTTCAAAACAGCAGCTGAGAAAATGCATTTCATCACTAGCTGCCTTGTAATGAAACTACAAGTAAGTGTTTTCGGATGAGTATCCTGGTATGTCAGCGCTCTCTGATAGTCTCCTGTCCTTCTCAGGCTCAAGCCAAAAACTATAAGGAGACAAACATTAAACATCCCTAAATGTTGCAGCTCTTTCTTATTATTTGTACTAATGCAGCATTACAGCCCCAGCACCGATGGAGGGTCCCATTGCACTTGTACAATCAGTTCTCCAAATTACTTATACTCCAAAGAAATAAATTGGGCAAAGACCAAGCAGAGGAAAGCCCAGGAACAGTAAGTTCTTCAAACAAGGTCACACAGTAGGCTGAAGGTGGAACCAGCAGTATCACTAGTTGCTGAGTGTGATGTCATATCTACTTTACCATATGCTCCCGCAAGCCATGACTGCAGCCTTTTCAGGTTTTAAAAATATATCCTATTCAGGTTTTTATGCCTCATTCATCATCATAAAAATGTGATGAGCAGTGAAACTAGATGCTTTGATTGTGGTTTCTTATTTATTCCATTTTGCAGCGTGGCAAAGGAAACATTACTTAATATATATACAGTGACATTCCATCTGCCCCTAGGTTACGGGCCCTGCACCTCCCTGCTGTGCTGGCCTGCTGACAGTGGGAGTTAATGGATGACAATGCAGCAAAGCACTTCTGATTAGCTAAAAAACGATGGCTCAACTGTTTTTGTATGAATTTAGTACAGAGCAATCACGCCACAATAAAAGCACTGAGATTGCAATTCTTGGTTTGATTGTATAGAAGTGGATCGTGGGCAGTGGCAATGCAAGCTTCCCTGTTTCACGCTGGGAGGGAGGGCACAAGCAACACACACGCAAAATTACAAACCCCACAGATGACTAATGCACAGGAGGACCCTGTTTCTCTGCTCCTCACCTGAAACCTGTCTGCTGAGGCCAGCAAGAAAGATGATCATTTCTTGCAGGGAGGCTTATGCAATAAGATACCACAACAGATCTAAGGAAATGCCAGTGAAGTGGCTTTCTTGAACAGGCTACCAACCTGGATGGGTTTTAGGTAGGAAAGATTTCTTATTCTATGACAGTCAGTCCCAGTCAAAAGGAATCTACTTAAAACAAGAACCTGTGGTACAATTCCCACACAGTCTGTGCCTATAAAAAATGTTTATGATACCAGTTCCAGTTAAAGCAATCTGAAATTCTATGACTTAGGTTCAAGTTACTCAAACAATAGGATAGTATTCGTAAAACATTTAAAATAACTGGTTATTCTTTCTTAATAAATTGACTCATTATGAGTTATATCTCAGAATGATTTAATTCCTTTTCCAGAAGGAATGCTGCTACCATCTCCAATAAACACAAGTTTACTGCAAGCAAGAGCCTTTGCCTAGCTATATAAATCACAGCTTTCCAACTGGATCTTACTCCACATCATGTATTCTTCGTATATTCACGAATTAGCGTAGAAACATGTAAACATTCAAAATCATCATCACCACTCCGAGTTGCTGAAGACTTGGAAGAGTAGTTATGACACAGCACTCTCATTCGTGAGCAACAGATGCTCAGTAAAACATTTTGGACAGACTTCTCTGGTAGCTTTTACTTGCTTGTAGGATTTTTTTTTTTTCAGTTCAGACCTTCATACATACTAGATGTAAAAATATTTTTAAAATGCTATTTTGGCAACAGACTTAAAAGGGCCTCCTTAAGCTAAGCCCCAGTCCCTGGAGAGACATTTAAAAGACATCTCTTTCAGAGGGATCTACAGGTCACAACTCAGAGAATGGTTCCAAACACCCATGACCAAAGTTCATTCTGTTATTGAACGGCCAAAAGCTATAGCCAAAACGTGACAGGATGAGTGCAGCACCAAGGTAACACCAAGGTTACTGCCAGTGTGATGGGTCTTGGTCTCAGGAAAGCCTATGGAGGGTCATGTATCCATTACAGCACACACTACAGAAGCACACTGCAACATTGGCACCCTTTAGGTCCCTAAATCAATACCACTGCCCGCTAAAGATGTCAAGAAACATCTCTTCAATCTCACACATTCAAAGGTTTGTCAAGACATGTTCATTCCATTTCCTTTGTCTTTTCTGTATTTTTCTTACCTGACACCCATAATAAGCACGTTTTAACTGCTCAAAAATAAATTTAAAATAGAGACTTTCCTGCACAATTCAACTCATAATGATGCACTGTAGAGTATTAACAAGACAGAAATTGCAGCAAAGATAATGAAAGTCTTTGTAATGCTATTAGGTGAATATGGAAATATGATCAAAGACAGTATAAAAATCTGTTGTTCAATAAGGGAAATAAAATTCTAATTTTAGGACTGCCTTTTCAGTGGTACTGTCCAAAACCTTTTCACAGCAGAACAGGTGTAAATAAGGATATAATAGAAGGACAAAAGAGCTGCACAGGTATAATTGAGGGCAGTCTATTCTGATTGCAGAACCTGCATTACTCAGGATGATGCATTAGCCAGAGAAAGCACAGCTAGACATCAGATCCCAAGCTGAGTTCGCTGGGCTAATAATTAGAAAGCCATTTCTTTCTTTGTTTTGACTTGGAAAAAGAGCAAATTTGACATGGAAATCACAGACTCAATAACTCCATCCCTTGGGGCCATTTCTACAAAGTCAGTTTTCAAAGCAGAACCACAATACAAGACCATCTGGAAGCGCAAGTTGCTGCAGAATACTGTTGCTCACTTATTTAAGCAGCACTCTACACCAAGAAATAATTTCACTGGGGCACCAGACTCTGTACTGGGGTTTTTTTGTTGTTGTTTGTTTGTTTATTTTAATTAATTTTAGGAAACAGGTCAAATGAATTTCAGCTACAAGTCCAAAGAGTTTGGAAACACATGCCCATACTTGTTCTCTCACGCTCTATGGAGAGTCTGGAAATTTTACTTTCCCAAGTGGTATGTTGTTCACTGCACCCACCTTAAAAGGATCTCCCACTCTCTGTAGCCTGGATTTTAACCTTACTGTAGGCACGCATCTTTATGTAAATGCCCAAAGCACCATTCAGTCACCATGCATTGACTGCTACTGAGGGCCAGGGGGCCTGTATAACCGGGGCTTGCCCTGAATATGTGGCTTTTTGTGGGTGCAGATGGAAATGGCAGTGCCAGCAGAGAGGCTTTTCCTGACTGCCAGAGGTTTGCCAAGCCTGAGGCTCCCTCAGCCGCTCTTACCTCCAGCCGCCCGGCCACTGGCCCGGATGCACAATCTCCTCGCACAGCGCTGCGGCTTCCCTCCTGCCTCAGGCTGCCTTGGGAGCAAGCAGGCCCAGGATGTTTAGCTATGATAGCCAACCACGTTTAAGCAGTCAAAGTCTGTTTCTTCATTTAGCAGCTCATTATTGACAACATGAGGCAAAATATCTCAACGTCTCTGAAAACAGGCCTGCTTGGGGTTCAGCATGCAATGCTGAGAGGAGTTAACAGTGCAGTTAACATCAAATAATGCCATTTGTTCTGCTGTGGCGAAGCAATAACAACATGGTGATGCCATTGGGAACAATGGCAATTACACAGCAAGTCGCTTTAGCACTATCATATCATTACAGCTTGATAATATGCAATCACAACTTTATTAGCAATCATCATCAGAATCTATTATTCATTGC
>Ga0181612_181366_pt1 | contig 14301 bp, 3 predicted proteins | sample HoacroProtozoa21_FD_119630 | JGI IMG/M metagenome (GOLD analysis project Ga0181612, IMG submission 119630) | Hoatzin crop microbial communities from Cojedes, Venezuel. Combined Assembly of Gp0051906, Gp0051904, Gp0051908 | reverse complement strand
TAGACTCAGCGCTGCTGATGACAACCCTCTGAGTTCTGCCATTCAGCCAGTTCTCAATCCATCTCACTGACCACTCATCCAGCCCACATTTCCTGAGCTTCCCTAGGAGGATGTTATGGGAGACTGTGTCGAAAGCCTTGCTGAAGTCTAGGTAGACACAACATCCACGGCTCTCCCCTCATCTACCCAGCCAGTCATGTTTGGTTTTTTTTTTTGCGTTTGAAACACACATACAGGGACTGAGACGCTTAACCAGTTATCACTCTGCAAGTTTTCATGTGAAGGCTGGGAGTCGGGGGAGGTGAAATGTAGTCATTAACCAGTCAACACTAAAATTAGCTGAAATCTCAGGATTGCTGTCATGTGACTCAGTCGGGGTCTTTCTTGTTGGGGGGAATGAAATTGACTACTGTAAAAATTGAAAAAATGCTGGAGTAATTTAGAAATAAAAGTGACTTGTATATGCAGGTATATATCGGAAGGAAGGATGTGGGTGTGGGATTTATGTGAGAGATTGGGTATGTTGTGAGCAGAGTCACTTATAACTAAACACGTTGAGGAGGAGTTTGCAGAGCTCTTTACCTGTTCGCATTCGGCCAAGTGAGAGGTACAGATCTGACTAGGCGAAGCAGAGAGGTTCAAAGACCTGAGAGGTGAGTGAATGCCGTGGTTGCATTTGCTCTGAATTGAGCAAAACAGAGCTGGTCGCTGCACACGAGACAACCGAAGGGATGCCTGTGTCTGATTACAGCTATGTGTATGCATACAACTGTGAATGCATGCACCAAACAGTGCCCTGTTTTTAATGCCACTGTTCACTTCTGTATCTTCTGCACAATCATAACCTAGAAACAGCCTTTCACTTGAAGTGGAAGTGTCAGGTCTGTAAAATCGCAGGGCACTGTCTGTTCTTACTCATCAAAGTTTCTTTTTTGACTTACGTGCAAGAATTAAGGGCTTTACAAAGTTATATACAGAATATTTTAATCAAATACATACTAAATAGGTGAATTATGCCATTCTGCAGGTCATGTTAGGACATTACTTGAAGTTGTGGCAAATTGTGGATAAGGATGGTTCTGTGTTTCTTTTGAGAAAAAAAAAAAAGGTCTCTGTGGAATGGAGAAAAATTATTTGGTTTTCTGCCTTCTGGCCTTCTCATTCAGAAAGCTTCAAGGAGACAATCTTATTGGTGTAGTCTTAGCCTGAGAAATGACTGTGCAGAAGTGTCCTATCCAGTGACTTTATTTTGGGGAGAAGCATGATTTTATTTTGGGTATTCTATTGATTTATTCCTGTTAGATTTTAATGCTAACATTATTAATAAAGGAATCAGAAATATCTTAGTAACACCACCATAGTTTGTCTCTCAGTTCTAATCTGTTGTCTTTGTACAATGGTTATGGAGACTAAGCAATTAACAGAGTGAGCTTAATGTGATATTCAGAACCTCTGCTGAAGGTACTGGGGAACAAAAAACACAGCTCTTATCAGACTCAATTTTCAGTCAGGACAAGCTCATAGACTGAGCAGTTTGATCCGCAGAATGTTTAAATACAATAAAAATGTAGATCTGAAAATAACATTCTCCAGAGTCTCACTTAATATTATTTGCTCCATGGAGATGCGTCCAAAATTGCATTGGATGCGTTGTGCTATGATTGCTTTTCCTTTCATATAATTTGGAGGTTAGTAACTGCCTTGGTTTGAAGAGCAAAGTTGGGGGCTTCTTATGACTGGCTCAGCTGACTGTAAGGAAATGTGTGCAGTCTGCTACACTGGAGGAAGAGTTTACAGCCTGTCCCTGGAGAAGTGAGGGACAGTTCTGGCCTAAAACACAGTAGTTGAACCTGCTGTGTCTATGGCCTCTGCAGTTTTCTTATAGCTTCCAGAAAAGTAGCGTTCAAACAATGTAATGTGTTGTTGATCAAAGAGGGTAGGTCTTCATCAAATGCTTGACTTGGCACTACCAAAGCGAATGTTTTAAATGACGGAGGGAGCCATGTAGTCCACAAAACTGTATCTTCATTCCACCTCATTCGTGGGGGCCTTCTGGCCACTGAGGTTGCCCTAGGGACTTCTTCGCACGTGCTGCTGAGAACAGCATTCTTTGCTTTGGGGGGGCATACATGTACGCATGTAGGGAGGAGATGTACACAGTATGCAGGTATGAAATAATTTTCCTTTTTCCTCCAAAGAGTAAACCACTTGGAAAAAGAATGAGATCATATGACTATGAGAACCTGATTCCTTATCCAGTGAGTCACCTACCAAAGAACAGGGATGTTTATCTAAATCTCAGTCCTTACTTGAAAAAAGTAGGTGATTTTTCAGTGCACAGAGGTGTAAAGATACTTAAAACTATTCTTGAGTGTCTCCTGTACCAGAAAAGCTTTTAGAAGAAACTAATGTAATCAAGTTAGTGATTTATGTACGTTTCATCGTGCATATGCACCAGGTGTGAATAACCTCTTCTGTAATTATATTAATATAATAGTTGCCTTAATCTAAATAGCTGAAAATTATTTTGAATTCCATTGTTAACCACATTGGATAAGGGATTATACCTTTAATAATATAATAACACTTAATAACCTTATTTTGGTTGCTGTTCTGATGGTTTTGCTTAGGTGTTTAGTATTGTCCAAGGTAGACACACAAGGCGTGATTCAAAGTGATTTTTAAAATTTTCTGCCTTAGTAGCATGTATTACTTCTTATAGTAGATTATGATAAAAATGTGTGTATTATCAAAGATCTCTGCTATTATTATTAATTTACATTCACTATTTGTATGCATGCAATATATTATTGTGGGTATTCCCTACCCAGAAATGTCTGTGTCCTTTTTTTTTTTTTTTAAACTTTTGAGTTAAGTGAAACTAGGTCAGAAATAATGATAACTTTCTTCCCTTTTAATAGGTTTTCGAAAAATAAGTCTGGATGATCTACGAAAGGCTTATATTGTGAAAGATGTGCAACAATACATTCTGCATCGTTTAGATCAGGAAGAAGCACTGAGGCAACATCTCACAAAAGAAACTGCAGAAATGCTGAATCAGCTTCACATCAAAAGCAGCGGTTGCTTTTTGTATCTGGAACGTGTCCTAGATGGAGTTGTGGAGAATTTTATTATGTTACGAGAGATCCGTGATATTCCGGGAACGTTAAATGGCCTATACCTTTGGCTGTGTCAGAGACTTTTTGTGAGAAAACAATTTGCAAAAGTCCAGCCTATTCTTAATGTAATTCTTGCAGCCTGTAGGCCGTCAACCACAACTGAATTGTATCACGCGGTGTGGACCAAAAACATGACGTTGACGATGGAAGACTTTCAACGCAAATTGGATGTCCTGTCAAAAGTCCTTGTTGATGGACTTGGAAATACAAAAATCTTGTTTCATTACAGTTTTGCAGAATGGTTGCTAGATGTAAAGCACTGTACGCAGAAATACTTGTGTAATGCAGCTGAGGGACACAGAATGCTGGCGATGAGTTACACTTGCCGAGCAAAGGATTTAACACCATTGGAAGCTCAAGAGTTTGCATTGCATCTAATTAATTCAAATTTACAGTTAGAGACTTCAGAGCTGGCTTTGTGGATGATATGGAACGGCACACCTGTCAAAGACTCCCTGTCAACCTTAATTCCTAAAGAACAAGAAGTGTTACAGCTACTGGTAAAAGCTGGTGCTCACGTCAACAGTGAAGATGACCGCACGTCTTGCATTGTTCGTCAGGCTCTGGAGAGAGAAGATTCCATTCGCACCTTGTTAGACAACGGAGCATCAGTGAACCAGTGCGATTCCAATGGGAGAACGCTCTTGGCCAATGCAGCGTACAGTGGCAATCTCGATGTCGTTAATTTACTGGTTTCAAGGGGGGCAGATTTAGAGATAGAAGATGCTCATGGGCAAACGGCACTTACCTTGGCTGCTCGGCAGGGACATACGAAGGTTGTCAATTGCTTGATCGGATGTGGGGCTAATGTTAATCACACTGATCACGATGGCTGGACGGCATTGCGATCTGCAGCGTGGGGCGGGCACACAGAGGTGGTTTCTGCGCTGCTTTATGCTGGAGTCAAAGTGGACTGTGCAGATGCTGATAGTCGAACAGCGCTGAGAGCAGCAGCTTGGGGAGGACATGAAGATATTGTGCTGAATCTGCTTCAACATGGTGCTGAGGTTAATAAAGCTGATAATGAGGGCAGAACAGCTCTGATTGCAGCCGCATACATGGGGCACAAAGAAATTGTGGAACACCTGCTGGACCATGGTGCAGAGGTAAACCATGAGGATGTGGATGGAAGGACTGCACTGTCTGTCGCTGCGCTTTGTGTACCAGCTAGTAAGGGACATGCCTCCGTGGTTAGTCTTCTGATTGACCGTGGTGCTGAAGTTGACCATTGTGATAAAGATGGCATGACTCCACTGCTGGTAGCTGCTTATGAAGGACATGTAGATGTTGTTGATCTACTTCTGGAAGGAGGAGCTGATGTCGATCACACAGACAACAATGGTCGTACACCACTTCTGGCAGCAGCCTCTATGGGCCATGCTTCAGTTGTAAATACTCTCTTATTTTGGGGTGCAGCTGTTGATAGCATTGATAGTGAAGGGAGAACAGTTCTGAGCATAGCCTCTGCACAAGGAAATGTTGAAGTAGTACGGACTCTGCTGGACAGGGGGCTAGATGAAAATCATAGAGATGATGCAGGCTGGACACCTTTGCATATGGCAGCTTTTGAAGGTCACAGGTTGATCTGTGAAGCTCTTATAGAACAAGGTGCTAGAACAAATGAAATTGATAATGATGGACGCATACCTTTCATACTAGCTGCGCAAGAAGGTCACTATGATTGTGTGCAGATATTGCTGGAAAATAAATCCAACGTCGATCAGAGGGGCTATGATGGGAGAAACGCTCTCCGGGTTGCTGCATTAGAAGGTCACAGAGATATAGTTGAACTACTGCTCAGCCATGGAGCGGATGTAAATTACAAAGATGCTGATGGCCGGCCAACACTTTATATCTTAGCATTAGAAAACCAGCTTACGATGGCTGAGTATTTTTTAGAAAATGGTGCAAACGTAGAAGCAAGTGATGCTGAAGGAAGAACGGCACTCCATGTTTCCTGCTGGCAGGGCCATTTGGAGATGGTACAGGTGCTGATAACATACCATGCTGATGTGAATGCTGCAGATAATGAGAAGAGATCTGCTTTGCAGTCTGCTGCATGGCAAGGTCATGTGAAGGTAGTGCAGCTTCTCATTGAGCATGGAGCTCTGGTTGACCATACGTGTAATCAAGGTGCTACTGGACTCTGCATTGCAGCCCAAGAAGGGCACATTGACGTTGTCCAGATATTACTGGAGCATGGTGCTGATCCAAATCACGCCGACCAGTTTGGACGCACTGCTATGCGTGTTGCAGCTAAAAATGGACACTCTCAGATTATTAAATTACTGGAAAAATATGGTGCATCTACTCTGAATGGTTGCACTCCATCACCAGTCCACACAATGGAGCAAAAACCCTTACAGTCAGTCTCCTCTAAAATGCAGTCATTAACAATGAAGTCGAATAGTTCAGGGAGTACTGGTGGAGATATGCAGCCTAGTATACGTGGCTTGTCTAATGGGCCTGCTCATGCCTTCAGTTCTCCTTCAGAGTCGCCTGATTCTACGGTTGACCGTCAGAAGTCATCTTTATCAAATAATTCCCTGAAAAGTTCCAAAAATTCTTCTCTCCGCACTACATCATCGACTGCAACTGCTCAGACAGTGCCCATTGATAGTTTCCATAGCCTGTCATTCACAGAGCAAATACAGCAACATTCCCTGCCACGCAGCAGAAGTAGGCAGTCTATTGTTTCTCCTTCTTCCACAACCCATTCCCTAAGTCAAAATCATAATTCCCCAAGTAGTGAGTTTGAATGGAGCCAAGTAAAACCTAGTTTGAAATCAACTAAAGCTAACAAAGGGGGGAAAACGGACAACTCCAGCAAATCTGGGTCAGCTGGAAAAAAAATAAAGCAAAGTAGTTCCTCCCAACCAAAAGTGTTAGAGTATGAAATGACTCAGTTTGACAAACGAGTACCTATTGCCAAATCTGGGACAAGTGTGCCACTTAAGTCAGTGCCGGGAGAGCCACAGTGCAAAATTTTGGTCCCGCCAGCTCACCAAGAAGTTGGTCGATCTCAGCAACAGTTCCTAATTCACCAACAGAGTGGAGAACAGAAGAAGAGAAATGGAATTATGACGAATCCAAATTACCATCTTCAGAGCAATCAGGTTTTTCTCGGTAGGGTTTCTGTCCCACGAACAGTGCAGGATAGAGGGCATCAGGAAGTATTGGAAGGCTATCCTCCCGCAGAGACAGAACTCAGCCTTAAGCAAGCCTTAAAACTTCAGATTGAAGGTAGCGACCCAAGTTTCAACTACAAGAAGGAAACACCATTGTAAAAGGTAACTCATCTAGTAGCAAAGGAAGCAAATGCATGTATTTTATCATGTGCATTTTAAATACGCTAAAATTACGTTTCATTTTCGTTTATCATCATAATTGCTTTCTTAATGAAAACCATGAACGTTAAAACCTTAACCTGGCAAGTAGTAGTTTTGCTGTTTAAAAACATCAACCGTAGAGGAATAGGATTGCCATCATATTTTCTGTTGATTTCTGGTTGCTTAAATCGTACCCCACTGTCTTCGATATGTGACTGAGTAAAACATCAGGTTTCATGTAGGATTGATTTGGAATTTTATTTTTGAACATAAGGACAGCTGGAAATTTTAATGTGTGATATTTTCAGATAAAGTAATCGTTTCATTATTTACAGAAATGCTTTTCAGGAAGCTTCTGAAGATCCTTGTAAGTTACAGGCAACCACTTTTGTGAATTTGGGTTTTAAATGTAAAATCTCAGTAGCATAATTATCTACAGATTAAAAGGTTAAAATACTACACTAAAACTTTGATTTTATACTGCTGTTACTGTGAAGGTAACCCTCCTATAAAAGAGATGGCATTCCTCAGGGCAAGATTAGAATCTGTGTTGTGGTACCAATCTTCTGACCATTCTGTATTTCTTAATGAGTGGAGTTCATTTAGATTTCTCTCTTTCTCTCCCATACTGAATTTTAACCTGAAAAAGGAATTTTGTGTAGCTTTTTCAGACCTGAAATGTCAGTGAGCCAGCTAAAATAGAACTATTTTTCACCCTTTTCCTTAGGAAGTTAATCTTTTTTAGGGTATTGGGAAGGTGTTAATAATTGATATATTTTCTATTTGAATTTCAAAGAAGCAGCATTTTAATGAAATGTATGCACATCTCGTATTGCTTATTAGCGTACTTTTGAAGACGTATTTTTTGTTTGTGTAAATGCCACATTTTTGACAGATCAGACTGCAGCTACTTGCCACAAGAATGTTCCCGCTAGCTGGCTCGGTTCTGCTGCAAATCATCAAAGACTGCAGGTTTCCAGAACAATTGCAGAATCCACAAATGCGAGGTTTTCAGCTGTGAAAAACACATAGACAGGGTTTTTCCCAAAATGTCCTGGGAATGGATTTCACTTTAAGAGAATGCATCTCTCTAGATGTAGTTGAGGTCTCTTGTGAATTGCAGAGTGTTAGAATATTGTGCAGGACTCCCAAGGTGTTTCCTTGGGGTTGGCATTTTGATTAAATTAAAATATTTGAAACAATACAGTGTTTCAAAAAGCTATGTACTAGAGCCTGCACATTTGTAAAATGCAAATGTTGGCAAAGGGTCAGATGAGCTATGGGGCAGGCAGAAGTGAAGAGGCAGGGCAACAGGAGCAGGCATAGAGAGGAATAAGCAGGTGAGAGATAATCTTCATAAAAGTCAGAAGGACTTTAGATTCCGACAGTTCTACATCATGTCCAAAGAGGATTTACATTTGTTTCTAATTTTTTTCCTGCCTCCATAAAACATATTAAAATGTATAATTAAGAATTGTATTTCCTAACTCTTCTGTAGCTGTTCAGTGCTTGCTTTCATGTTACACTTTATTGTAAATAAATTGTATTGTTCTGATCTAGGATGTATTGATTTAACCTGACATCAAAAGACTAGTTTTGATGAATTTTCCATCTTTGATTTTGAAATATAAGCAAAGCATGTCAAAAAATTTGAACATTCCACATATAATTTTAAAATTAAAATTGGGCTTTGCCTTATCTGGAACAAATACTGCTTTATTAAAAATTGGGGGGTTTTCTCTGTGAAGTACGTGGTTATTTATGCAAGTGGCTAAGCATATGAGGTGTTGAATAACTAAATAGTTCCTTTTGCTTTCTTTTTAACGTTTTTTCATAGCTTCATTTTAAATATGGAAGTTCAAAACAGTTTTGTGTGGATTATGAATTGCTTGGTGCAGGCTATAATTTACCTCCTCATTTGCCAAGTCTCAAGCACAAAACCAGTATTTTCCCTGACCAGTGAATCAATTAGTCACTGGTGGAGGATCGCATCAGAAATACTCTGCCCGAGCACCTGAGGAATGGCTTTCCTTCCCTGGCTGCTGCTTCCAAGCGCTCTTTGGGAAGCTCCCCTGCCGTGGGTGCCTTGTAGCTGCTTTGGATGGCAGCGAGTACAGGAAATCAATCGTGGGATTTGAGTCAGGCAGGAAATACTTTCCTTCATTGGTGGGTTGTTGGCGTGCTTTTAACTTTAATTAGAAATGATACAGCGCTCTTTCTGACAACACTGTGTTACTGAGTATTTCAAAACTTAATGTTTTGTTTTGTACTTTTAGGCCAATTCCATGATGCTATGAACAGAAGCGCTTCTGCTCCAAATGATTTATCAGCTGGCTGGGATGAAAGCGTACGATGCTTCTTTAGTCCACCTAGAAATTCAAGAATGTGATTACTGCAGTACAGTTACCTTAATTACTGTAACGTGCCTACATTTTCAGGCTGCCTTCTCAGTATAACCCTTTGTGCTTCAAAAATTTATTTTGTGTACTTTGGATTTAATACACAGAATGAGCACTTTTTTAACTTGCAGAAAGATAAATGCTGTATTTCCCTGACAACAGCTGAAAATTACCATCAGGAATTCTGATTTCCTATTCTAGAATGCTTGGTAGAGGTGCATGTGCCACAGTGAACTGCATATGGAAAGGCAATGCTTTTTGTATTTATGTTCCTGTGGCTAAAGAAAATAAGCAAACAGGTTGTCACATTTGGTTGTTGTAATGTATGGTCAGTTCCCCCTGTACTTCAATAAGTTCTCTCCAGAAATACAAGTCTTGTAACAGTATTTTATAAATACTGTACTTGTGTGTTCTGTCTGTGTCATAGCTGTTCAGTGGTAGCAAAGGAGTCGGACTGCAACCATCTGCAGAATCTTTGGGATTTTTAAGAGACAGAATCCCCTATGTGGTACTACAGCACCAAATCTGGACGGCAGACTGTGACCACTGAATGCAATAGGCAAATTTGCTCTTGGACGCCTGATCTTCAATAGCTTCCATTATTGTTACGGTAATGAGGTAACGGAATATGGGTATGTTTTAGGTGCTAAAGTGAAAGGTCTGATCCTGCTTTCATGTATATTTTTATACATTAGAAACAGCTCTTTCTGTTTTCCATGGCAAAGGACTGTACTGAGAACATCAGTAAAACAAACCATGGAAAATGCAGAAGCTTTGTTAAAGAGGCTGAGAGAATATACAGTGAGAGTACAATGGAGAAGCAAGGGGTTAGTGATACCGTTGTCTGGGGAGTACAGAGACTGCTGAGTTAGCCCTGTCCTGAGACAATAACTCTTTAAAGCACAAACTTGTATGAATGTGGCTACTGCTTTAGATGGATTAGGTAGAGCCAGCGTGCGTGTACCTGTACCTGGAGCATGGTTAATCAGCAACCTGGAGAGTTCATCTACGGCTAATGGAAAGCTGGTTCCCCACTCTTACAGCAGAAGAATTTTACTTATATGAAAGAGAGCAAAATCAAGGCCATTGTTTTGAAAGTGAACAGTATGAATTTTTGCTTTGAATGTGCACAGCTCTGTGAGTGATAAAATGAAATAAGTGGGTTATTTTCTCCTAAAAATGCAAGCTATATTCTGCTATTCACCATTACACAGCCTTGCTCTTTAGAAAATAAGCCTATTTTTGTATGTGAGTATTTCTTCTAAAGGCTTAGGATTCATCTTTTTCATACTCTAATTCTGATCATTCCACAAATAAGATGATAGAAAGCTGAGGTTATTTTTCATAGAGGATTAATCAGATGTATGGCTATCCTTAAACTTTGATAAATGGCCCCTGGATGTATATGTAGTGCATATTCTGAGGCACTAAAGGGCTCCGTGTTTTGTTATTAACAATCATCAAAACTTTTTTAATATCTTACACCTCCGTTCTGATTTGCTTGTTACTAAATGTAAAAATAATCTTTTATAGCCAGGCATTCAGCATATAGTAAAATTAGATGTTAAAAGTGGACACACAGCAGTATGGATTATTCTGTTTCATGTATTGAATTTCTTGTCCCTGTGGGACAATTATAAAATAAACGAAACAGGAGTCTGGCAGAATGACCTTAGGAGGGTTGGTGGCTCAGTAAAGAGAGAGTACCAAAATGTTCTCAGCAGACTTGTTCCAAACCTAAAGTATAGTACATTTGCAATACTGTGCAAGAGTACAGCTGTTCTTAGTAATTAGATGTATGTTTTGTTCTCTAGAAAGGGGTCACTGAATGTCGACATTTTTCTACTGACCTTGACTGTCATGGGATTATATTTATTTAATTTTATTGTTGTTATTAATTGCACCTTGTGGACAGAGGACATAAAAATATGGCCAGTTTCACAAGGGCCCACGACTTACAGGTAGCCTGATGGCTTTTGTGTGAATAGTATCTACATTTGAAACGGTGGGGAAACCTCATGTCCAAATCAGCAGAAAGTAGACGTGCTGAAAATGTTTTCAGAATTGACAGTTCTTACAAATTTTTAATATCACTTTGGAACAGAGCATGAATTGCTTTCAGACATCTACTTTCTCAGAAGGTCTGTGTAATTCCACATTACTGTTGTGTGTGATTTTTAATATCATCATTTGTGAGGGTTTTGCGTACAAACAGAAGTTGCTGTTCCCCCTGTTGTTTGCTCTGTTCTGCTCTGCTCTTTCACGTCTGTACAGTCGCAGTGAATGGAATTGCATAGCTGTGACTCAGCACAGTTTCTTCTTGCAGTGTAATGGTTCTCACAACCTAAAAACCCTGAATAAAACATAAATCCTGTTTCTCTTCATCCCATTTCACTGGTCCTTCCAAAGTCATCTCCACAAGACGTCTACAGTTCTTGGTAGGAGAGCTGGCGAAAAGACTTTTGTGGACACTAGTATCAATACTGTATGCATGTGGAAAAACTCTTCAAAAGAGAAATGCATTAAGAGATACAGAGGCACAATTGATGCATTTTTGTCTTCTCTGTGATCAGTATTGAGAACATTACCGTTTGTTTAAAAATAAAAAGGTATTTTCCCTCATCAGTTACTCTGCTATGCAAATGTCTGTTATGCTTAATATTCCCCATCTGAACTCCGCAGTTAACTTGGTTTGCAGATAGTTTTTCCTGGAGTGGGTTGTAAATAGCCTTTAATGTACATTGAATGAATTTCACATTGTAAAATTTTTATTTTATTCCTTGTATTATATTAAGAAAAAATCCCTGTGTATATGAAAGTGCATAATAAATATATTTGCTTTTCAGCAGACATCTAACTGTTTTAATTTTACTACCTCGTTTCCTGGGACATCTCAGGAAAAGGTTATTAGACTTGATTAACGTTGATGTAGTACTTAGTGAAACACGATGTATGTGTCCAGTAGGCAGTCTGGGCTAGCAAAACTCTGACCCCGACGTTAATTCCTATGACCCTGCTTGTCCCTCATCTGACCTTTTTCACATTAATCTGAGTTAACCCTGAGCATTTGCAGGGGAAAATTCGCTGCATGTTCTTCTGTTTAAAATTACCATTGTATACCATATATACCAGGAGGACAGATAAATTCAATATTTCAATTGCTCTAAGTTCTTTATCACTTCAGGTGGTATTTGTTAATTGTCTCTTTGATCTCTGTGTTTCTCTGTAGTATTCTCTAAGCAAAAGCTCGCTTACTGATGGTGGCTACTCATTTTTCTTCAACTTGTTATTGAAAAAAGTAGGAGAGAGAAGTTTTCCAGTCATTGCAATAATCTCATTTGTCCCTGTGATCTTGTCTCACTTCTGCTTTAGATGATGTAGCCATTTTGATTTCTCTGCAGAGACTTGTTGAGTGTGAAGGAAGAGTTTGGCTGTGCCTTCTGCAAATGATGATTCAGGTTTACCTCCATGTGTTCTGGTTCACACTGCTTCCAGCTATTGGTGCTCATGCGTCGACTGATTTGTAAGATTAGGAGATTGACAAAACTGTCAGTAACTGTTGACTTTTCTGTATATTTTTGTGGTTTCTCACAATAATTATTGACCCTCTTTTGTTAAGTTCTTTATGTCTGAAATAACAAAGTATGAGATGCATTAGTTCAATGGCTATTTTTTATTGAGGCAGAGAATCATTTTCACTGAATTAATCTTTGAACAAGTTTTATATTACGTTCCAGAGACACACATTTTCTTCACATGATCACTGTAATAATACTTAAATAAAATTATTCAACACCTGATTTTAATCTCTTATTCTATGGAATATAAATAATCACGTTGAATAATGCTTCCCATCTTCTGTGTGATCATTACAACAATTTGGAATGTGTATTAGATGTGTTTTCCGAAAGAAAGCTGGGACCAGTTGGCATAGTGAACTAAAGCTTTTCAGTTGGAGACCCTTTGAGAGACAGCAATGAGAGTTTGGCATTGATCTAAATCCTAATCGTTTTACGCTACAAAGAGTCACAGAAATAGGGAATGGGGCTGAGAAATCTACTTAGCAAATCATTTTATTAAAGAAGTCTCCAAATTCATATGTAGGTAATATAAACAAATTGACCTTTTAAATGAAAATCTAATTTGCTGATGTCCCAGAAAGACCTACTGTTGTCACTTGCGTTCTTGTAAGTTTGTATTAGACCAGCCAAGTTGCAGAGAGCTACAATTGCAGGTAGATTTTAAGCTAGAAAAAAAAAACCAAAAAACTTCTGCTGGATTCCTGTGATAAAATCTTGCATCTTCAGGAATTTAGTTTGCATCCTGTAACCGTTTCTGATGGATTAAGAATACATTAAAGGATTTTGTGGTTTGGTTTGGGACCTTTTTTCTATCTCTGTGCCTCATTAGTTCATGTTAGACCTCCCAGTCTCTTCTGTAGTTGCCTTTTGGGGCTTGCTCCAGCGCTTGCCTGTGTGACTGCCAAAGCTACAGTAGTTTTCAGCCATTGCTCTTGTGTATGCTGGAAAAACCGGGGATGGGGAGGATGATGCGGGGAACAGCTATGCCAGATACAGCTAATTAGAAAAATAATTGCCCCTTCTTCAAAGCTGGAAGGTTTAAAGCAGTTGTGTCTGGTTTAACAGCTCATTTCAGCTGAAGCAGTAATTCAGGCTGTACATCCGAGTTGCTAGCAGCCCACTGGCAGCAGGGCGTTGGGTCTCAGCCAGAGGGGCAGCAACCCAGTGCCACTGGGTATATTGGGCAGGTGGGTGTTTCACGTTATTGTTGATCTTTGCTGAAGGTCTGTGTTTATTCAGAGCACAATCTGCAGTTTCTGGGGGGAAAAATCCTTCGTGAGAAACTTTTTGGAGAAAATGGTTTTACAAAGAAGCAGTATGCAACTTGGTTGATTAGCCTGTTTGAGGGGACTAAAATCTTTGGCTTCCAAGTATATAACTGCATTCAGAATTGTGCTTATTACATGTTAGTCTGCTACAGAGCTTCTTCTGTTTTACTTACTGTTGGTCTATGTTAAATAGGCCACGTTCCAGAAACCCTTGTCCCAGTCTGTTTACTATTCCTAAATTTGATTATTATATTGTTTTTTAAATGATGATAGGTCACAGAGTTAAGATGAGAAGTCTGACTCGCATAATGTGGGCAAGCTGCTGCCCTTAAACAGTGGTTTTCCAGCTGTGGTCTGCAAAACCCTCAGGATTCATGAATGAATTTTACGGGCTTCGTAAAGAGGTTAAAAAGAAAAAGCAAACCCATTATCAATGACTTGAATTCATAAGGGGGTCTTAGGCATCTGCAGTTCAAAGAGCCTGAAAGCCACCACTCCAGAGTTTCAGATAAGTAAGCTGGTGGCTTGAAGGCGAGAAATCTTTG
>Ga0181612_178128_pt1 | contig 14301 bp, 7 predicted proteins | sample HoacroProtozoa21_FD_119630 | JGI IMG/M metagenome (GOLD analysis project Ga0181612, IMG submission 119630) | Hoatzin crop microbial communities from Cojedes, Venezuel. Combined Assembly of Gp0051906, Gp0051904, Gp0051908 | reverse complement strand
TCCTCTACAGCCTACTGTAGGTGACCCTGCTTCGGCAGGAGGGTTGGACTAGATGACCCACAGAGGTCCCTTCCAAACCCTACCATTCTGTGATTCTGTGAGAGGTCATCTAGCCCAACCCGTTGCAGTGAGCAGGGACACCTTCCATCAGACCAGGTTGCTCAGAGCCCCGTCCAACCTGGCCTTGAATGTTTCCAGGGATGTGATTTTGGAGCATACTCGGACGTCAGCAGAGAGCTGGCCTATAGCTCTGGAGTCCCAGGGTGAAAACGAGGAGAGAACCAGTTAATCTGTCATCTGCCTTTGCCAGTTTCTCCTCTCAGTCCTTCCTGGCCCTTTGGCCCTCTATGGATGTGTCATGTCTTACTGCACTTCAGACCCGGACAACAAGTTCTCACATCAGATTCCTCCACCATCAGGCTGGAGCAACCCAAGAAAGCCCCTTGTGCAGCCCAAAATACGTCCTCACTCCACCACGGGAGCTTGGAGACCGTCTGATACAGCAGAGGAGACACAGCTTCTGAAGTCTGCTCTTCTGCCTGTTATTCTCTCCCTTGGCTGTGAGCTTCCTCCTTTAGACTACCCCTTTGATTTATTGTACCTTTGCACTTCTGAGCACCTGGAAAGTGTTTATGTCCCATTAATTTTGACTTGGAAGTTTCAACATTTCCCAGAAGAAAAATCAATCACTCAAGCTGGGAAGATGCACCCCACACAACCTCCTCCCTTGTCTTTGTCCCCCCTCTCCTGCCCTCCACTTTCTTTTCCCTCCTACTGTTCTCTTCCCCCTTCTCTGAGAGGGAAGAAGGGGTGATAAATATGCCATGTAAGGTATGAACTTCACATACCAACAGCAACAACGTAATCCTTATCTGTCCAAACATAGTTTTGCTGAGCAGCTAAATAAAGCTCTCTGCACCCAGCACATTTCCCATTGCTGGAGATCCTCCATCTCAGGAGAGAGGACAACCAGTTGGAGAGGTCTAATCCATGCAGGGGTCTGCCTCCACTTCTAAAATTTTTGGCCCGCTGAAGTCTGAAGCATCTCTGGATGGTCAGTACTGGGCTGAAACTCCATTTCCTTTAAGGTCTCCCCAGAGGTGACTCTTCCAACCCAAAGGTCTCAAGTCTCTCTCCATTGCATTATTACTTCTCCCACTCTCTCAGGTTGCCTCCTAGCCTGTTATCTTCCTCCTGGCAAGAAAGTAGTCTACAGTAGCACTCACTGGTCTTGCTGAACAGATGATATAGCCCAAATCAGGCCTTTTCCCATTTTATGAGGCACAGTGACACAGCAATGAAATGTCTGTACTCTTGACTTGTATGGTCAAATCCATGCCCCAGCACCCATCCTCCAAGAACATTGATTCCTTGATAAAGTCCTACTAAATTAAACGCTACTGCTATCTTCTGCCAGGGTAATTCCTGCTCTGCACTGGGGCCATTACTCCCTTGCTTTAGGATATCCACTAAAGACTCCATGATTAGGCTTTTGTAATATGTTCCCTTCCCTCACCACTTGGACAATTCATTGAGATTTCTTCCAGTGATGAGCACATGATGGACAAATTACATACACTTGGCACTAAAGGAAGTGCTTCAGAGATCTATGAAATGTTTGTCTAATCAAGACTTGTTTAAAAAAAAAATAACATTAAAGATAGCCTCAGTCCCAAAGTTCAGACCTGGGTTAAGGTTTTCCACGATTTGCTTCTCCTCCATTCAGAACAGGAAATACAATGAGGGAACCACTTGTGAGCTCACTTTACCTTTTTATTACATAACCTTTTTTTTTCCCTGGAAATTAGATTTATGTGATCATTCAGTCTGTCATCTATTTGTCCCCCACAGATTTCTCCACCTGTTGATTTTTCAACCAGCTTTGACAGAAAGCTGAAACTCTCCAAAGAAATAATGTTCCTATTTCCACATTAAAATAAAGATTCAGAAAAATGAATTATTTAAATCTAAACAGTTTAGATTTTAGTCTTAATTTTTATCCTATTAGCTGATTTCTACAGGGTAGATGATGTACATAGCAGATTGTAGTTGTACAAAAAACCCAAAGGAATTCTAAAGGTGCAACAGAAAACTATGGACAAACTTAAAATAAATCACTCTAACAAACCGTCAGCTTTGAGGCATAAATCCATGATGATCAGACTCTGCTTGCTGCTATTCTTTATTCTTTATTCTTTATTCTTTATTCTTTATTCTTTATTCTTTCTGTCTGGATCTGAGTCCACTGAAGCCCTTCTAGAAAGGTAATTCCCTCCGGCATATTGTGGTGGTGCAGCCCCCACCTCACATCTGGCGATCCCGAAACCAGACCGCATTGTGTACTTGCTTACCCTACAAGAATAGTTAGCTGGCATGACTGGCCACACCTGGCACCCCGAAATGAGCCAGCATTGTATTCTTGACTACATTGCAAGAATGGCTAGCTGGTGTGACTAGCCCTTTTTCATGTCCTTGAATGAGGGCAGTGGTTTGGGACAACCTGGCACTTCCCTTGACTTTGTCCAAGACCGGTGAGTTGGGTCGATCAGGTAGCCACTGAACGCGCCTGGAACCACTGATGCCTGCAGTTGTACCTGCCTGCAGAACTGTATATTCTGGGTGGTACTGGAATTGTATAGTTACTGCCGAAACATCGGGATTACATCATGTGACCAGGATGGAAAAATACTGATGCTAAAGTCAATCATCTTGAGACCCTATAAACAGTGGTACCAAGGAAGGCTCTTTGAACTCTTCTGGTCTGCAGCGGGCTTCACCCAGTACGTCTCTCTGAGTGGGATGCTTCTCAGAGTATCTCAAACTCTGTCAGCATCACCTGGACTGATCTTCTTGAGACTCAGCCTTCACCCATTGAGAAAACATTTGATTTCAAGTGAGTATTTCACTGAACTCGAGGGGAATTTTTGCATGAGTGTGTGTGTGTGAATCGATTCAACGTAATATTATATTACTGTGATTGTAATAGCAAATTCTCCTTTAATCATTTAGCAAATGTTAACCAGTGATTAATAACTGCTAACTTCCTGTGACTCTCCATCTTTCTCTTTAAACTGTGAACACACAAACATATTTCTTAGACATAAACCGTTGTGGTCTAAAGCCAGTTCTGGATCCAACCGCTCCTAGGCTCCTCTCTGAGAAGGAGATTAGAAAGCAAGAGGGTCCAGTCCGAACTTGGTGACTCAACAGGATGGTCTCCCTGTCCCCTTACACACTTTCTCTGTATAAATCATTTTCTACTCAAAACCCCCTTTGATTTTGTACTCCATTTATTTAAAAAGCAATAGCATGAACATTGCCAACTAACTTTGTAAGATCACATTTTCTAAATATTCAGTAAAATCTGTTCTTGCAAAACCTTTGCGTGAACATTTAAGTGACCTACCTGCTCATTCGTGACCTATGTCCAGTCAGGCTAGAAATATTTGAGTAGAAAGCATTGGAAAGTCTTCCAGAAAGCACATTTTCACATGGTTTCCAATTGTGTTTTCCATGCTGCAGCCCCTACATGCAGCGTGTGCATCACAACCAGGAGGCAAACGTTTCAAAAAGATACTCAGCCCAGCACAGGGGTCAGAGCAACCAGTGCCAGGTGTGTTAAAACTAGTGGTGACTTCAAAACCACCACGCATCCTGGTGGTGACATCTGGAAAAAAAAAAAGGCAGACACTTTCCTCTACACAGAAGTTTTGAATTATTCAGTGATGTAATCAACAGCACATTTAGGACATAACTCATCTCCACCTAGACTTCGTCAGTGAGTTAAATGAATTGCATCACCAAGTGTCTCCTTCTCTCCCTTACACTAAACATAAAAGCAATGACAGTAAATGAGACTGCAAAGAAAATGAGAAAACTGTAAAAAAGTCTAAGTCTTCTCACTTTCTTCTCTGCTGCTCTAGAGAAGTTACAGCATGGCATTCAAGAGCATCAGAAAGAAGAATCTTGTCCAGTTCCAGAAGTGCAGCTCAGCAGAACTTAATTTTCATCCCATCCTGACCAAACTCAACTGAATTGAATGGATTTCCTGGGGTAAAACCAGCCTAGGAGAAAGAAAAAGCAGGCGAGTGCATTTTATGAAACAGGACAAGCGTGAGAGCTCTACCTGCAGTGCCGTGAAGTTATGCGGAGGATATTCACTTCCAGAGGGACGTGGGGAGTGCGGTAGGTTGCGTGTCAGCAGGGGTGCTAGAATAACACTACTTACACACTACATTGCTAAGGAGATCCACTTGGGAAAGCACAATAAATAACACGACTACTTAATAGCTCTGTAGTGCCTTTCATCCAAAGATCTCCAAACACTGTAGAATCATTCTTCAGAACCGCTGCTAACCCCAGGAGAAGTCGCGCTATCTTTGCTATGCGGCAGATAAGGAAATTGAGGTTATGTTATTTCCAGGAGCTTGTGACAGGGGCCAGAGTAACAGTCGAAAGTCCTGACACCTATTCCCCTTTGCCCCATGGGAATGACAGAAAAAAATGGAGACAGAGGTCTGAATCCGTGGTAAGCCCGTAGTCCAGTCAAGGGGCACGCCAGTGATGGTTTCTTTTGATCTTCCAGTAAGGCAAAGTCAAGCTACAATGCATGGAAAAAATGGAAGATATTAGGAGAAAAAATAAATTGCATAACAGAAACATGGTTAGCTCAATGCATGGCACATCTACAAATGCTTGGAGCTTGTGGATCTGACCCCAGGCGTACGGGATGCAAATGTCCTCCTATATTGGAAGCTGGAGACCATGGGGGATGCTGTAGTGCATCAGCTTGTATTAGATGTCTATGAGCAGGTAGATGATCTGTTGAGGCCTGAACTAGGTGACTGGAGTCTGCTGTAGTGCAAAGAGGCAGGTCTGAAGCACATATCATCCAACCCATCTGTTTGCCCTGGTGTTAGATGAAGAATGAGAGGGTGAGGCTGATCCCTACCACTGCCTGTAGCAGGCATTTAGTTGTTGAACTCAGATGTCAACCACTACCCTGAAGATGCCTAAATTTGGGCAGAAAGCTCTCATCTTTCACAGCAGAGGTAAGACCGGGATTAGAGAGTGTCTGTCCCGTAGGCCTATCCATACCTTGTGTGTTGATGAAGTAACATCAGAAACAGGGGCAACCGTGGGAGAGAAGTAGGGGTAGATTTAGCATTAACAGATTGATGTCTGGCTGGGTGTGAAACTCTGGGTTAATATCTCTAGCTAGTGTTGTTGCACCTGTGACACATTGCAACACACCACTGTGGGCTTCTGAGTGTTTTGAGGTCTTTTTACGGGAAGGTACACCAGTAGGCATTTATGGTTGGATCCTACAAGTGCCCACACACAGGCTTAGACCACATCTGAAAGCAGCATATACTCAGTCTTTTGGACAAGGTGTATAAGACAAGGTGTCTAGTGTCTGGAACTCCTGCTGCTCCTCAGCCAGACCACATTTACACATACAACAGTAGGACTTACGCAAGCACTGCGTATCCTGCAGCAGGATTCTCCAGAAAAGCAGGCATTTTCAGGTAACAGGGAACAGCTAACCATAGGTTTGTTTCCTGGGTCTCTGTTGATACTGAGACTATACGTCTAAACGCTCCTGTGTGGAGCCAACAGCCTCAACTCAGAAACCTGCTGAGATCCCACGGGCCATCAGGCTGACAACCATGATAAAGGAGAAAGGGAGTGCTGAACCTTTCTTGAGATTTAGAGGCCAACAGGGATGTTCTGCAATGTCTAACATGATGTTAGACACCTACATTAAAGCAACCGAGCCTCACTCCTGGATTCAGGCATGTAGCTGATGTGCCTTTGTGAAGCTATCTCCAAATTCACTGTATGCCTGAGCTTCCATTACGTGAGAGGCCAGACAGAAAGACTGTGGAGTCCAGACAGCTGGGCACAATCCAGTTGCCCAGCAAAGCACCCAACCTGGGCTCCAGCTGGCACTGTAGAAGGTCAGCAGTCTCTCATCAACCTTTGGTTGCATCTGCAAGTTTAATCAGGTATCTTAGACTCTCCAGACACACTTTAGGCACTAAAGCATGACCAGGTGCTTGCATTTTACCGACTGGATACCATCCGCAGGAATGATTGGCTAAGTAGATCTCCATCAACTACAAAGACAGAATAGACGTCACAGAGGCACCCAAGTTTACATGCCTCAGTCTGAATTACACCACACCCTTCAAATATGTAGATTTATGAGTCCCTTGTGCCAATAGCTGGAAGGGGCTAAGTGTCCATACGTGGGACACTCTCTGGACTGAGCAGTAGGTTGGCACCAGTTTGTGGTAATGACAAGAGCTTTATTAAACAGCTGCGATTGTGCTCTGTGAGCTCTGGAACAGCATTAGATTCCACAGAGTTCACTAGAAATCGAGTGAAACTCTTTCCAGTTCCCAGGATAAGGTTCTTCCATGAGGGATAGCCGTTGCCTTTGTCCAATAGCAAAGCCAGCATCTGAGCGAGCAAAGACCCGTGGACACGGATCCATTTGCTTCAAAGCCATGGTAGTCCTCCCCCCTAAGCTCCCATTGTAATGAAACAGTCTGTTAACTGCAAGTTGTTATTTTTTAATGAAAAAAGGAGGAATTCAGATTGTTATGTTTTCTGACCTATAACTAGCAACACGTAATCCTCGTTCTCCCTTTGCAACTCTAAAGCACTGATGTTAGTGTAACATAAAAGATGCTGAGGAAGAGATTCCTCACAGATATTATGATGGGGATGTCACGTTGCAGTCCATGTGGAGTGATATATGGACTGACCAACAAACTGCCCTGCTGGGACCCAGCCCCGAAAGCCTAGTCTGCCTCTCACAAACTACTTTGGACATGCCAGGGGTTGTTTCTTCAAAGTGGCTCCTTCAGGGACCAAGAGAGGAGGGACTGAGGTGCAAGAGGAACAGACAGTCCTCTCCTAGGGATGTAATGACCTATTACTGCTTCCTTTAAATCTAAGCAGTAAAAGATGGTTGATGGGGGTCACCTTGGCTGAAGATGCTCTGTCCAAAGCAGGAAAAAAGGAGAGGGGGGCATGGGCTGATTTTTGTACAGGTGGAGATTGGCTTGAGAGTCAAAGGGGGCTTTTCCCCACTGTTTTTTAGTAAATACTATGGGATTTCAGGGGCTATTCTTGTCCTCTTGCACTCACCCCTCCTCAAGCAGGCAGTGCCCAGTGGAGGTGGCTCTGTCTGTGTAAAGAGAAGTCGAACAGCCCAGAGGAGCCTTACTGACAATTTTACACTCAGTTCAGACACAAAAGAAACATCAGAGCTCCGGCATCTCTTAAAAACAAAGACACCTGCTTTAACAATATCCACGTCCAAGTCCGGGGGAGCTTTACGGGAATGTCTCCCACTGAGAAAAAATTGTAATACCAAAACTCTTCCCGAACACTGGATATCAGCTCTTCCAAGGCTGGCTATAAACCTGTGGCCTTGTCCAATTTCTTTTTATGTTTATAGAAATTGAGGAAGGAAGAAAAGTCCAAAAGCCCATCTGGTTGTCTCCTTCTTCCTCTTGGGGAAGATTCCCACCTCTGGAGTTTCTGTCTGTTGTCTGGGACCATGCTTATGGTTTGGCAGCTCGCAGACCACATCCAGCCTGCCAGACACCACAGTGGACTCCTCCATGCAGCTCCAGAGAACACAGCCTGGGGAGATACCATGAAGGTCACATGATGCTGAAATCTGGTCCAGCCAGACCTCCTATCTCCTGGATAGCAGTGTGGGACAAAGGACAGACCCTGGTTACAACAGGATCCAGCAGCTCCACCACTACCTCTGCTTGACCCATGCAGACAGGAGCCGTCTCCTCCCACCCCAGGGTACAATGGCATCCCTGGGTATCAGCTCAAACCCGCCTGGAAGACCCACAGCATTATGGAGTATCTTCCCGTTTCCAGCTGAAGTGAGCCATTAAACTTCTTTCTTGGACTCCAGGACCACCATGATTTTATTTCAGCACGTATCCCAAGACGGACCAGGCTACTGGTGCTGTAAAGATGTAGGAAAGGCTGTGGTTCCTTGCGCCATGGTTCAGGCATTCCTCTGGCTGCTGGTGCCTTTGAGCTGCAAAATAACCTCCCATGGGAGCGCTCCAAAACCAGAGCATTTGTGCAGCAGGCTTCTTCACAAGCACGTTTTCTCCAGTGACATGAGGCACACGTGCCTGGGGACCCTGCAGCCGTGGGAATCTTCAGAAACTAGTCTCTCTTAACCTTGTCCTGCAGCACATTACTATGTGTAACTAATATTACACATTAGTATGTTGGTACTGATGTGCTATAGGATGATCTGGGTGATGTTCTGGGGGTGGAAAGCAAAGAGTAAGCATTGTTTGTATTGGACCCCATTGAGAAGTTGTCTGTGACAGCAGGGTACTGAATTCAGTGATGGTCCTTTCCAAATTTCGGTCTCCTGTCCCAAGTTTCTCTGCTTCCCTGTACCACTGTGGGGGACTTCTTCACTGCACATCCCTCTTCAAAGCACCCACTGCCATCAAAGGGTCTTTGCTGGGAGCCTTCCAGGGCTAAGCCTAATGCATCTTGCCCCAAGGGAAAGGGGAGGACCAACCCACAACAATCCTTGCTGGGAATTGGGTTCTCCAGCCACTTTCAGAGCAGCAGAACAACCCCAGTTCTGTGGTTTCCCTTTCAACTGATATTTTCTCTGCCATATGGACAAGAAAATATCTGCCAAGAAAACAATTAGGCACTGACAAAAAGGCAACTCTGCAGGGAGCATTTAAATCTATGTCAAAGACTCCAGATCCAAGGGAGAAATGGGCCTAACCCCCACCGCAGAGAGACATGCCATTTGCAACCCTTTCTTAGGCCATCATCAGAAGCTGATTGTTCTTTTCTATACCAACACAGCACCTCAATGCTCCTTAGATGTACCTGTTATTTATTGCCTTACTAAGACAAAGTGTAGGAGCTACAGTTGATTTTAAGGCCCCCAGCATCTAAAACATGGGCACACAGTAAGAGAATGTTGGTGTCTTCAGAGGTTTATGGCTGAAGTAAATATTACAGGCAAAGGGCAGGAGGAGACAGGGTGGAGAGCAGGGCACGACTTCCCCATCCTCTCTGCAGGCAGGTCCACCCTTCTCAGTCTTGCCCCATTTGGCTGCTGGCTTCTCTTCCACTGCTGCACCCTTGGTGAAATAAGAGACCTGGCTGGGTTCCCCAAAATCTACCCTGTCAGGTGAGCAAAAGGCAAAACCCTGTCCTGAAAGTCAGATTCACTCATGCAGAAGGGAGACAGCCCATGGTTTGCTCACCTCCTCCTGTGGTCTGGACAAAGAGGACCTGTAGGGGACAAAGTGGACCATAACCCTACACCATGAAAGGGACCCCAAAGTCAACCCTTCCACAGTAACAGTGTGGTGCATGGGCATGGCTGGATCAAAGCTCCTCAGTTGCACAGGCAACGTTGAGTTTTGGTGCTCTCCTAATTGGTGAACAAGGCTGTTCCAAGCCTGAGAAGGACACAGCTATGTGGGCAGACAAGGAGAGCTCCAGGGCTGCAGGACAGAGGGACAACTGAGGGCACAGCAGCTGGAGCAGAATTGTTTTTTTACCATCAGGAGCCTGCTGCCATTCGCAAGGGCTTACAGAGTTTGTTGGCAGACCAGTTCCCTGTGACTTCTCTCATCCATGGGACAGATCACAGGCCAAGCACCCTGACCCTGCCTGGTGTCTAAGCTGGTCAAATCAAATGTCCATAAGCCTGTCTCTCCACCACAATACAGCCAGTTGTATTCAAGGAAACACAAAGATACCACACCTTCATGTGAGGCTCTCTATTTATCCCTGGCTGTGACAGCGGACATCACAGGTATCCACAGCATCTCCTACCCACACATTTCACAATTTACAGTCATTTATATCAAATTTTTTCATATAAATCACCCCTGCCACCCTGAAGCAAGCACAAAAGGAATTACAGAAAATCAAACCGTGTTGCGGGCTCTAACTCCTTCTTCTGCAGAAATAGGATATTTGCAAAGGAAAAATATAAGTACAGCAACTCCACTGCTCAGAAATACTAAGAGCTGCAATTTCTCTTTGCTGCCAGAGTTTGCTGAAGGTGGGAGTGATTTGTTGCATCCTAAGATGACGAAGTTTGTACAGTCACTCTTGGAGCGTGTGGGAGGGAGCATATATCTGTCTGATGGACTGTCTGCTTTTTCTCTAGTAATTTTTGAGCCCCTTCAACAATTTCCAGTTAATTTGACAGAAAAGCAGAAGTCTCCAAAGTACTTGAGTTCCAACATGTTTTGTGAAGGAGGGAGGGAAAGAGAAAGAGAGAGACAATATAAATGTCCCCACTGAGGAAAAGCAGGTGTATGGTTTCTGTCCTTAATACACCCTAGAAGATCTACATGGGAGAAGCTGTGAACATCCCAGATGCTGTAAAAGCTTCAGCAAGGTCCATAGTTGGTAGACAGTGGAGACCCCAAAACAGAAAGCAGAAATCCTTTTAAATCAGGGTGCATTGCTGCACATCGCTCTAAGTACAGCAGTCCTTGCAGAGACCAGGAGTCCCCAGTGCTGATCGCAAGAGGTTTAGAAAGTCCTAAACGTCTCCTCGGCTGGTATTACAGGTTTATCATATCTCCTCTTGCTCTTCCGCTTCCCCTTTACAAGTCAGGGACATTTTAATCTCGTCCTGCCAGCACCTGCCTCCACGGGAGTGCTCTGTCTCCTCCCATCCACCCCCCCTCTGCCAACCCCGGCTTTATCGCTGGAGTCTGGCAGGACAATGGCGAAGTGAATTTGCACTTGTATCTCCTGCTGTTTGTTATGATGGCCTGGTGTATTTCTCCTGCTGCAGAGTTCATTTAAATTCTTAAATTTCCAGCCAAGCCTTTGTAGATGAGCGAATCCATGTGTCCTGCTCTATTTTTCCCTTTGGAGCACTCCAAGCTTTTCTCGTCCTGCCCCAGCCATGGTGTCCAAGTCATGCCTGCCTCGTGGAGGGATAGGAAAGATTTGTGTCCTGTGTGTCTACAAGGTCAAATTCTCAAACCCCATGGTTTTCCACATATTATCCCCAGGTTTTTGGTTTCCTGTCTCCAAGTCTCCAATATTTTTAACACTTTCTTCCATTCTGCAAGTACACTAACCACTGCTCCACCAGAAAAACATCCCCATACCATGCTGCTGAGAGGCTGCGAGTATTTGGGACTTCAAAATGGATCATTTCACCCAGGAGGACAAACTTGCCAGGTTAAACATGACAAGGGGAAACACACCAATTCTTATTTTTTGATAGGATGTTGACTGTTTGTAGCATATACCCACAGGTATCAAATATGTGAACAATCAAACAAAAGGAGCCGTATCTTCAGTCTATCCCCAGGTCTGTATGCAGCTGTGGTTTGCGCCCCAAAAGCCCTGTTTCTCAGCCTTCCTTTAGATTGTATTTCTAACGCATTTTTATCATCTGGAGAAAACAAGTGAAGAGTTGAGATAGGACCAGTATGAAAAAAACAAGCAGAAATCTTGAAACAAGCCCATGTAGACAGAGTCGAATCATCTTACTGGGCCAGTTTTGCTTGTGGAGAGGGATACCAGGGTTTTCCAAAAGTCATAATGAGAGTCTATTGCCAGCAGAGTGGCATCCTCTGTCGGGAAAAAAGCAGCAGAAACCTTCTTTGCTTGCTGGGTGTTTCACTGAGGTAACCGTGCCGCATTTCACTGTCCATAAGATACACGAGACGATAATCATTCCTTTCACTGAGCTAAAAATGGCCTGATACGCAATTGAAGCCTTTACCTATGCCTGTCATTGCCTCAGAGCTGCTGTTGATGCTCCTGACCTAGTGCTTTCTAACTGGCTGCAGACCACAAATCTCCATCCTTGCAATGGAGATGAGTTTCTCTTTCTCGTTTTACAATGACTCAGGGCAAAGCCCACCCCTAATTAATGCACTCTAACCAGGAGAAACAATTGAAAGCATCTATGGATCCTGGCCTGGAAAAAGGCTGAATTTCAGCCGGAGTCATACTTCTGGAGGTGACCAATCCCATCAGCTTCAATAGGAATGGCAGCACACACAAACAAGGGTTGTGGCATGGGGCATTGCTCAGCCGTAGCGGGGGGCACAACTCAACCTCCAATCTGGATCACACAGAAAAGCCCTCACAGGATGCAAAACACAGTGCCACTGTGAGTGTTTTCTGTGATGCCCTGTTAAATTCATGTCAGACTGAATCAGGTGGGGTAGTTCAGGGATTTAGGAGGAAAACCCATGGGATACTCATGGTCAAGGTAAGCAAGAGGAGTGCAGTCTTTCCAGAGATTGCAGGGACACACCATGCCTAATTTCTGCTTCCAGGCATGGGCAGGGAGGATCACAGACCCCCCCCTTGGCTGCCCCTTCCCACACCCTCACCCAACAGATATATAAAATACTTCTCCTTTGGCATTAAAACCATGCGGCACAGTGGAAGGCTGCTGAGACACCCAGGCAAACCTCCCTGCCGGGAAAGGCAGTCTCTGTGCCGCACGCCGGCAGTGGAAAGCATCCTTGTAATGATACCAAGCTCTCGCTAAGCTGAAACATGTAACAGGAGTCTCTGTGGGGAAGCGACAATTTATCAGTCTAACTGGACTGGAAATTCCTTTTCGGCAGGATCTGTGCGCTCTCGAACATGTGCGGCACAGCCCGAGGAATGAGCAATGAACATGATATCTCTTTTATGTCTGCCATGGCAGACGGCCTTTTAATAATAATAATAACAATTTAAAAAACCTGCCTGGTGACTTCACACCAGTCTTCTTCGATATAAAACATAGACGGGAAACTCTATGAGACATTTGTGCTATTTACCCTTGAAATACCCATATCCCACCTCAGTTTACTTCAGGGTTAATTGGTCGCAGCTCTGAGATGCTGTAATATTTGAACAGCAAATTATACAAATGCTTGAAAGTTATTTCCATGAGGGTGCAACTGAAGGACTCTGGTCCCCCATACCTTGGTTTTTTTGATGTCTAGCAAGGGTTGTGCTCACTCCTCAGCCCTTTTTTCCACTGACCATCAGCAGAATTTCTTTCTCTTGCTTGCTTGGGTTCACAAAACTTATTAGAAATTCCCTCTTTCTCTGGCTTAAGTTGGCCAACAGCCTTAATGGTTTTTGAAGAGATAAACAGACAGACACAGGCATGTGCAGAACATGGTCGTATAAGTTGTGCTTTCTTAGGGAGCCAAGTAGAAAGCAAGCCAGATGACTGCAACCCAAAATGTGCTTAGAAAAGAAACGCTTGTGAAGGTGATCACAGTGGTGAGGATTAAGCTGGTTCAAAGAGAAACAGGCTGTGAGGGTAGCTGTAACTCTTGGGTAAATTAAAATAAACAGCGATGCAAATACAGGTGATATCAGTCATAAGGATTGCAGAGTCTCAGCCAAAGCGCTTGCACGCTGAGAGCAGAATCTGGCTTAAGATGAATAAAATTGTTAGTGGTCACTCAGGGTAAATCACCCTGGCTACATCTGTCCTGCAGCACTGGGACATAGACCTCGCAGCAGAACAGTGCTGAGAACAGACCAGAGAGCAGAGAAGGGAACCTAAAGTAGAGGAGAAACCAAGGCACTTTCTGTCTGTCAAGACCCCCATGTTGTCCCTGAGAACAGTATGATTGAGTCCCACCCCCCAAGCTCAGATGGGGAGCAAGGGTTTAATCAAAGCACAAGAACTGGCCTACCAGATATCAGGACCTGGAAAGATGGTGGTGGGTGCCATAAGAAGTCTCATCTGAGAGGCAGTCCCCTTTGGATGCTCGACATGGACCCATGAACTTGTGTCCTCCCAGGGCTGCAAGGGGTGTTGCATTCGTCCAAGGGAAGGATGGAGAAGGCACAGGGAGAGGGCTACAAACCCCACCGAAACCCATCTGGAGGCCTGCAGAGATGCTGACTTCCCCTAAAGCGTGGCCATCAGGGGTTTGGGAAGCATTAGCTGCACAGTCCGGGTTGAGGAGAGGTCAGCTACAGGCTGTTGCCATATTGAAAAAGGATTTGCAGCCAAAAGCAGGGCTGACTGCAGAACTCCCCTCCGGGACCACTTGCAGAATGAACCTAATTGCCTGAGCATTTAAGAAAATAGAGATCCATCTTTCCATGCAAGTAAGCTTGCTGCTGGGAGGGGAAAGCTCGGGGAACCAGCAGAATAAATATTGGTGCTTTGCAAAACAGAGATAAATCCACCAGCCAGGAAGGAGAAAAGCAAGAGAGCTTTGGGTAGCCTTCACACATCAAATGAGCAGTGCATCCCCTGATGAG
>Ga0181612_146231_pt1 | contig 14301 bp, 7 predicted proteins | sample HoacroProtozoa21_FD_119630 | JGI IMG/M metagenome (GOLD analysis project Ga0181612, IMG submission 119630) | Hoatzin crop microbial communities from Cojedes, Venezuel. Combined Assembly of Gp0051906, Gp0051904, Gp0051908 | reverse complement strand
TTAAATTTAAAATAAAGATTTTTCTTTTATTTCCCTCTGAAGTTGTGTGCCAAGCACAGCAGAGCAGAATGTAACATCTGTTGATGATTAAAACAAGCTTTCCTATGGGCCCTGAATACAAAGTAAACATGGATTTTATCCATAGTCAACAGCATTTACAAATGTAAAGGGAGGAAGCTACTGAGTTTTTGAAGAATGAGCTGTGAGAGAGGAAATAGAAGTATGGGGACGGCAGATGGCGATAATTAGTTCCATATCGTGAAATGCTTCTATTAAAAAATAAAGAGGACAGAGTCTTGTATTATGCTGCTGTTTTATTAAAGCGCCCTTTATTTGCCATTATTCCCCCCCTAGTTGAGCAGTACCTTTACTCGCTGGCCCGCTCTGAAATGGCTGAGTGCAGCTGGTGCCCATGGTCGCTGACGGTTGGCAGTAAGCACCACCACTCAAAACAGATATTTTCCTAGCTTTTCCCCACATAGCACTATAAACACTTTGCTGGAAGTAGGCAAAATTTCGGAGGAATTTATTATGTGGACCTATAGGCTAGTAATCTTGCATTTTATTCTGTTTTAATTTAGATTTAGAGGCCAGGGTATCAAAGGTTAAAGGCTACTGTACCTCAGTGATGCCCCTTGTCTCCTACTTTTGCCCTGTTCAATCATGCGTTGCGCGGTTCCCACCTCGGTGTTCAGATGTCATCTCTAAGAGCTACTTCATTTTATGTCTCACCAAGGCAAAATGCTTTTTTGTGCTTCTGGTCTGTATGTCTCTTGTATGGTCTGTTTGCCTTTGTTGCATTACTCAGTTTCACCATATTAAAGAGGTAGTTATTACTGCTGGAATAGTTTCATTTTATAGGGCTTCACTCAGCCTGTTTGCAGTGTTTTGTCTTGCTTTAATTTTTTTCCAGTTATACTTAATGTAGAGTACGTTAAATTAAGTGTCAAAATGAAATTCTGATTTGCTGAGATATACCTTCTTCCCAGAGAAAGAGGAGAAACCTCCTCTGGCTCCTAGGGCCTGAGCCAGGCCCAAGCTTGCACAAGAGTTTTTTGACTCTTCTTTCAAATCTGGACTGTTTCCAGTTTGCAACAAAAGCCACTTTTTTCTTTTTTTTTTTTGTTTTGTTTTGTTTTGTTTCCCTGAGAGTGTTTTGTAGTGTTCCAGTTCATATGTTATTTTGGAATTCATTTCAGTTTTTAATTGCAATTTCTTCTTTCCTCACTTCCATCCTCCTTCAATTTTCTTTCCAACTGGAAGCTGTTATAACTGAGCTCTCAGCGCAGGCACCCGTGGAAGCGCCTTTGTAGCCCTGCACAAACACACAGAGTGTTAATCTGGTGCTTGCGCGCTTTTTTTTTTTTTCCTCCTTCCGTCATTTTATAATTACCCGAGGTGGTAACAGCTCTTAAGAGCCTCGTCTGTCACCCTGGAACCAAATGCTTTTCATTGAAAATTAAGGAGAGGTTTGAAAAGTTTTAGTTCTTTCAGCAATGAAACATAACAGTCCTCCAGTAGAAAGAGTATTTTGATGATGGATCCCATTACACCAAGTAATGTAGGATATAAGTATGCTTTTGTGGTTAAGAGGAAACATAAAGACTGGAGGCTTGTGCTTGCTTTCAAAGACGTGCGAGGCTGGCTGCGAGTGCTGCCTCGCCTGGAGAAGGCACCGTGCGAATTGCAGGGCCTTTGTCAAGGTGTGCGGAGCCCGTGTGCATCCCGCACGAATCTCCAGCCGGCAGCAAAGGCGTTATAAAGGCAGAGCCACTGGCCCTGCTGTTCTCTCAGGTGTTAATGAAACCATCTCCTTCAGCGGTGTTTCTGCACCGCTGTTAACTATTGCAGCAACAGTGAGAAGGTGCTGAGCAAGGAGGTGGCTATTGCTGGACTGAAAAGGAGGCAATTTGTTCATGATGATATGAAAAACATGCATTAAATTTAAATTTAAAATGCAAAAAGAAAAACTGCATGGAATTAAAAATTACTTTTAAATTGCTGAAAGAATGTACAGGAAGAGTTTTAGGCAAAGTAAAACTAGATCAAACCAAAATAAGCATCCAGATCTGCTGAGACATATGTTTTGGGCAGAGTTTTCCTAAACTCATAGCTTTAACAAAGTCTTCGGGTAACAGATATTATACTTAAATGTCCAACTTCAAAGAGAAACGACTGTAGAAGCAGCCTTGCTTTTATTTTTAATTAAAAATTTGAAAGCATTACCTGAGTGGACCCCAAAAGTTAAAAAGCAGAAGGCAAATAAAATCTTATGTCTTTTAATGTCTTTGAAGTTGAATCTTCCAATTGCTGGATCCCATTATCTTGGGATTTTTGAGCATGTTTGCGGGTGAGTGTCCTGCATCAGGCTGGTGGTCGAGGGGATGGGTGGAGCAGTGGATTGCAAAGGTGTCCACAGAGTAAGGGACTTGTCAGCGATGTGCTGGAGGTGGAGGAGGTTCCCACCTCATCTGTGGGGCTGATGCCGGATCTTTCAGGAGCCGGATCCCTGTCCTTTCCTCTTTAAGACCCATGTAAGAGGAGTGGCCAGTACCCTCTTGCATGTCAGCAATTAGTCATTAATCATGCTCCGTGACCCTGTGTGTGGTAGCACCATAACTGTTCTTGGCCAGTTTGCAGTAGCATTTTGTAGTTAACTTCACAGAAAACCCATCCCGGCCTGCTTCCCGCATCACACCGTGTAGCATTTCCCTAAAGCAGTCTGTATATGACACCTAAATAATTTACAGATAGACCACTGATGTTTGAACGGATGCAGTGGAAGAGCCATGGTTTAAATGACTTTATGACCTTGCCACATCAGAAAATGGTCTGTCTCTTACAAAAAGAAAAAGGCCCAAAGCCCACCCCAAAACCCAGCCCTTACTGCCTGTTCTCTCCCCCCTGGGAAGGGCAAGGCGAGCCGTGGTACCCAGTGCTTAGTGTCTGCAGGGACCTTGGCCTCCTCCGAGCTTTCACCGGTTTCCAGGCAATAATGGCTTTGGAGGCCCAGACGAGCATTGGATTCCTTCCAGCAGATGATTATACTTCATCTGCTGGCCCCATAAGTGAGGCTGCTGGAGAGCTGAGTGCCAGCCCAGGCCTCTCCGTCATGTTATGGAGTGCTACCAGAAGGCCACCAGACTAGCTCTGTCTTTCCTTTTCAATAAGCAGCTTAATCATTCTCTGCTTGTAATTAAAATTTTGAGTCGGTCACATGTGTTGTAAATCTGTGCATGGAGAACTATTTTAACTAATAAAAATTAGCCTGAAGTTGTGTTTACCTGAGCAACTGGAAACTAAACTCTCAGGATACATCAGCTTCAGTCTTCTACGAGCAAGCGCAAAGCCTCTGTTCCTCAGGAAGCTTGTGCAGAAGCTAGCCAAGGGCCAGCCTCAATCCCCTTTAATAAAAGCCATTATTTGAGCTTCTGCACAATTTGGAGTCTGGCCACTACGTAGGATGGGAACACCTTGTAACGCTTACAGATGATCTCCTGCTTTTACTGGAGCGAGGCCAAACTTCCGTTTAGCTCTTTTGTTTTCTCCGCAGAATTGGATGCAGTGGCTTGTGAAGCATTTCTGGTCCGAGGAGCAGCGGGTATGATAGCGGTGACTGTAAGAAGTGTCTCTACCATCGCATGCTCTTTGTGGGGATGGTTTTCCTACTGCCCTTAGCCATCTTGCTTGGACTTTGAGAACTGATAAGATAAAATGGAACTCATGTGTTAACACTATGACATAATACTCAGATTTTCTTACATTTTGCCATGCGTTTCTATCAGTAGTGTAACTCAGTACTCCAAGGTCTACCTGAGAAGATCAACTCAAGTGAAGGATGGGGCTTGTGACCAAATCTCTTGATTTGAGAATCAACGTGAAGTAGCTTACTGTGGTAGAGAGGATCTAGCTGGGATGTGATAACCCCTGTGTGCTACCTGGTGGCCCGTATCTCTGCCCCTCTGTTGGGGACAGTCACCTGCTGTGGAGCTGGGGCAGGGAAAGCCCTGCGAGGTGTTTGCTGCATGGCACAGCCCTGTTTGTCCAAAGGCTCTGACTCGGAATCAGTCAATTCAAACAACACTATGAAACCTAAAGAAATCAATTTTTGCTCAACAAGACTCTGTACAAAACATTTGTGACTTGAGTTAATTTTATTCCCATCCTCTAATATTTTATTGATCAAACTCTGTATTAACTTTCATTACTTTCTGCTGAGGACTGATGTCAGGTTAAGTAACCTGTAGTTACAAGTCTTGCTTGCTCTGTGTGAGTATGGATATAATCTTCTTGCTCTTCCAGTGTTCTGCAATTTCCCTGTTATGTTAACTTTTTCAGTTCATATTGACATATTGGTGATCTCTGCCGGCAACTCTTTTATGACTTAGTAGCACAAGGCATCCAGAGGCCATCAGTTTTTAGATTGTTTAATACTCCCCGTGGCCAGAAATAGACTTAAGACTAGTTCATTGTCTTCATATGATTTGAGTATGCTGTCTGTGTCTTTCCTAACAAAATGTTTATTGACCAGTTGTGCCTTGTCTGTATCCTTATTAATAATATAATCATCTCCATCAAATAATAAACCAGTTCAGTTATTGGAATTTCTGTATTTTGCCCCCTCCCTGGAAGTGTTCAAGGCCAGGTTGGATGGAGCTCTGAGCAATCTGGTCTAGTGGAAGACGTCCCTGCCCATGGCAGGGGGGTTGGAACCAAAGGATCTTTAAGGTCCCTTCTAACCCTTACTATTCTATGATTCTATGATTCTATGGTTCACACTGCTAATCTAATCTGGTAACTTCTACGTTCTTAAACATTTAGAAAACAAAGTAATCTGCATTTTTTATTATATATTTTTTAAAAATAAAATGGCTATTTGTAATAGAAGTGTGTAGAACTGGGTGAGGGTTTTTTGCCACCGGTTTTCCCTTCTTTTCAGTTTACCTTTTTATGGCACTTTTGTTCGTGTTTCTGAGCTCCTGAAAAATCTTCTATGATGTTCAAGCTTTTGAATTTTGTTCCTCATCTGTTTTTTGCAGTTCTGCTTTATGTGAGAGATCTGGTCAGTCATTCCACACAACACACAAAAAATAAGATAGTAAAACCAAACACCCCCACCTCCCCCACCCCCCATGTTTAGGTAGCTGTGGTTACAAAAAAGAACATTCCTTCATTCTGAATCATGTCTTCATTTATTCATGTCTTCATCCTGGAAAGTTTGAAATTTGTATTCTCTGCAGCTAAGATAATGTGCATCTGCAAACATGCTGTGATTTTCCGCTTGCATAGTAACAGTATACTTTTTAAGTGGAGATACCAAATGCTTGTGTCACTCAATTATTTGTGATTACTCCAAGATGCTTTCATTTGATAATGCAAACCACAGTGTTTAATACCTTTAAAATACATAATATATGACTTTTCATCCTAGTGGAAGCTTTTAGGTTTTATGCAGTTCGTGAAATTTCCTAATTTGACATAATTGTTGTGGCACCAATAGTTTAAGAAGTACCTCTTCTTTTAGAGGAGGCCCCTAATCTACAGGGTGCCTGTTCTGATGGGAAAATAATGTGTGGCTTGTGGACAGGCTGCTTAGTTACTGCTTTGGAAGTAAAATGGGGACAGACGGCCTCCCGCACTTGGCATTCTTCTGCACATGTTCACCTCACAGCATGTGACTGCATCCTGACTCCGCATAAGGATGGCCGGAGTGCTCAGCACGTGGGGAATCTGCAGTCAACCCACAAGCAGAATGTAATATGTGCATCGGTGACTAATCGAATGGCATAATGTTTTGGAGCAAACTAGGCCTTATTTTGTAGTATGATCTATGAGCACTCCAGTGGAGTAGGAATAGATAGCATCGCCATCTTGACCCATCAATTAGAACTCTTTGCCGTTACATGTTTCAGCATTTCCATAGCTGTGTTTCAGGGGATGGGAGTTCTCTCATGACTGCAGCACTTTTAAACTGACTTTGTAGAACATCTCCACTGAAATCTAGTAAGCTGAAAAGCCCTTTTAAAAACAGATTTTAAAATGTATACTTACTGTAAAAAAAAGCATTTTGCAGTATATTTCAACAAAAAAGGTAAATGAGATAATTTTTTTATCTGCTTACTGCTCACATGGGTATTTGTACAGGGTTGGTGGATAGAGCTCAATGAAGAAAGAAACACACGATCTTAGCAAGCTTAACGTAAGGGAGCTGGACAATTCAGTTTCCTTATGGCAATAATTGTTCTCCAGACAGATAATCTGGGATTTATTTGATGGTATACAAACATGTGGTGTATGTGAATCTAATCACCCCAGGCTTATAGTCAGTATGCTGAATCCCACACCCGTGGTCTTACTAGAAATCGCATTTAGAATAATCATAGAAATGTCAGTGCCCACCTGTCAATGACTTGTCTGTCATCTTTTCACATTTACAAGTACAATATTTACAAAATTTTGTGTCTCTGAACTTGCAATGTATGGAAGCTTTCAAATGTAACAATTAATGTTTCTGTAGCACAGAAGCTAGTATTTTATATCTGCTAAAATGATTAATACACAGTAATCACCTAGGATTTTTTTTTAAATAGTGAAATACATGGAGTCCTTACACTCAGAGCACTTTAGTGGTCTAAAATGATGGCTTTTAAGGAAGCAAATACTTACTGTATCATACAACAATTTTACTAAATATCTTAGCTATATCAATTTTTCAACTTTTGCTAGCCACAAACATCAACCCTGTAGCTTCTGTTTTTAAAGAATGAAATTTAGCGTACTTTTCACCCCCCAAAAGGCATGGGTAGAAAACCCTCATGGGGTGATACTCATAGAAAATGATAATCTTCAAATAGCTGCTAACATGAAAGGTTTTCACTGAGAAGAGGTTTTCACTGAGAAGAAAGGAGACACTTGTGATTTTAAAGTACACTAAGATCCACGATTGAGACTTTAAAGAGTTTTATGATAACGTATGATATCATAGCAAGAGTCTTCCATTGTAACTTTGAGATTAAAAATGTTCCTGAGATATATTTAGTCTTTATTGCTTTTTTTGAATTCATTTCAATATTCGGTTAATTGGTGCAAAACATAACTTTTATAGTCACGCTTTCTTCAGTCAGGTAATGTGTCACCAAAATCTTTACCATTTTCCAAGATTACAAATAATAAATTTCAGAATGATCATATATAACTTTATAATCCTTAAATAAAGGGGCATATGTATTTAGCTCAGTAGTTATGTAGGCATATGTAGTTAGTTTACCCTAGTTTTGTACTTCTATTTTTCTGATTTTTAGTTTTCTTTTTTTGAGTAGCAGTGGTCATAGAGCAATTATTTCAAGGGAGGGGGCATTTTTTGTGGGATCATTTACAAAGTATTAGCAACCTAAAACATGCATCCACAAATATAATGGTTACATTCCTCTAGTCTGGACACAGCTGAGTACTTTTGTTTCTGTTTCATGGGCCTGTTTGCAAGTGATAAAGATCATCTGATACGATATAAATTAAAGTCTGAAATTTTGGAAAAAGACCTTAAATCTGTTACATAGATATGAGATGTCTTTATCAACTCTGTCAATAGCTTAGGAATAAAGACTGTTCTAAGCATTCGATTGCTACATAAATTGTGTCAAAAAAGTATGAAAGAAAGGTCTTTTCATCTACTTACAAACTACAATTTGTTTTTTAAGAATGGAGGGATACAGCATACAAATATCTATGGACAACATTGTGAACTATGGATTCCCTTAAATCTCCTCTTTTCTAAGAAACTCTCCATTTACACACTCATAAAAATAGTATTAAGGAGTATATTGCTTACTCACAGTTGCAGAGGTAAGATTTACTGGCTTCTTGTCTGTTAATGGTGCAGCTTGATTTTGCTTGGATGGGGATACAAGGGTAAAATGCATCATACAGTCTGACCAGCAGTCCAATTTTTTTCCAGAAGGCAGTGCACGTCACCTAGTTCCAAGGGCATTGATTAAGTTGTATGGACTTCACAACTGGCACCAAAATTACAGGGACTTCCAGATCTTATCCCTTTTGGTAGCAATACTATATATATTCTTGTAACGAGGAATACTAATCAATACAATGCAGGCAGGAAAGAAGGATAGCCATGGTTTCACCTGTGCTTAATTGGAGTCTGACCATCGTGCAACTTGGTGAAAACAGTATAGACATGAACATTTATCATTTAAAGAAACAACATTAAATGCTGCATCTGAAATGCTGTTTCTTGAGGGGAGGTCATATTTTGGTAAATGAGATTACAATAAGATAGTCTATCATTAAAGAAAATGTCCTTTGGGGTTGTACGATTCATGTGTTGCAAACATTCACAAACAGAATGCTTGTTAAAAAATCCCCTAAATTGCTGTAATATGTTGCATAGGGTAATTCTCATGTGAAGAAAGGAATCTCTCAATCAGAATGGCTTGTCACTGTCTGGGTCCTTGCAACGGCATTTTCAACTGGTTTGGATAAGACTCCCTGAATTATTTTTTTGCTAAGTTCACCTCTCCAGTAAATTCATGTACTTTTCCTATTATTATCTTGAACTACGTACAAAGCATCCCCTAACTATATCTATTTACAAAAGACTCTCCTGCATTACCCTTTCTGCTTCTATAGGAACAACATACAAACGGTGCCTATCAATTGGCTTATGGCAGCAGAACCTGCTCAGAGAATCTCCTGTGTTGTCCAAAATCCCTACCTAGAGAACTTCTGCAACAACTAGCCAAATGCTTTCTTATTCAGTCAGTCACTTTGTCTCAAGTGAATCTACTGTCTTAAATTAGTCCGTTGTTTTATCAGCACTGAGAATAGCAAGACTGATTTTGGACTACCCTGGGAACTGATGACTAAGTATGCTGCATGTGCACAAAAACACAGCCTTGCTTACAGAGCTACATAACGATTATATGTAAGGTGCTAGCCTGAATTTCACCCTCCTATAATAATTTTAACTTGAATTCCGTAGATCTTGCCACACATACTAGATCTTTTCTACCTTTTGGGCTTAGCCACTCTCTGTGAAATGCATGTGAATAAGCCACTGAAAGCAAAAATGGAGCAAAGCACTGCAACTAACGCTTACATAACATGCATTGTGTTGAAAATCCTCAAATTCATTTTCCTGCCCTGCTGGGCCAAGATGAAGAAGCACATATGGTGAGGAAAGCCACTTGCTGTTGGGAGACCTCTGCATTCTCTCTGCAGAGGGAGGAACAATTTAGCCTCATCCCTCACTCTCCTGCTAACCTGACACAAATCAAATGCAAGAGACAGAGCTTGAATGTGGATAAGTGAGAAGATGCAATTTCCTGTCTCATGTGGCTAAATGTTTCTTGTTAAGTGTCAGGTTTAGAGCAGAGGAAACAGTGGAATAATATATTTATGATTCTGTTTATGTGATTTGACTTATGATTCAGTAAGCACTTCTCCCTGCTTTCTGACATTTCTGTTACATCTACAAAAACTGCAATTTGGCTTGGAGCATGTGCATGGAGACTAAATGGGCTTTCAACCCCTCTTTGGCATACCTACTTTTTTGTAGGTTTTGCATTTTCATGGAAGGGGAGGAAGGCTATGAGTAATATGGATAAGAAAAGGACATTACTGCAAAATATCTGCATTTATCAAGCTCAATATATGCAACAAATCATCCAACGTGGAAAAACAAATGTCATGTATGTATGAGCAACAGAAAAATTACCTGTGAAGAGAAATATTGTATACCACCTCTTTCCTCAACAGTATGGTACAAGAGCTCATCATTTGAAGGCAAAAGCCCCATGGAAACTTTTTGTAGCCCTCAAACGTACCTTGGACATATTCAAGGAGTGAAAGCCAGGGGCTGCCAGTCATCAGGGTGAGCACCACTGGTAAAGGAATGTTGAGAACGGTGTCAGAAATAGCAACTAATTGGTAAGAAATTGACAAGAGTCTGCAAAATTTGCTAAACATTACATCTGATTTAGATTTCACTCTCACTTTTGCCTGCAGAAGGGAGGAACGCAACTGATATAAATTCTAGAGTTCATATTTAGATCCAAAAATAAACCTCATGCAAAAAGCAAAAAATGTTGTTGGGAGGATGGGCGGAAATGCTGTGGGGAGTGACAGGAAATTATTTTTAATGTCCTAAGTGTTCCTATACTTACTGTCTCCTCTTATATCCCCCATTCTAAAGCACTCTTAGCCTTCACCCGAATAGTCTTAAGGCATTAATAATTTCTTCATTCAGTGCTCCTGTCAGCAAAAACTAGGTCATCCAATCAGGGAAGACAGTGAAGGCAGGATACAGTACCAGTGATGTAGGAGACCTGTCAGATAACAAAAATCTAAAAATGTTTTCAGGGATAAAGGCAAAAGAGGTTACAAGGTAGGCCACAAGAAAACAAGGGAATTGACCTGAGCTAAGGTTTTATTCTAAAAGGCTCAGGAGGGAGACAGTGGTTAGGATCACTTTTGGCTGTTAGAGGATTTACGTAGCCGGTAAATAACAAGGCTTGCCTTTTCATATTTGTTTTATCATGCACTACGTATTATTTTGCCTCTTAGTGAAGCTCCGTAGATGGAATATGATGGGTTTATTAGCTGTGTTAAACCAGTATTATATTTTAGTTAGAATTATCATGAGTCCTCTGTTACTTCCCCGCAAAATATTTCCTCATACTATTATAACCTGTCACAAACACAATTTACACAAACTACTACTGCATAAAAATAATGGTGTGCTAAATTTGGCTGGACTGTTTCTTCTTCAGGCCAGATTATTTATACAATTATGAAGCTAAATGATGAATAAAATAAAAACATACATCATATTGCAAGATGATTTGCAAAGCGTGAGACAAACACCCCCTTCCTTTCAGAAAACGAGTATTGTAGATGTCTGCAATACAGGCCAGATCTACTAACCACTGATGAATCACAGCAACAACTTGGTTCTCCAGGTTTATAGGAAAGATAGAAGGAAATACAGTCAGGCTAACATGAGGTTCTGGTGGACAGAATGAAGTATGGACAGTATATGCAGTTGTATATCAAAAGTACTTAAAGTTTGCTTATGACCAACCCTAGCAATCTTAACTCCACCACAAATTAAAAAAATAATAGTTTGGCATCCAGTTTCAGCCAACTTTTATGCAGAAGTGTAGAACTGCTACATGAACAGCTAGAGAAGAGAGGAACAAGCTGAAGTGTGAACAACACCTTATAAAATATTCTAAGATATAATCCTTCCATTGCAGAATAAATTTGTGAATATTCCAACAGAGAAAAATTTCAGATCAAGACTGTTACTGCTTGGAGTCTCCTGTCAAGCATCTAGAAGAAACACTCTGATGAACTGTTTGTTTCTAATCAAATCAAACAGAAGTCTATGGTCTTCAAGTGTAGTTTTTTAATTTTCAGGTATGTTTTAGCAAATTAAATACCTTATAGATGGAATTTATTATCATCTGCTATTTTGATCATTAATAGTAACATTCTTCGGCCATATCTACAAAGACTTGCCAACAAAGCTAAGAAAGTGGAAACTAGAAAAAAACCCCACACTCACATACCAAAGCTGACTAACATAGTTACACTGGCAAAACCCCAATGTGTGGTTATGCCAAGAGAGAAAAGCTAATGTTAGTTTTGCATCTGCCATTCAGTGGGGTGATGTAACTGTGCTGGCAGGAGAGCATCTCTTCCTGGCATACATCAAGGGCCTTTGACAGCATGGCCCCAGTAGATTGGCTAGTGGCAGAGGCTTTTTAGTTTAGACAAGCATTAAATTTTGTCTTGAAAAACTGGGTGATCTGGCAAGATAAAGGATTTGATTTGGAATAGCTCAAGAAAGCAGTTAAGGGAACATACGAGTTTGACTCTTTTGTGTGGCCACCATTTTGCAGGCTGCAGACTGCATTCCAGCACACTGAATCATGTTCACTGAAAGGGAAGAAAATAGATCATCTCCTTAGTTTGAAAGAACAAGGAGTGTTGGTCCCTTTATTTAGATGCATTGGAACCATAACTAACAAGTTTTTTTAATGACAGAAAATCAGTTTTTAGTAACTAGTAATTGTGTGGTCATGTTCCTTTTGGCATGTAATTTCTCTCTGCCATTTTGTTATACAGGTATTAATTGCAGTTTAAAAGTAGAAAACACAGAAGTGTCTTTTTAAATTTATTTTCAAGAAGGGGAAAGAAAACTATGTTTTAGTTCTCTCACTTAATTGAGTTGGTTTTTCTCCAGAGATGGAATGTCCTATTTAGTCATTACAGCAGATGTGCAGCAACAATCTGAATATATAGCAATGTGAACCAAAGGGATTTTCTGTTTCAAACATTGGCAACATCTTAATAATATGCAATCTGTTGAATTCTGTGTTGGTTTTGAGCACTGGGAGCACAATACTGAAGAAAAGGCTCTAATTTATATTAATAATTAACTTTTATAAAACACCTTGAGGAATAGAATCCTTTAATTTTTATAAAGCAGTCAAGTAAAATACACCATATAAAATACAGACTATTAATTGAGCTACTTTACACAGGTTTCACCATATTTTATCATTTCATTTTGAATACTAATTTGTTACTGATATCATTATTATTTAGGATATTTAAATATCTACAATGTGCAAACTGAAGCACATTAAAGCAAATTAAAATGTGATCTCTGTCTCAGTCTTCTTTATTTGGTTCAAGAAGACAGAATAGGGAAGCTCAAGATGTCAGGATTATACCACAGAGACACAGAAAGAAAAAAATATTAATAAAATCATTAGATAGTTCAGTAACACATCTTAATTTTTATAACAGATAATTCAGCAACACTTCTTAATTATTACTACTACCATTACAGGACTTCTGTGATGTAACACCTCCTAATTATCGCTACTGCTATTATATGGATTGTGGCGACACTTTTTCTTCCCCCATTTTCCTGTAGTACTCAATTTGAAGAACAACTTTAAAAGCTGTTAAACATTTAGGTATATATGCAGGCAGGGCTGTCTTAATTTAGTCGCTGGGAAAATCATGGAGCAAGCCCTCTTGGAACACATTTCTGGGCACATGAAGGTGAAAAATGTTACTGGAAACAGCCAACATGTCTGACCAACCTGATTACCCTCTGTGATGGGCCATCTGAGTTTGTGGATGAGGGGAGAGCTGGGAATATCATTTACATTGATTTTAGCAAGGCTTTTGGCACTGTGTCTCACAATATTTTGGTACACAAGTTAGGCTGTCATAGTCTGGGTGGGTGTACAACCAAATAGGTAAGAGTCAGTTTGGATGACGGGACTCAGAGGGGCATGGGTATAGGTCATACTCTACCTGGAGACCAGTAACAAGGGGTCTGTTCTGCAACCCGTGCTCTTTAAAATCTTTACCAATGATCAGTAGGAGGCAATGGCATGCACTCTCATGAAGTTTGTATGTGGTCCTGTGTTGGGTGTTAACAGTTGATATGCTAAAAGGGCTGTCATCCAGAGGCACCTAGATAGGATGGAGGAATGGGCAAACAGGAACCTTATAAAATTCAGCAAGGACAAATGCAAAGTTTGGCACCTGGAAAGGCAGAGCCCTTGCAATGATACAGGCTGGAAACTGACTGACTAGGGAGCAGGTCTGTGGAAAAGGCCATGGAGGCCTCACAGACAGTAAACTGAGCATGAGCTAACAGTGCCATGGTTGCAAACAGGGTCAACACCCTCCTGGGCTGTATTAACAGAAGCAGACAGATAGATAAAGGGAAGCGATTCTCCCTCTCTACCTAGATCATTAGGCCACTTCTGAAATACTGGCCTCTGAGTACAAGACACACATCAGTAAACTGGAGCAAGTTCAGCACTAACCACTGTGATGGTTGGTGGCTGGAACACTTGCTCTCTGAGACTGATGAAGCTGGTCTTATTTAGCCATGAAGCACAGAAAGTTTTGGACAGCCTGAAGAGTAGACTCCAGTGCCTACATGGAGGTCACTGAGAGAATGGAGCCAGGCTACGAGGATGGTGAGGGGACTGGAACATCTCTCCTACGGGGAGAGGCTGGGGGAGCTGGGCTTGTTCAGCCTGAAGAAGAGAAGGCTGCGAGGGGCCCTAATAAATGCTTATAAATATCTGCAGGGTGGGTGTCAGGAGGACGGGGCCAGACTCTTTTCAGTGGTGCCCAGCGACAGGACAAGGGGCAATGGGCACAAACTGAGGCACAGGAAGTTCCGTCTGAACATGAGGAAGAACTTCTTCCCTCTGAGGGTGACGGAGTCCTGGCACAGGCTGCCCAGGG
>Ga0181612_170592_pt1 | contig 14302 bp, 8 predicted proteins | sample HoacroProtozoa21_FD_119630 | JGI IMG/M metagenome (GOLD analysis project Ga0181612, IMG submission 119630) | Hoatzin crop microbial communities from Cojedes, Venezuel. Combined Assembly of Gp0051906, Gp0051904, Gp0051908 | reverse complement strand
TCTTCATCACTTAAAAAAAGATACAGGTCCTTTTCAAAAGTCTGCATGCTCTTCAAGGTACCAACAATAACAATCCATACTGCCATAAATTCTTTCACCAAAAGTAAGACAGTTTATTAATAAAGCATGAGAAGAATGAATTCCCAAAGCTGCAGGTAGGACATTCACCTATAAATCCCACTTGCACGGTTGCCAGCAGTAACAGTTCATAGCAACTAGACTGTGCAGCATCAGATCCCACCGTCTGCCCTCCACTGAGAATATTATTGGCCAGGTGATTATCTCTGTTTGTGAAGTCTGGGAATGTTTTCAGTAGTGCAAAAGCAGACACACAGACACACCTCAAGTCTACCATATGTGTAGAAGAAATATCTGGTTGATTCTGTAAAGTTCAGAGTTGTTAAAAATTCTGGCAACATGCATTTCACTTCTGCTTTACTAGGGTAAGCATACATTTTACAGGGAAAGTACAAAAGTGAAATCTCACTACTTCAAATAATTTCTTTATACTTCAGGAATTCTAATAATTCAAAATGATCCGTTGATCTCTAACAGGCTGCCTAGACATGGTCACAGAGGCTCCTACAAAGCTTTGCATATTGTCACTTTCTTCCTGCTGGTGACAAGACACCCAGAGGTGGAAATTGCCATCCCTTAGCTTCTTAACAGTGAACAGAAATCAGTCTCCAAAAAACAAATTATCACTCTCTATTCCTTGTGAAAAAGCATGATAACTCACAGCAATAACAGAACTAGTTTGCCATGCAAGTACATAAACACCTCCCTGTTCTTTTTGGTGTCTCGCATCCAAGTTACTCTTTCAAATCCTCCCAACAATTCAGCCCCATCTGATAGCAATCATAAGAGAAAGTGAAAAGCTGTGCTTTCTCAGGTGAGCTTTTATTTTCTCCTCCAGCAGGTGCCTCAAGGTCTTCTTTTTCTTTGAATGATGTAGGACACCATTGCCACCAAAGTGGTGCCATCACTTCCTCCTGTGTGTTGCTGAGTCTCCACAGGTACTGCACAAAAACTTCCTTCTATATCACAGCTATCTTGCAAGAACTTCAGCAGGAACTTCTTCTGTCAACACTGACCTTGGGGTTTAGCCTTTCATTAGTGAAAATCTCCAGAAATATTATTATACTCTGTCTACCTCCAGAAAATGGTGGGACTTTGAACTTTATTATATTTTCCGAAGTCTTCTGGGACCTATCATAAATTGTTGCTTCAGGGAGCTGTTCGAAGAACTATGAACCAGGTTTCTAGAGAATAATGCAATATAGTGGCAAAGTGCCTGGCGCAGGGACATAAAGCATGGGACAGCTGAATAAAGATGGCCGTTGTTCACTGTTGTTCCTTGTACTAATAGATGAGTTCATATCTCTAGCCAAAACCACAACAGTTAATAGGTTTCTTTTTCAACACAAGTAAGTTCACTTAGGGAGAGAATATATGAATATTTTCTATCAAGCATGGAAATTTACTCCAGAAACAAATTACTTCCTTCCTTGAAGCCATGAGAGATTTCATGAGATTTTCCAATCCCATGCCCTAGCCTAGCAAGCTAAGGAACACACAGATCTTTAGAACAAATAAAACAAGAGGCATGAAGTTACATAATTATTTAATAAAACACTTAAAGTTTAGAGTATTATGGACAATTTCAGAATAACTTTGTCAGTTTACTGTAGCTTTTTTATTTCCACATTGTGCCAGCACAATTATTTTTATTCAAGATCCCTGAAATTGGAGGCAATTTCCACTGCAGCATGTGAAAAAGAAGGAAATAAATCCTGATCTTCAGTTTCTGAATGATGGGGCAACCCTGTAAACACTTCCTGGTTGGGCTCTGCAGGCCCAAATTGTTTCTCTAGCATTCTGGTTGACACAGGTGAATGAAACAGTCTGAGGAATCCAAGCCTGAAGTTTTCTAACACCAGCCAAACGCTTCAGCCAGTAGAAGATAGGGATTCTAAAAACTGAGCTTCACCCAAAACAAGTTTAGGGATTGGAAAAAAAAAATCTATTGAATTTTGTCACAGAAAGTTTTAAAACAAAATCCAACAAAATATTTCAAATTGAATTCTGTTGGGTTTTTTGCTCGCTTCACCCTGCTGTGGAATGTAACAAGTTTAGTAGAGTTATGGGGATGTTTCTTCCTTTACTATTTTCAAGTTTATTGTTTCACTTACTCAAGAAACTTCCTTCCAGTTGGGAAACTTAGGGAACAACAAAGCATCGTGACTGTGGCGCCCGTAAGAGTCATGAAGTTACAGAGCAGGAAATAAGCTCTTTGTATGTGGAGATAGCTGGACATGATAAAATTTTGGGGTACTCTTTCTTAAGGGAGGAAAAAATTAGGAACTAAGAATATAAAAATTACAGTTTGCCCCTTATTTTTAAATGAAAATTCATTTCATGTCAAGACCCACAATGGAATCGCAACAGCATTCTAATATTTAGTTTTAATTAGCTTTCTATTTTTTCACCTGCTGTATTCATTGCTCTATCAGAGCTTGTGTGCATGAATTTTTCTTGCACAGCACATGCAAGAACTTGGACATAATGGCTGAAGATGTTTGAGGATCAGAACAGATTTTACTTTTTAAAAGTGAAGTGGTAGAAGCTAGGACAGTGTTACCTACCAGAGCAGGGCCCATTGGCCTGTGGAACTGACAGATTTTCAGTGTGTTGGGGAAACTCGCCGATTAATATCCTAACAATTGCTTTGTCTCCTTTTCTCCTGTGTTTGTGTCACTTCTTTCTGCTGTCACCTGTATGTCCTTCCCTTTTTTGATGCCTTTTCTTTGTCTTTTTTCACCTTCTCTTTGGTCTCAAATGGGTATTCTTCACTCTTTATCAGTGTGCTTCTTTCAATACAAAGAACTTTGCTGGTGCCAGCATTAGTTATCTGTGTTTAAAACACCTACAGAAAAAAAAAAAATTGAGTTTCTCCCTTTGTGCTGACTGTGAAATGCAAAATATCCCTCCCGAGCAACACAGCCTAAGGTCTCAGTACTACCGTTTTTCATATCCATCTCAACTCCTTATTGCAGGAATTCTACCTAAAAATTTATTAATCTCTTGCTTGTGTCTTCTTATTTCTTTCCAAAAAAGGAAATAACCTATTTCAAGAGACCAAAGATTTCTCACTGCCCAGGAGTCATGACAAATTCAGCCCTGGGGAGGAGCGGTGGCTCCATGTTAGCCAAAGTATACACTGAAATGCTGTTCTGGTGCTTATGGTTTCCAAAGAAGTGTCATGTGGCAAAGATGTCACTTGGTACTTGATAGTTTAATCAAACCCTCAGGGGCAGCAGACATTAATTATCCTGTAGTCCAAAAACATTATTCCCTTCCCAAAGTGACATCATTTCAGTATGACAAATGCATCTCCTTTCACTTTTCTGACTGGAAAGCTAACACCAAATAATTCATCAATGGTATCATTTTTTGTTTAATAGCATTGTTGTTCGGGTGGAAAACATTGCACAAACGAAGAACATCATTGCCATGAGCACAGAAGAAAAAGTCAGGCCTCTGAAACAGATCGAAGCCTCTCCCATTGCGCCATCTATTCCTTAGCAGTTGTTAAGCAGCAGGTTATTCTCCGTTCCTACTTCTCTGTTGGAAACTAACGTTGGCACTGGGATCCTTTTACCCACTTACAGATGTTTACCTCTCCGTGAGGTGACTTTTCAGATGCCAAGCACTTGACATTCTCCTTGGGTTTCCATTTAAAAGTGCTCTGCTCGGGTGTAAACGTACTCCACTTTGCAGGGAGAATTTAATTCAAATGGGCAGAAAAGTTTTGATTACACTCAGAAGGCCAGGCTGGTGCTGAGGTTTTGCGCTCACCTTTAACAAATGGTTTTGTTTACTGCCTGGCCAGATGATGATTTTGTCTGGCTACACCCAAGAGACATCAGCATTTCTAAAGCACCTCTAGCTGTCCAGGAAGAAAGCCAGATTCTAACAGTCACCTTCTTCTGGCAGAAGCATTAAAATCCAGTATTTGATTAAGTTTCAGGTTTATGACTTGGAGGAGGCACTCAGGGGAGGCTTCGCCCCTGTGCCCCCTAGGCTGCCCGCTTCTGGCTGGGGTGGCAGGACGGAGCCCGGCTGCCAGGCCCAGCAGCAGTGAGCTGCGCCGCAATCAGCAGTACCCAAAATGGGGGCTCTTGCCAGCAGCCCGTCAGGCAACAAAAGCATCCTGGCACCATTTTAGCTGGGGAAAACAGAAAGTGCTCTTGAAGCCGCTGTGAAGTGGCGACAGCTACCAGCATGGCTTTCATTTCTTTCTGTGAATGTCCTTACATGCAGTAATTGCTATGCAAGTGGTACATTTCATTGCAGCCAGCTCAGTTTTTGCTTTTATCTGGGAACTAGTTGGATGGCAAGAGTGATTTCAGAGTGGCTGGTGAACTGCGGTTTTCTGGAAATGGCCATCTCAGTGGTCATGGTCCACCTCACCTGGACCAGCATCCCTGCAGGAGATCGGCAGCTGCCGTCCCAGCGGAGACCCTGCAGTAAAAGGTCAGTCTAGGAATAACACCTCTTGGGATGGCTGTCCCTCTGACATGTAGGGAGACTGTGAGAGAACGTCTGACTCCCAAAGCCGTCACACACACTCCTCTGGAAAGCCAGGCCCCCAGCAAGTGCACAGGCATTTAAAGCAGCTGCAGGAGCAGGCTTCAATGGCATTTACAGCTGGCCGTGCATAGAGCAGGCAGGCAAGAGAGACACAGCACCCACTCCCAAGGAGTACTGTGGTTTCTGGCAGAGGTGTGGAGACTCCACGTCATTCCTCAGTGGGATGCTTGGGAAGAAGAAACGAAGCGTGAGACAGAGAAGGAGGAAACACGACAGAGAGAGAGACTCTTAGTCATAAAGCTAGCAAGGGGTGAATGAAAGCAGGGTGGAAATGACAGATGCTTGTCTTGATGCACAAATGAACACAGGGATTTCCCCCTTTCATATGGAAGTGAGAGCTTGGCCATGCATGACCAAATACTGGCGCAGAGTTTCCTATCCCCCAGATTCACCCCCTCATTTGAGCATGTTTTGTGCCGCAGACCTGTGTTGCTCTCTGGCACGCTGGCTTTTCTCTACACAGCTGGTAGACAATGTAATACCGCGGGTGCCACCTACTTTCACAGTTTTAGTCTCCCGCCCCCTCTTTTCAGAGTGATGATACATAGTCATGGAAAGAAGGGCAAATACCATGAATCAGAGACGTCTCCAGCAATTCTGCTCTGCATGTCAGCTCGGAAGGGTCGGGAGAGGATTTCCTCTCCTGCATGGAACCATTTTCTCCTCATCCGTATCCGGAGGTTTGTCTCAAGTTGCAATCCTATCATCTCAGAGCCTGCAGTTTTACCTTCTCTTGTACCTTATTGTTCAATACTGCAAACACAATCTTGTTCACCTGACCTGCGTACATGACTTCATTTAGCTCTACTGGACTTCTAACTCAAGTCTGTGCCATCTGTGCCACAAACAGACTACTTCCACCATGTGCTACCTAATTGCACACTAATAGTCCTCTGTCTAAGAAGCCACTACACTGACTCACAGAGGGTTTATTTACAAGGTACATTGCAGACAGATGTTTCGGCACTCCAGGCCAACTGGAAGCTGTGTAGCCATGTTAGAGAAGTATTAAGCCACAGCTGCAAGTTTATGAGCTGGGCTCTGCACCTTGCTGACTGCAGTCACAGCTCAGAGCCCAAGCAGAAAGAGCTCGTACCTGCTGGTGAATGACCACAAAGCTATAGATAAAGGTATAAGGAAGTCAATAATAAGAAGAAAAGCCACAGACAAAAATTTGCTGGAATGAAGACGTCTGATATGTTTTAGTTTGCTGAAGAGTATAAAGTTTTTTGGATCACAGCTAGATCTCCATGAGTGGGGAAAAATGTGGTTTTTGACAGTAGTACCTATAGGTCAAACCAGTCTGAAGTTTATCCTCTGCTTCATAAGACTGAGTCAAATTATGTGCAGCAAGCCTCAGATACAGAGAAAAATCCAGTGTCAGAGGATACTGGGGCAAGGTAACCTCTGAGCTCTCAGAGTCTTGCTGGTGACTGCCATGCTCAGCCCTCAGACCGTCACTGGCTTCCCCTACTCTTCTTACCCCTCATGCTTCACAGCATTTGGTGCTCTCATTACTGATTAGGGTATGTTTAATGCTCAGGTGACCTAAGTTGCTCCCTCATGGCCAGAAGCCACCTCCTGCCCACCCTCAGCTAAGAAGGAATACTTTACAACAGATGAAAAGCGTGCATGTATCATCTGGACTATGAGATTTACTCTTACCCCTTCAGAGGTGTTTCAAGGTGAGCTATTTTACTTTACCCTAAACTTGCACAGGAGCATGCATTTAGATACAGACTTACCTCATTCCATCTTAGGGAAAAGAAGAACAAAGGGGTAGGATAACAGAAGACTAATGTGGGCACCATCTTACCTGTGCTTGGCACTACTGTAAAATTCAACTAGCCCTAAACTTTTCAGGTCCCTTATCACCTGGAAGAGGAAGCGCAGTCTGCCTTCCTTCCATGTCCTGACTGTACCTTGTAGCTTCAAGGCTGATCCTTTTAAATAATAAAGTCATTTTCTCCTAATTTTCTTCCCCAGGGTCTCCTTCCCCTTGCAGGCTCACCTGTAATGCACATCAGGAAGTGGTGGTAAGCCCGCAAGTCTCAATACTTGAATTACTAGCCAGGCGTCAGCAAGTATCTGCCTACACACAACTACACATCTGCAGGAAGGAAGGGGTAAAACCATCTTAGACTGAAATCACCACCTGCCCAGCTGTAGCTCACAGTGTAGTATAAGTAAAAAGGCAAAAGGTACATATTACGTGCCAGAAGAAGTCTCTGTCTTACCCCTTAGTTGCACATGGCAACTAAGGGAGACCATACATGGTAAAAATCAGCTTAATGTAGGAAGTCTCTTATGTGACAAGGGAGCTATAACATAGTGTACTACCTTTACATTTTTCTAGGTACTTGAACAATATGCATCTGGAATGGTTCCACATTTTTAGTGTATAAAATCTAATTTTATGTTTACTATTCAATAGAAGCCAAATTAATTCAGTGTCCTGCATCAATAACACACTTTGATAATCAAATTATGTATTTAATACTAGCCCATAGAACATGAGCTCTGACAGGTCCGGTCTCCTCTCAGCCCCCAGTGAACTCCACAGTCTCATTCAGTCTTGGATTAGACTCAAAGACCTGCGCCCAGTGAAATGATGCATGCAGAGAGAGGGCAGGAGAGCTGCAGCCTGCACACTGGACTGTGTTGTTAGAGTAGTGGAGGACTTTGCAAACACAATGTCAAAATGCCCTGAAGGTGTTATAAAGCGACACCATGTTAATTAAGGCCACTAAATGGCTTTCATCCATTTTGACAGTCTTAGTTCTCCACGGCTAGAGGGAGGGAAACAAGAGCATTGTAGGCATGGAACAGATCTCTAGGCACCATCCAATCTATCTGCCCGCCTTACTACATCTTCTAGTTTTTAAACACAGGTTTGGAAATTTATATTATTCCTCTCTTCTGTACTGTATTTGAAGGTTTAAATCCCTCCTCAGTTTGGTTATTTGCCATAGGTATGTTTTGCGTTCCTATCGTCTTAAAAGCAAAATAAAACAACAAATCACATATCCCAAGTATTGTTCAGTCCCTCCTGGGCTCAAGCAGTCTCGCAAAGCAAGCTATTGCAGAGGGAGGACTACATGATGTGCAGACTCCATCTGCCCCTGAAGTGTGTGTGCAGCACCGGGCCAGCAGCATGCTGAGACGCAGCTCTGTTCCGTGGAGACACTTTCCACGTTTATTGTTCTTGATTAGAAAAACATTCCAAACTTTGGAATTGACATTTAAGACTGAATAAAGTTCCAGTTTGGTTTTATCAGGGCAAACTTTAAAATAGATTGTCTATTAGCCTTTGTTACTATATTTCTTTTACGAGTGTGAGTGGGAAGAGCATTAAGGAAGGCCATAAATCAGATGCATACTTCTGGTGAGTGCAGGAAATCCTTTAACCTTTATGTTTCATAGAAATAGGAATAAATGCAGGTTTACTCATATTGTCTACATTTTCCGAAATATCACCCGAGGAGGCATTTCCAGAAGCAAAATGATCAGAAGAAGAAAAACAAAGACAACAACAAAAAAATCCCCTGAAAACACAGTGGTGCCTAAAGCACCAATTAAAAGCCATTGCCTCCTACTCATATAAGACAGAAGAGACCAAAAAAACCCTGCATTTTTATTTTCTTTTGTTTGCCGGGGTTGGGGGTGGGGGGATAAAGGAACACCATGGTACTGAGACTTGAGACAATTCTCTTAACACCGATAGCGTGCAAGCATGTCCATTTGGAAAATAATCTGCCCTTAGTGACTAACTCCCAGCAGAAAGCTTGGCTATTTGCCAAAATGTAAATATCCCTTCATGTATGCAGGAAATCAGTTTCAGCAAACCCAGAGCTGGTCTAACAGGATGGGAGCTTCCGAGCAGTGCACCATCCTTATATTCTTCTTGGAATGGGTTAAAAGGCACTCACAGCAGCACGTTAGGGACAACATCAGCGAGAATTTAAGCATGCAGCATAATGGTAAAGCGATTAATAAGAGCAGTTGCTAACAGTTGCACAACGGAGGAGTGTTTTAAAATTCCTGCACTCTTTAACAATAATGTGAAGAGACGCTGTGGAAAGCGAGAAAAAAAAAAAAAGAAAAAAGCCTGGCATGGAAGAGACATTCCTTCAGTTCCTCTCAAAAGTTTGAAAAACCTCTGGATAGGAAAATACTACTGAGCAGCCAATCCTTTCCACATTTGGCTAAGCCCAATGCCCAAAATACACAGAACACTACTTCACTTTGAAAGGATTGCAATACTCCTATCTGAGTCATCTGAAAGCAAATAAAATGAGACCTAAACAAATAAACCTAATTGTGCATGGAAACAAATCCAGCTCTCCAGCTTGGCCATGGCTTTGTTTTTGTTAGTTTAAAGCCTGCATATGCAGTTTTAGTGGCATCAGGAGTTATACAAATATTGACAACAAATTGCCAAATGTTGGTTTTTTCCCCTCAGTGCACAGTGTCAAGAAGCTGGGGGAATGCTTCTAAGAACCTTCCCTAGTGCACTGAACCAAATCACAGCTTGATGGGATCCGCTCCAGCCTCTTCTCTGAAGGGTAGACACTAAAGAGATTGAGCTTGTTGATTGTTATCGTCAAAGACTTTTATTTTTCACTCATGAACTCTGCTGAACACAAACCCAGGCTTTCGAAACGTAGCTCAAATGTTTGCACTACAGCCAGGGCATTGTCACATGCTATGTCCTCCACCCCGTGATTTGTTTCTCTTTTGTGTCATCCTTAACCTGCTTCTGGTGGTTCGGCCAGGAGAGAAACAAATAACAATGACCAGTGAGAAAACCAAGCTGCTGTCTGACATCCTTCCCTTAAAATGCTATTGCCGCTTGCTCGTTGTGGAGAAGGGGCAGTCGCCTTGAGATAGAAATCACTCATGAAATCCTGCTGTCATCTGTCAAAGGTAGATTTCAATCAAGCTGGTCTGAATCCTTCGCAGCTCACAAGGAGAAATGAGAATATGGCAAATCTTGATCAGTTGCAAACGAAAGTTAGCAAAAATATATTTACATTTGACTTTTAAATGAAGGCCAGACTTTCCTCTCACACAGAGCCAATGAAACAACACATTTTCTCCTTCTTCTTTGCCTCACATTCACAAGACACCTACAACTTTTATTATTCTAGCTGGCTGGATAACAGGGTTTCCATTTTGCAAAAACATAAACTTTTAATCCCAGGCTAAAAAAAGAAAGAAAAAGAAGGAAGAGTTTTAGAATTGAATGAAGACTCTGAGAGTTTTCACACAAAGAAGCCACAGAAATCAGACTCATGCACCCTCCTCAAAAGCCCAACGCTTGAGACATTTATGGAGAGAATAATTCATATTCCTATTTTTTTCCAATTCATCCTGAGAACTTAGAACTTTGTCTTGTACATCTCAGAGATCACCCAACGACCAGATTATTGAATACCCTGCAATAAACTTCTCTCTCTTTTTTATCAGAAACTGCATGCTACACATAAGAAACTCCGCTAAGAGTTTCATCACAAGTACTGAGTTTCCATGAAAAGTTTTAGGTTTTAATTTTAACATCTCCAGTAAAAAAGTTCTTGACTAATTGTACACCTCTTAGCTTTCACTATTATAACATCCACTCTTTGGTTATGGTAGCATTATATACTCAGTGTATTCACGCAGACATTAATGCAGAGGCATCTACATAGGCTTTCTGTGTTGCATTTCTTATCGTGGTGCAAGTGCCCCTAAGCACTTGCACAGTAAAGGGCAAATCATTAAACTGGTGAATCATTAAGTTGGTGGAAGGCAGGCATAGTGGAAAGGCATGAGAACTTGTGGGTTTGTGAGAAAGTGGAGGAAAAAGGATCGTCTCTCTTTCGCTAACTCTGGACCTTCAGAAAAAAAAAACCCACAATGCTTGGGACTGTTCGTGCTGTGAGCAAACACTGAAATATGACAAGGCATCAAGGCACATTGCGTTACATGATATTCAGGCAGCTGCTGTGATGGCATTTTCAATCCACCAACTGGTGCAACGAAACAAATCTGAAATGTAAAAGCTAGATTTCCACCAAAATATTTCATTAATATTACATGCGTGTAAATCAGGAAACTCAGACTACTAATCCCCACAGCTACCCTAAGTCAGCCCTGGAGGACAAAGCAACGACGCAGCTGCACAGACGGGGTCTCAGAAGGTATTCTAGGTTTCAGTTTGCTGACTGGAGCGTGCAAAATTTCGCTAACAATGTTTTGTTAGTGTATGTTCTTTGAAATTTGTTGAGAGGGAAAAATACCCATTGCTTTTCTGTGGAATGCAAGTATGAAATGACTGCATACCAACATATGAAGATAGCCAGATACAGCCAAATTTGTATGAACACCTACTAGTGGAAAGTCCCGCCCTGTGCAAGAGACCTCAGCGACATGCTTCAGGTCAGGGGAGGAGAAGAGAGCTGAGTCTTCTTCCATCCTTGACTGCAAATTGGGCACCAATGAGCTTCCATAGCCTATGCCGCCCTTGAAACCTGGCTTGCACTTGAAGCAGTCCCACCGCTCTCTGAAGCCCCACCAGCATGGGGGGTTGGGTTGCCATAAGCCCTCACGAGAGGTGCAGACCCGTTGCGTGCAGCACCAGAGCCTTGCTTGCCCCATCTCAGCTGAAATACGCTGCAGGTCCCACACCTTGGGGGAGGGAGAATGACCGATCACCAAAAATCACGACCAAGGCAGGAGAATGACATAATTCCTAGTGAAATAAGAGAGAAAGCAGGAGGGCAGGTTTTGTCTGATTCATCAAAGCAGCTTCTCTTCATGGAGAGATCCATACAAGCTGCTTTCAAATTTCCAGAGGTTAAAGCAACGGGGAATTGGGAGAAGTAGAAAGGAAAATGACATCTGAAGATGTCCGTAAAATAGGGCAATATATATCTGGATAACAAATTACCAGACGTAAAGGGCACCTTACCAGCCTGCTCTCTCCTCACCTCCTCTGTCTCTCCCCCTTTTTCTCACACACCCACCCACACTCTTCCTTGAGCTGGCCGCCTTCTTGAGCACTGAGGCAAGTCAATTAAAACCAAATAAAAACCTATAAATATCACCCATAGGAAGGAAACTGCCCTCCCAATGCTGACAGCTGCTAGTGCCAACCCGAACTGCGCAGGGGCACCGAGTGTCGTCGCTCCCGACCCTCCCTCCCGCCGGCTCTCTCGCTGCCGGCTCCCAAGATGGGGAGACATCAGTCTCCCACCGCAGCACACAAACTCCCCCCGAGCACGACAAGGCAAAGTGTCATTTTCGACCCGTTGTGGGTGGCCACGTTGGTGTCTGCTCGCATTTGCACGGTACTGGACGCTGTGGAGTGTACAAACGGTTCCATATGGCGCGCAGAGGGAAACACCCCATGCAGAGAGCGCCATGCTAGCGATACGGTACCAAGCTGCACTTGGCAGTCGTGTTACTGTGTAGAGCCCCTGGTCCGTATTCCACTTGGCACATCTGAATTATTATAAACATACTTGAGAAAAATCGTATTTCTCAGTTTGCCAAGATACAGGAAGAGTGGCTACTAGCAAGTCCATGCACTTTTATCTTGGGGGTTTTACCTGTTGCCTTTCTGTTTGGTATTTGCCACATGCTGAACTGTTTCTTACCATCTTCATTGTTCTGTTCAAACAGCTTTTACTCCTTCCTCTTCACTTTCTAGGCCACCTGCTTGTTTAATATCTGATCTTCTTGTGCTGATTGTTTGACTGCTATTTTTGAGATGCTTTCTCAAGTTATTTACCTTGCTGAAGTGACATAAGTTCTCCCCCCTCATCCACCCCCTGTCTGTCTGGTTTCCCCTCTCTAGTCTTGCTGAAGTGACAAACTCTCTCCCCTAGGCAAACATTTGTTTTTACAAGGTATTTTTATACCATCACCTCTTCCCTCCATCTCCCCCGCCTACCCACCACAAACATATGCTGTGGTGGGAGGACATTCTGGTTTCACATCATTTGCAATGTTAAGGTGACAAATTTCCCCTCCTTCAAGTATTTTTTTTTTCAAGAACTGGTTTGTAAAATGCAAATGGCAAAGGGCTAGTTTCTCTTTGCATTTTTTTACCCTGTGCATGGAGATGTCCTTCTTTGCTTAGAAGTCATCAGTGGAAGAAAAAGCAAAACCCACTTGATTTATGTTATTTGAAACCTGTTTATACTGTAAAAAATATACAGAAAGAACATTGTCTAGGTTGATAGATTCCCTTTATTCATCCCAAGGAGGACAGGAACGATGAAGATTTCCAAGAAAGTAGGCAAATGTAACCACTCTACTGACTTCATTAATCTATCACAGCCTGTTTTTCCTTGTATTAAAATGCACATGCAGTCACATTCACACAGTAAAAACAACCTCAAGTGCTCTAAGCATCAGGCTTGGAACCATGAAAAACATGACTGTGGCCTTCCTCATACCCAATTAGGGGTACGTGTACTCAGCAGTGATTCTGGTGTGGTGGAGAAATGCCTAAGCCAGCTTTAAATTAGGCAGGAACAATCTAGTTAAAACATCACATAGCCCAAAAAGGGCTCAGCCACTCTAAATATTTACCCTGCTCTGAGCTAGAGGTTGCAGGGGCATGTATACGACCACGACTGGAGAGCTTCCAGTACCTACATTCACCACTGCAAAGCCAGGTCTGATGTGCTAAACATCCTGGTCATTCTAGGAGCATACACATACAGAATGGGCCAAATTAAGGCTGTTTATAAAAAGACTGCATTTACATGGCAGGATGGCTGAAAAAATGCTTTTTATACAGAGACTGTATCTATTCAGCACACACCAATAGACTTTTTGAAGCCAGATAAAGTCTTATTCCCATCCCAGGACCAAACTGAATATTGTTCCAGGATGTCAGCTGCATTTTAATTCCCATTTTATGCAGAACTTTTAGTGCAACACAAGACAGCCCAAAAAAGCACGCACCAGTAATGCATCTTTGTTAATTTAATCTTGTGATGTTGCCTCATATAGGAAGGGCAAATAAAGATAAATTTGAAAAACAAAACAGGGTGGGTCAACTCACTGCCAGCATCAGGGGAACAAAACGGGTAAGTACTAAACAGTGAAATTTATTTATACTGTGTGGCAACAGGCTCCAGAGAACAAATTATTAGCAGAAGGATTCAGTCACAGCACATGCAAGGCTTCCCTCAAATCAAACAGATACGGCTGTCACTGTGGGCAGCCAGAGAGCAGAGAGAATGAAAGAGAGGAAAAACCCTCTCCTCAGACTGGAAACATTTGGTAGTTAAGGGACTCGGAGCAGAACATGGGTAGGGCCTTTTGTTTCACTTTGGTTCTAGCAAGGTCATTTGGGGAAAATGTCCGCAGAAAACCACCAGGAGTGAGCTGAGCAAAGGAGGAGCAGGGAACAATGCAACTTTCTCAGTAAAAAAAGTACACAAGCTGGAAGAACACATGCTTTTTGTCCATCCCAAGAATTTGCAGAGATTTCCCCCTTTGGCACGTTGTGGAAAAGTGAGTAGGGGACCACCAGACCATCACAGAGGAGCCATCCACCAGAATTACCTGGGGATACATTGGAGAGGAAGAGCCATACCCCAACTGAATCATAGAATCATAGGTTGGAAAAGACCTTTAAGATCATCGAGTC
>Ga0181612_149858_pt1 | contig 14302 bp, 9 predicted proteins | sample HoacroProtozoa21_FD_119630 | JGI IMG/M metagenome (GOLD analysis project Ga0181612, IMG submission 119630) | Hoatzin crop microbial communities from Cojedes, Venezuel. Combined Assembly of Gp0051906, Gp0051904, Gp0051908 | reverse complement strand
TTTTTCTTTTTTCTTTTAAATACTTGCATCATCCTTGTATTTAAATCCACTGTGGCATTTAAAACCAAAGATCCCTATTCCTCCCTTGATAACTGTTCAGTGGCATACTTAGGCTTAAGCTCAGATAAAAGCAGAACTGCAAAATACACATCTATTCTCTGCAGGTGTTGGGGAGGACTTCCCCCTTACTAGAGGGACTTTCTTAGATATGAATGTCAATTCCTTAGTCAGAATGAAATAAGTCTTCGCATCGCAAATGAAGCACTAAGAATTCCCTATTCTTCTCCCCTATAATTCTATTTCCTTCTTTACCTTTGCTTGCACTTCTGTATTGTTTCTATCAAGCTATCCCCAAACCAAAATAACCTAGGGAGAGGCTAGGAATCTCTTCCAGATTTCCCATAGCAAGAAAAAATATTATATATTAGTCAGCCCCTGGGCTGACAGAAAAAGGCTTCTTCATGCCCAGAAAATTTTAAATCAAATATGTACACGTCTTTAAAGCACAGCTTGTAAATCATTTTCAGATGTTTTTGAGGCATGCCATTTAAAATAAAAAATCCTGCTGTCCAAAAGATGAATGGTAGGGAGAAAAGAAAACCTAATGACCTAAGGTATATCAATGCCTACCTTGAAAGCAGTTGTGTGCCTAAGTATCTTTAAATTTTAGCGCATTTGAACATAAAAGAGAAAAGAACCTGCACGCTTCTGAGCAAACCATTCTTTCTAACACAATGGCCCCGGCACCAGCCTCCCAAGAGGTGGCCAATTGACAGGCAATCAGACTTGAATTTCTCACAAATCGCATCCTGAATTTGACTCTGAAGAGTCTCTCTAATGAGCTGCTTCTAGGATAAAACCAGGAAAGATTTCCTCCATTCTACCACAGTTTCACACAGACCACCCCCTGCTGAAGCCAGGGTGGCTCTTTCTAGGCGCAGAGTTGAATATTCCTTCCTGACGATTTTTAGTGAGCTTTGCAGATAAGTTGAATGACACTGGTCATCTTCAGGGAACAGATGTCTCCCCTCCGTGACAAATGACAAGTGTTCTTTCCTTGGATGTAAGCCAGTTTTTCTTTTGGAGGTAATGGAAAAATTTGGGGAGCTCGGGGATACACACAAAAATTTGGAGTTAAGCCATTCCTAGCCATTAAAACTCACTAATGAGAGAGTGGATCTGCTATATGTAGATTGTCAATGTTTCCTTTTCAAGTTCCAATGCTGTCAGTCTGATATCTTTCATGAATACTTTGCACTATAGAAATGAGAGATGGAAAAGACCTATTAGGTCATCTAGTTTACCTACCTGCCAGAGCAAGATTCTTTCCTATGGTATGTATTTGGCCACAAGAACAGATGGAGATGCAATAATCAGATGCTGCAGTAGATTTAATAGTAGTAGATTTAGTCTTCAGACGTTGTGCTATCAAAATTCCTGACATCACCCAGCACATGCCTGCAACTTTTCTGAAGGGAAATATATCCTGGAAGACTTCTGCTGATTGTAACTGTCCTCCTGCTATCATGTTCAATACAATGAACGTGGACAGGTATTATATTTTATTAGTTATTTGACTTGCTGCTTTATGTGTGAGGAAATTTTACTTCATGACACAAACTTGGATGAAAATAAGTAAATAAAATAAGAAAGCCAAGTAAGTATTACCTGACAGTTGTTTTTTGCCTCAAAATCACTTCGCCCAGACTGCTTCTCCTTGCTCAGCTTTAGGTCACTTTCTCGGAGCAGGTAGCAAACCAGCCATTTATATGCTGCTAAAGGAACTGTGAAAAAGAGAAAAACAAAATTCTGAACATTCACATTTATAATGCGAGAAGTCACATGCAGATTCTATTGCAGTCTCGGTTTTTGTTACCTAAGATGAAAAGTGAAAGTGTTAATTAATCAATCTATTAATACGCCACTTTGCCCATTACTGTAGATGCAATAAATAACATCCGGGTAAGATCGTAACTGTACAGTGAAGGCATGCCATGCCTGACCACACCCTAGTTCAGACTGACCCCAAGCTAAAAGACAAGGCATATCCACAGCTCAGTGTAGACTTCTGACTCGATCAATTTTTTTTAGCTTGTTATTTTCTTCCCATATTAGGACTCAGGTCTGCAAGATACTCAGTCTCTTCTGAGAACACAAGAACAGAAGACAGTCCACATTTCGTGGAAGCACATGACTTCTAACATTTCAAAGGTGGCTGAATGTAATCACATTTGAATTACCCGCTTGGTACATAAGTACATTATATTTTTAGAGCAGCCTGGAACTATTAAGGAAAAAAGTACTTCAGCATAAAGTCCTTGTATGAATCCTGCTTGCTTGTGTCTTCGCGTAAGATTTAATGTAGCACATTATTTAGGCAATCGTGAGTAAAAAATTTAGGCACCTAAATTAACAGTCCAGTTTCTAACAGAACGGAACAATAGACAGATTCAGGTATTTTTAAAACTATAATCTGGATCAGTAGGTATTACAAGAAAGGAGAGAACACTTGCTTATGTATCAGTTTCTGCACTGGTGGATTTCACAAGTTGTAGACATATAGCAAAGAAGAAAGTATGCAGTTGTTTTGAACCAGTCTTTTTCTTATAAGCCTTTATATTATGAATTTATTCAGATTCTACCCCATAGCTATTATGATACTATCTCACTTGGTACTATTCATCACTATCCAAAGTTCAGCTTTACTGCAATTATTTGAGCACTGAAGTGGTTACTGAATTCTAGGAATCAACTTGATTGCTCCTTACATACTAAGACTGGAGTTTCTTCTGCCAGTGTTCTCAGTTTCACAGATTCACTTTTGCTCAATGCCATGTCACTATCTCAATATCTCCTCATTTCTTTGTTAAATTTTGCCTCCAAGCACCAATCTGGGCTCACAGTGATACACAAGTGGGAATGGCATGTAATGTCATACTTGATTTGATTATAGCAGAGTAAGTCAGGAAAACTGCAGGGAATTTTCTTTCACCATTATTCATTTTTCCCTATGAGATCAAAAGCAGACACAGTTAAAGCCTTTTCAATGTATTTCTAAATCACTTGTATGGTTCTCTAAATTAAGATATTTTAGTGATATAAGGTAGTGGCAATCAATGCCTCTTAAAACAGTGTCAGTTGAAAACAATACAGTGGCAAAAACCTAGATCAAAAATGCTCTTTTAGAGGAACAAAAATCTCATGCCATCCTCCATTCCAGAACTGAGGCTAGGGACCTATGTTGAAATGCAAACTCTGTTCTTAGTAAATTGAAATGGATATAATACAAAGAGAGTCAGCAAATTAGTAATATGACAAATATCTAATAAGTAGCAGAGTTTGAATCTGAGATCTCTGGATCCTTTCCTCTGGAAAGGAATTTAAGATTCTAGAATCAGTTTAACAGCAGCAAAAGGCTACCTGAAGAGTCCATGCAATCTTCAACACTAATGGCTGTGAATTTCCAGCCAACAATACGATGGTAGTCTTGCAAAAAGTTTATTGTTCCAAAAGGGGATTCAAAAGGAGTTTTATCTGAAATACCAAGGAAAATAGAAATTATTTGTGAGAAAAGAAATCAGACTGTTTGGAACTAAAAGCCTATGACAAAGCCATGCATACACTTGATAGGCCAGAGGAATTAGGCCAGAATATTTATTTTATTACGCCCTAGTCCAGCCAAATGAGGACTGGTGGACAAGTGCTCAAAAACTCGACATCGCTGCCTATAAGCCCCATAAGATTCAACTCCTATTGCTGAGTTTTCCAGTTCTGTAAGATGCTGGTGAAACTCACTGTTAGAAAATTGAAACAAAATCATTCACCCAGAAAATTACAAAATGTACTGATGGATATTGCTACCAAGTTAAGCAATAGGAACTGTTTTAGGTACAATAAGCAATGGGTACCCAGATTTACAATGAATTTAGTAGTAGTTCCACTGAATTAAACTGCACTTCTCAGGGAGTAAGATACTACTTAACCTGATTAGGGATGCCAAAACATCCAGCTAGCTTCCCCAAGACTTAGGAGAAAGAATATTTCTTGCAGCAAATACCAGTGTATTGTGAATGTATCATATGATGGAGTCTAGCACATTATTTATGCTCTACAAAATGATTAAACAACTGTCAATTGCTTTCAGTATGAAATGAACTTCTGATTCCATTAACTAGACACTGTTGGATCCAGCATTGGATTCCATAATGAAAACTTACCTCTTATGCAATTCATCCAGCTCATTAAGTAGTTGCTAGTTTGCTGAAGCAGGACGTTGTTATCTCCCTCATATGTGCAGTTTGGATCATTGTCATTTCGGATTTCACCCAGGCGATTCACTTAATAAGAACAAATGCATAATTTAATACATTGCAATGTATGAATGGAATTTAAGAGGGATGAAAGAATTAATCCGTGACAAAATGCGAGTTGTCTGTTCCTGTATGTATAGCTATTATTACCAACAAATGAACTTGAAAGTTCACTGTTTAGCTTATGAAAATGAATATACTGGAAAGATTTTAGAAAAGTGTGGCATTCATCTTACAAGGGCAATTTTCATCTACAAAGTTTGTATCGTTATTTTTGGAACTGAGACTGTATCACATGTAGAGTCTGTCCAAATGTGGTGCAGATGCTGCACAGGTTTAGTTCTTTTCTGTGGTATCAGGTATACAATGAACTTTAAAATACGGATATGAGGAAAAAACCCCTTTCTAAACATGTTGCTAAAAATCAGACACCATGAAGCAGCAACAGTCAAAGAACACATCAATATAACCATTCTCTTTCTGATCAGTGTATGCAGTAGTCTGTAACTTACTGGCAAGGTAACCGTGTCCTCCACAAGCTTCTCGGCACTCCTGGGCTGCCTGCTGAGCAGTCCAAGAAGACAGTGGTTTGCTGGCAGCAGATAAGGCATGAATCTCACGTCCCAAATCGGCCTTTGTGAAAAACAAGTTACAAGCAAGTAACAACTTTAAACAAAGTAGGTTTGCAACCAGTTAAAGCCATAGCTATGTGTACTGCTTTATAACAAAGGAAAGAGTAATTGGCAATACATACCTAAAATTTTCTGAGAGCTATGTAAGGGCAGAGCTTATTTTTTGCTGCCACAGCAAAACCCTGCCACAACTGAAAAACCTTCAGCGCTAACTTTCTTACATGGAATAGCAATAATTGTGCCAGGTACTGCATGGGTACATCTTAGCTCAGATGTGTCAGCTCACATGGGATAGTTCACTGCTGGCCAACCTTTTCCTCCCAATGATGGAGAGGCAGGTGGTTGCGGCAGCTCGTCCAGAGAAAGCTTCTGTCCCCTCTGTGACTCCCTCCCCAGTCAGCAAGGGAATTTTATAATATTTACTGCCTCATATGGTTTTCACTGATCTTTCAAGCATCAATGTTGCAAAGAGTAGGAAAAATGAATGCACCCCCTCAATTTCGAGGGAATCGCAGTATCCTGCATTTACACTAACTCTGCTGATCTACCCTTGAAAATCTGTTCAAAATTCTAGTTTCTGGAGACAGACTACCAAAACTTGTTTAAGACTAACTCCCTGGTAGGGTTTTTGTTTTTTGTTTGGTTGGTTTTTTTTAAGGTCTCCTGTAGAACAAAAAGAACTCATAAGGATCACATTCCTAACATTGTCAACAATCAGATTTTTCTCTATCACAGTATTTTTTCTGAAAGCCACTGTTTTGCCTAAGGTTAGCGACTGCACTGGAGACCTCCAGAAATAAAACATCAGATTAAAAAAATCAAACAAATTCTTCTGTGGTTTGTGCAAAGAGAAGAAATTAGAATACTCAGACATTAGTACACAAATCTTTCATGAGCTTTATTTTGGCTGAAAAAAGCCTGAATGATTAAGTGAGATCTGAGCAATACACAGCCAGTGTGTAGGCCCTTAAAATTAAAAAATGTCAAAATTTTAAAAAATAAATAAAATTTATTTGCTATTAAAAACCACATACTCCAGTTATTTTCATCGAGAATCAGTCCTTGCACAGAGACAGATAGATCAAACTATTTCCTCTGTAAAGGAGTGACTTCCAATGGTCTGACTGTGGACAAGAAATTCAGCATTAAGTCTCAAAAGTCTTAACTTTTTTCCCCAAAAATATTTATCCTAATGCATGAGTATGAATTGCAACCTCAAGCCAGACTCAGAGTCTGTGCAGGAATTAAGAACAGTATAATTTCAGAAAGTCTTTGATATATGCCCCCTGCAGTATCACTTACAACAGTTATAAGCTGAATTTGCATTATCACCATATATTTATGATAAAAATTTTGCAGGGGAACATAACCTTAAATCCCACAGAAAACAATAAAACTAACCAATCCATCAAAACAAATTTGGATGCTTTTCTGAATGCAACTTTAATCGTTACTTTGTATCTCCCATATTTCTGAGACATTCCTGGAGCATTCTTGATTGTAAGATGGCCTACGACTTACAAGCAGGTCTCTCATTCAACAATTTCTAGTTTATTATAGTAAGAACTCAGATAAGAAGAAACGTGTAAATATCTCACCTGTCTCTGACTCCTTTGCTTTGTCAACAAGCCTGCATAAAATTCTACAAAGTTCTCAAACAGGGATTTAGAGAAATAATCTAAGGCATATGCAGCAGCCAGATAAGGAAGAAGACGCCATTGCTAGAATAAAAATCAAATGGATTTGATCATAAATTGATATGCATTTTTTATATATATGTACATGTAACTATCTCGTAATCTTAACCCACCCATTCATTTTACTTTGTGCAAACTGGAAAATTGTTTTATGAAGAAGAAAACTTAACAATAACCTATAAGCATAATTAACTACTCTATACACAAGTTACAGTTACATTATTCTAGTTCACACATTTTATGAATTTGTGATAAACATTCTGTTAAACCAGTACAAAAGTTCAGTGAAGCTTTGGGGACTAATGACATATTTTTGCCCTGTGTTTATACAATGTCTGGCATGCCGGGGCCAGTCATAATTCGTGTGTTTCTTCAGTACCAACATGACAGAGATTTTAACTGTTTCACTTGCTTGTTCATTGCTGAATGTACATTAGTGCTGGCTGCATTCTGTGGAAAAAAAAAAAAAGAAACAGGGCTGGGAAGCAGAGGAGAAAGCATCTTTGCTGCTCCATGCAACTCAGATAGAGCTCACGAAGGAAAGGAAAACCTGCTTTGGGAAGCTTTTGTGGTAGAGCAAGAAGAGAATGAGAGGTTCAGCAAGCAGAACCTACAAAACAAGTCAAAACTTCAGGGACTCAAGGAACAGTGGGAAGCAGACCTTGGCTTATTCAGAAGAGGTGGAAAGAAGACAGCTTTCACCAGTTTGTAGAAACCCATAAATCCTTCGAAGTTGCAAGAGTAAGTGCAAACCTGGAAAAAAGCACCCACTTTGCAAAGACAAACTGGGCAGGTTTGTTTTCAGGACTTCTTATACATTGACCTTTCTCATTCAGCCGATCTGAGCTTTCTGTATTTCAGTTACCCTATATAATCTTGTTCCATTTTTTCTGAGCAAAAGATGTTTCTATAGAAAAACTATGGTTATACTCCTCTCAAAACTAGTGCTAGCTTGAGACTTCACCACGACGAATATCATGGATTTCTATACTTTTAAAGAATAAAGGCTAAAAAAGAGAAAATTAGCATAGCAGCAAAAGAGGCACTGACAGTTTTAAACAAATGCTAGTTTCTACATCTGCAGTACTTTCACATGTGCACAAAAGACAGTCTTTCTCTGAAAGGTAAATGTTTCTAGGTACTTCAGAAAAACATGAATATTTTGGCTTTTGCTATTCCAAAAACTTGTGTCAAAAGCCTGATCATGCCAGGACAAGTGTCAGGAGGTCTTAAGTTGGAATGAACCCCCACAGCTGCACTAGAATGACACTTCTGATGACACAGACAACTTTTAATTTCACTAACTTCAGTGTTGCTATTTTGATCTGCAGTAGCTCTGAATCTGAGTTTCCTTACATAAAAGTCTGTATGTGTGAATTACAAAGTATTTACCTGTGTTTGGTATTCAAGAACAGGTATTTCTTCTTCATCTGTTGGTCCAAACTGACAGCGAGCTGCTGAGAAGCGAATGGCTATCGTCAAGGCAAGCTTTAAATTGGTCATGGAAAATGCTGTGATCAGAATTCTGCCAGTGGACAAGGATCCCAGAGATGCACTAAAACGCTCTTTAACATCCTGAATGAATAAAAGGCACAGACTGAATGCTGAGGTTAACATTGCATTTACCTCTCCCGTAAAGAGACAACTCTGGTAGCATGATCAGAAACCCAGAGACTGGCCAATTTTATTTCTTGACACATTCAGATAAGGCATTCAGGCAAGACTCAAAGCAGTTTCTCTAAAGTACTTTGGGATCGGTGGGGTAGCGCACAGAGCAAGAAGTCAGTAAAATCAGTAAGGTGATTTGAGACATTTCTGAAAGGCAATTAAAAAACTATTATTCTAACTACCTCATGTGAAATCATTAACAGCCTTATTTAAGTCCAGGTATCTAGTACTTCCCAACAGGAGAGGCCCACGTTCTATCTCTTAACCTATTTATACCTTTGTATATTTAATGAACTGTATTAACAAAACAAAACCTTGATTCCTACCTTGACTGAACTTGAGTACTTCCCCTCAGATGTGACATCTCCAGCTATATTCAGTATGTTTTCTTTAGGTATCCTGACATTGTGGAACATGGCAAATCTGTTTAAACAAATAAACAAGCAATGTAAAATCTATTTCAATTTAGTCTGAGGTGTCTATATTACAGAAAAAAGGTCACAAACAGACATGCTTGCACAATGATTCCAGGCATATCAGTGAACTGAAAACAGTGCCCTTCAAGCCAGGTAGGTAATTTGAGGAGAGCGTATGTCTGGAAGAACAAAAGCTTTCAGACTCAGGGAAGTAGAGGAAATTCAAGATGGGAAATTCTTTGTTATAACTCCTTAGTTTGTTAAAAAAAAAAAAAAGAAGAAGTTGATGCTTACAAAACCAAAACAAACACCGCATTGACTCTAGGAGACCATTTCAGCGGCTTCCTAAGTAAAGAAGTAAACAGCTAATGGAAGGATGAGCAATGTATTCTATTTGAGGGGAGGGACAGGCAAATTTACTTATTAGAGACGCTATACAGAGGCAGTTTGACAGACATTGTCACTGACAGCCCAGAAATCCGAACTGAATTCTCAGTCTGCATGAGTCTAGGCAAGTTACTTAGCTTGATATCTCAGCTATTGAAAAGCCTGGGAGATGAACAACTTCCTTTTGCTTAGAACCTGACTGGGCCATTATGACTCCTAATAATTCCCTGCCACAAACAATTCTGCTGAACCACATGCTTTACTGAAGTGTTGTTCAATCCACTCTGGAGACTGCTTTGGAATAGAGACACTATATATTTTTATGACCCTAAAATATAGATCTGTGAGGATCACTCGTGTTATTGCAATACAAATGAGGACATAGCTGAAATAGTGCCCTGAGAACGAACTGAATGGAGAATTTTCCTTTGTTTAAACTCAAACTAGGATTTCTGTTCCCTGGAATGTGGCATCTTAGTAAGGAAGAGCAAGATAACGTTTTCTAAATCATGGCACCCTAGCAGCAATAAAGAAGGAAGCTGTTAGAATAGGCAGAATGTCCTGAGTATCCATATTCTTCAGGAAGAAAGTGGATGAACTGTTTCACCCAAATGGGCACTATAACTTGACACAACAGCAGTAATATCAGCTCCACTCATGAATATCTCAGTACCTAATAGCACTTGAAAAGCTGTATTTGTAATCAAAGCAAATTCCTTTTGCCTGCCAATACAGGCTGATCTATTTAATAAGGCTCATGAGAGTCAGGTCTTTCACGTTAATAAATTACATAAGGGATGCACTGCTGCATGTGCTTTAACATTACGAGTTGTTTCCAAGGAAACATATCTGCATACTGAATTTATTCAGCCTTAGAGATACACAGTATTTTTTGACTTAGCCACAGAGAAAAGCATGCTATCCTAACCAAGAATGAGCTGCTTACTGGCCTTAACCATGCTAAAAAGTGCTTTATTAAGTGCCAGCTGCAGTGAGACAGCATTACTTTTTAACAGAAGCAAATTCAGAATTTCCAAAAATCTGATTTCCATCTTTGTTAATGGTTTTTTCATACCACTGAAAATAAAAAATCTCATTCAAAAAAGATCTTTTGGTTAAATTCACTTCCTCTTCTCCCTATATCCCAAATAAAATCCATCACAACTAAAGCTGTATAGCAACTCCAATATTTCTAAGCAATAGCATGCCTGTTAGAACTTGAGCTTTTCAATTATTATTACTTAATATTTTAATTACAGGAGAGTATGTGTGGCCAGTTAGGTCCCTATTTCAGCACTCTCTTTTCCCAGTTACTTTACATCCATAGAACTACAAGAAAGTGCTACCTCCTAGGAGTTTACAATCCAAGCACAAGGCAAGAAGCTACAAACATGTTCAAACAAACGGTGAGGCAGACATTAACTACTGAAGAATACTATCTTGATATGATACCTGCCAGTCACAGCATGTTGGCAACTAAGCATTGGCATTTTGTATAAGCCATTAGAACAAATGAGAATGTTAAGGAGGAATCTGACTGATGAAAGTAAGGGAGCTTCATGGATGTTTATAAACAATCCCACCCAAATAGGAAAAGATGCATGGAAGAAAGCAATGAAATATTATTTTAAAAAGCTATTGAATGGGTGATAAAAACTGGAATGATAAGCCAGACTAAAGGAAGAGCTGACCTATCAGAGAGATGATACAATCTCTGGGGCACAGATGAGGAAGGAATTTCAAAGGGCTCCAGCTATTGGGCCTTCTCTTTACAAACACTTGTTTGGAGCATGTTTAGTCCTGTGTGTGATGAACTGTAAGATTTGTGGTAGTGATGACAATGAACAAGATGGCAAATTGTCCTTTTGTGTTTTACACTGTAGTGATTAGTTCAATTCACTCAGAAAAGCTGTGCAGTTGTAGAAAATTGTTTATATCGGTAGGTGCTTGAAACTCTAGAGCTCTTAAAAAGCAAATTCAGATCTACTAATATATAAATCTATATACTGATAACCTACTTCTATGATATTCAAGCCTACTAATATTGAACATGTGGCAGATATGTACCAACAAAACAGGTCCCAAAATGACCTAAACAATTTTACTCACTTTAACCTGTTGTGATACAATCCCAAATAGTTAAATCTAGAGGAAGTCTGTTGTTGCAATGAGCAAAAAATATTGTAGAAAGTTTTATTATGATCTGTACAACATAAATATAATGTAGCTAATTCTGTACCGCCTAAAACAGTATCTAGAATTATTTTGATTAAAACCGACACACGCCCTTCTCATAACTTTTTTCACAGCTAGTGAACCAGAATACTACATTTCCTATCATTATATAAGAAACTATTTTCTTCAAGTCAAAATTAGTTCAAATAACAGTTTTTGAAAGTTTAGATTTTTTACTTGATATTGTCCATTAGATACATTATTTCTTTCTTCTTCTGTAAGTTGCCATCAGAATAAATGCATATAAGATGGCAAAAAATTTAAGAGGTACAAGAGAGACATAACTATCAATTAAAAATCACACAGATTTTCCATGTGTAAAGAAATAAGATATATTGCCTATCAGTTTTGAAAATAAAAGCAGAACCTTACAGGACCTGGGAATTAGGCGACCTTGTGAGACCATTGCCAACTGCTGTTACGCTCTTTCTCCAAGAACTTTGCTACTTGAAATTGTTAGACATACTGGCCAAGTTGAATTTGATATCGGAACATATTAAAAATAAATAGTAAGATTCAATGAAGTCAGCGATCACATTTCTAATGGTCATTGGCCTAGAAAGTATAGCGAATAGACATGGACCACATCTGTCAACGCATTTAGGGGAAAAATCCCCTTAAAGAATTGAAGAAATATCTTACAATAATGGAACTGTACAAGCAGTCATGGGGATATCATGTACCAGCAGTCTGGAAAATGGCTAAATTTCACATGGTGATGACAAGACCATAGGTTTGAAAGTTACCCTACTTAGGGCCTCTTCTGCATAGCAAATAGCGTGACTGAGATTAAGACCTCTCAGCAAGAGAGGCGAATAGCTGTCACTTTAAATGTGGATTATAGGGCTCTGTTGTACCGTGTAATTTTGCATCATCTAGCCTGTAAAACAACTGTAGCACACAGATTTCTACCTAGATTAGCTGAGCAGAGTGAAGCACTATTCCAATAGTTAGCATTCTTGTTTGGGTTCTTTGGCCAGTAGTTTAGGGAACATTTCAAGCAAAGTCAATCTTACCGATTTTAAATCATTAGATAGTAATTCACCTGGTGTGCAAAAAAGGAGCAGCTGGAAAAGCTACAAGCTCCTTTTCCCAGTACTAAATTAATAAGCTGTTACCTATAGTACAAATTGCTCAAACATGCTTTGGTGAATTTCAGACTCGCTAAAGTGGCTTTCCTGCCAGCTTTTGTTATTGACTACGTTAGAGATGGTGCAGTGACAGTTCCTTCAGTCCTTTCAGCCAGAAACAGAAAGCAGGTGAATCAAATGATCTCACAGCTGTTTATGGGATACAATAAACCTTGGGAAGAATACCACTTCAGAAATCTGGTGAAAAACTTGCAGAAGGAAAAAAAACAGCCACAGATTCCAGACTGAAACTCACAGAAAGATTAGAGGTGAGAAGAGCTACAGAGAAGCTCAGGAAAACTGCAAGGTAATATTTTAGCTTTAGTTTCTACAATCAAGGCTCTAATTTCAGAATGCAGCTCTGTGACAACAATGCTCAACAGCAATGATAAAACAACAGGTCTCCTAATCCTATCTTAATGGACTCCACAGACATGCAAAGACGCACTCACCCTAAAGTTCTTATAGTCTAAGTGCCAGTCTTGCAAGGAGTTCTGGATGTGCAGACTCCTGCAACTGTTGAGAGTTGACAGACCTCTGCTAAGGAAGAAAAAAAGCTGTCTAAAGTTCACTGCAGATGCAAGGCTCTATTTCTGTGGGTGATAGAACAAATGCATGACCAGATCTGAACCTACCTTTCCCCATCAGCACCATCAAGGGCCTGTCAATGTGACAGGCATTGCAATGAACTGGCTCTGGCTACGCAGTTTTGAGGTACTCGTGAGCAGCAAAAATGCGGGTATAAGGCAGCACTCTAGCAATGTGATTACATCTCAGCAATGTGCACAGCACTGCCTGTACCCACAGTGTCTAACCTTGAGAAAGTGGAGAGGGCAAAACAGGGAAATGACAACTCCACTGCAAAAAACACTTTTTTGATTTAAATTGCAAATATGCAAGATGTGTCTTGCCAAATATGGGGTTTAACTGTGAAAGTGACACTGTTCGCAAGGATTGAAGGATTGATGGTACTGTATTCAGATAATGTAAGTACAGGTACAGGCATTTTTAACACTTATTTTTACTTCATTACTATTGCAATTGTTGGTGACTCTGATCAGAGGCTGCAAGACAATAAAAACATTAAGCGAGCGTAAGCTCATTTATTTGAGAAGCAGGACTGATTTCTACAGTTGCTTCCTTACTCACGTCCCTGTACCAGACCTTTTTCTCTACTAGAACAGCCGCTTCTGTGGCCTTGCAGTGAACCAGATCTGACAAATGACCTAGTTGAAGACAGCCAAATTTGGGGGGTTTTTTGTCAGATTAGTTTTCAGGCAGTTCCAGTTCCTTAGCTGAGCCCCCTACACTGCTACACAAATGTTTGTTCCAACACAAAGAAAAAGGCAGTGTGGGAGTAGAAGCAAACAACCAAAGAAGCTGAATATGGGAATTATCTTCACCGAACTACTGCTTCAGATTGGAAGATGAAGCTCCAAGAGACTATTCAAGCTTCAACCATGTATTACAGCTCCTGTCTTCATAGTGAAATAACTGCAACCATTGCAAAATCTAAGTAAGCGTTAAGAGGATAAATACTAGGAGTCAAAACCCTTTGAAGGACAAGACTTTCATTTGTTCTACCCTAAACTAGCAGTAGCAGAATCTTAATGTATTATTGGCATTGATGCTGAAATAGTAACAAAGGAAAAAATATTAATTAACCATTGAAAAGTCATCTGCAAAGGCTTGGAGGTTGTGTGATATATGCCATCTTCGCCAATATACAAGGAATTGCAGTGAGGGCTTTCTGAACCTGCAATCTCTTTCCAGAAGATATACTTTTACACCATTTATTACTTTTCTGCTCAATAAATCCCCTTTACC
>Ga0181612_144274_pt1 | contig 14302 bp, 6 predicted proteins | sample HoacroProtozoa21_FD_119630 | JGI IMG/M metagenome (GOLD analysis project Ga0181612, IMG submission 119630) | Hoatzin crop microbial communities from Cojedes, Venezuel. Combined Assembly of Gp0051906, Gp0051904, Gp0051908 | reverse complement strand
GCACACACATGACCAATCCTGTAGAAAGAAATGTATCTTCAACTCATATCAAGGACGAAGTCTCTATGTGAAAGGTTAGAATCATAGAATGGTTTGGGTTGGAAGGGACCTTAAAGATCATCTAATTCCAACCCCCCTACCTTGGGAGGGGACACCTTGCACTAGACCAGGTTCCCCAAAGCCCCGTCCAACCTGACCTGGAACACTGCCAGGGAGGGGGCAGCCACAGCTTCTCTGGGCAACCTGTGCCAGTGCCTCACCACCCTCAGAGTAAAACACTTCTGCCTTATATCTAATCTAAATCTCCCCTCTTTTTGTTTAAAGATATTACCCCTTATCCTGCCTCTCCATGCCCTTGTCAAGAGTCCCTCTCCAGCTTTCTTGCAGGTCCCTTCAGGTACTGGCAGCTGCTCTAAGGTTCTCCCCAGAGCCTTCTCTTCTCCAGGCTGAACAGCCCCAACTCTCTCAGCCTTTCCTTACAGCAGAGGGATCCCAGCCCTCAGATCATTTTGATCACCTTCTTTCCCCTCAAAAGGGGGCTCATCCCTTCACAAGCATGGATAAAGTCAGTGCAAGCTGAACTTCTTTATACACCTGGAAATCCACCAACAAAATAGAAAGTGATAGGATAAATTAGAGTTTTGTTAATTCTGCTGCACATGTGACTGGTTGGTATGTATATGAGAGTATTATATCTAAAAGTATGTTTGCACTGTATGTTCTGATCAGTTTACAGCCTGCAGTTTCAGCCTAAAACATGCTTAAAATGATAAATGCTTAAACTGCTTAAACTGATATTCTGCTTCAGCTGAATACCATCTCAAATAAAATAGGAGAGTATTTTTAAATCAAGATTTATCTCAGTGTTATTTTGTTTGGTTATGTCATATTGTTTCATTATGTGCATGCTGACACACATAGTGCCCAACTCAATTTTCTACATTTACCCAATTTTTAGTCCAGGGCAAAAGTATTTTCTTCCTGTGTGACTGCCCAATAAAATCCTACAATGGAGAAAAGCTCAGAGGCAATGGGCAAGGGTGATGCACCTAGGAAGCTCAGGAAATAATGCAGGGTGTGACCGACTACAAGCTGTGTGAAAAAAGCCAACTTGACACAAATGGGCTGGAGGGCGCCCTTTGTTTTAGATAATCAGCAATCAACAGTTGAGTGGCTCAACCGACAATATTAGCAGTTGAGTGGATCAGCTGGTGGTGTAAATGTTTCTCCGGAGTTCACCAAAAGGGAATGTCTCCCTGAGTTAGTGAGAGCGGGACACATACATACGGACACACACGCACTCTCACCCTGTATACACGGCTCAGCTCAACACAGAGCATAAAAACTGAGCACCTAACAAAAGAATTTCAAAGAAGGCAATGGCTCGAGCTACTTCAACCCATATACTTCCTCCCAGTGACTGGAGACGCCCAGCATCATGACGGTGAGCATATTATATAGAGGGTAATGGAGATCACATTGATATTGTGATTGAACTATGTTTTGTATTGTGATTTCAGCATATTGTGTATCACCCTGCTAAATCAAAACTCCCATGTGACACCAAATATCTTCAAATAGGTAAATTTGCTATTAAACATCACGCTCTCTGCACGCAGAATATCTGAAAGAATCTGATCAGAGAGTGTTAGACTCTGCCAGCCAGGCATGGCTGTTCCTCCTTCTGCAATTATCCAGAGTCAAGAATATAAATGAGCAAACATTTAGAGAAAGTGTCTTCTATTCGTTAAATATAGGGCAATGGCGAAAGAAAAAATTAAGATTTTAGAACCTATTGGCTCATCTTAATGATTATAGAGACAGTGACAACAGCCATCTTCATTTAAGGTTATAAATTTTGTATGTTTATCTATGTATACAGAAACAGGTATTTTAATTGCAGTGCAATTAAATTAACTTCATAATGTTTCATAGCATGCAATGAATAATATATAAGAAGTAAAGTGAAATCTATCTCCATATTTCCTGCTTTGATGACGCTGATTAGTGGATTTGAATACTGCATCCAGCTGTAGTAAAAGAGAAAACAATGGGCTTGATTGGCAGAGGCTTTAATTTCCAAGTGCCGCATAATTGCCCCACTCATAACAGTACACACTGTCCCACGAGCCATTCCTCACCGGAAAATGCAATGATTCAAATCTAGCTTTGTGGCCACTGCTTCAACAGTGCCCGTATTTCACAGGTTTAAGCAAAGAGGATCTCTGTAAATGTCTGTGGAGCAGTAAGTAATTTCCTTACAAGACACTTTCTGGCTTTCTGAACGTGATTTAGTAAACCTGTTTCTCTACATAACCCGATGTCCTTCCATCCTTCTTGTAAGGCCTTTGTCTTCTTCTGTCTTTCTATGCTGTTTAAGAGCATGAAGATATTTACGGGGTTTATAATGTTGCTGGCCTTTTGCTGGTACCAGTCCTACTATTGCAAAGCTGAATTTCCAGGTCCTTTACCACAGTAGAGAGAAAAGTCTCTGGCTGGCCTCAGATTGCAGCAGAAGGAGTAAATGAAACTTTGTAAGAAGCTCTAGCCTTCCCAAACACTTACCAAGAGTGGTAGCATGCTTCCATGTTCCCATGAATCCCAATACTTTTAAGATTTTTACATGTAATCAAACCCGGCTGTTAACACTATACCTTTAGCTTTTTCTTTAATTTTAAGCCAAAGAGTGTTTATGGATCAAACACCTCACAAATAAAAGCTTCCAATATACTAAAGTAGTGGTTACTATCAAACCCTTTTTTTGTGTGGGAAAAATGTCGGATTTTACTACCTTGAAAATAATGTCTATTTGCAAAGTCAACCTCTCTCACTGAAAAAAGAAATGGAGTCCAGTTTCAGTAACTGAATAAGAGGCTGTTGAAACTTGCAGAGAAATACAAGCACTTCCTTGCTTTTCCCCCTTGCCTTTCTCTTCCTGCCTTCTTTCCTTTTCATCTTTAATTTCTTTATATTTTATGTGTTGCAAGAAACTGCATGATGGTGAAGATATGAGAACTAAACCAGCCTCTAAACATCTTGTGCTGTATGTGCTTTATGTCTGGTACCTAGAAAATATTTGTATTCTTGTAAGTAAATATGAAGGAAAGTACTTATAAAATAGCATAGAAGTGTGGCCTCAGTCACAGGACGTTTGATTTACATGGAGAATAAAACCACCCAAATTTACATATTTATATGTGCAAATACACTTCTGTGTTTATGATCTGTTGCAACAAGTGCCAACTGAAGTAGACGTGTTGCTTGAATTTTCTCTTTTGGAGGATAATAAACCTCATGTGTTGCAACACATACTTGGATGTCTGACACAGGTGAGACATTGATGTTACTTCAGATTAAAACTTCCTCTGGCCTTTACATTATTTTGACACAAAAATATTGGTGGCTGACAAAGCACAGATGCTTGGAACACAACACATTTCAACAGCAGGAGAAGATCCTTTTGACCTTCCAATCACATATTCCTATTTCCACAAATTCAAAGTTCTAGTTTTAGCTTTAAAAGATAAGGGTGAGATGAGCCGTGAAACAAATCCTAGATTTTTTCCATTCTGTTTGTTGAATTTGATAGACTTTTAAAGCATATCTTCTGAGAAGCCATTTAGACACTTCTCTTAGCGTCGTCCAATTATGCATTGGCTGCAGCTCACTGTATCTATCAAATTGTCAGATGCTTTCTTGTAGACAATATATTGCTTTTTTCAGACCCAAGAGAGGGAAAAAATCAGGCACCCCAGCATCTTCTCCTTAAGTAGGTGTTGAGCAAATTAGTCCCGTTAAAATTCAGCATGCATTAGTCCATTAAAGAGCTGAAGGAAGATTCCTTTGTGTAAATGACCAAATGATTTCACTCTATATTTGCGTTAGTCATTTTCTGTTGTTCTTCAAAGAAAGTTCTTGATACCTGATAGTTAAAAGATCTTAATTTCCACATGTGCATAACTGTAAACAAATAATTAAATGAAAGAAAGCATTGACATGCATTTAAAAAAGGTAACTAATTATCTTTTCATTAAATTACTTTTTGGCTCAAAGAACATCACAAGTTCTCAATTTGCAAATACCCATAGAGTTTTCCTATGATTAGTGTGGCTCCTTGTATACAAAACTTCTCTTCCTTCCCCAGATCAGTTCTGCTGCTGTTCCTAGGTTTAAGAGTAGACCTTGCAAAAGAGCAGCTATTCGGGCCCTCAGTCAGAGGACTTGGACACCTCACCTGCAACAAACCTGCTCAATTTGTATCAGCAGGATGAGGGGCTCTTCAATAGTCTTGACATACCAGGTTGAAAAGCCTTCTGGCAGTGAACTGGTGTCTTGGCTATGAAGTTCGCCTCTTCTCACACTCCTTTTGTTGCATAAGAAGCTTAAAGATCAACTGAAAATGTACAAAAGTTGGGAAAAAAATGCTGTATTCTCAGTTTTCTTTTACCCCAGCTTACAGGAGCCAGCGAGACCATCATCAGAAATGGAACCCCAAAATAAGAGGCGGAGATGCTGAAGAAAGACCTCACAGAAACATGTAATAGATGCAGAATTGTGTGATTAAGATTATAAAGGAAAATGTGAAAATTACTGCGAAAACGGTTTATGATCGTAGGCAGTGACAAACTCCTCTGTTCCAGATTAGGTGGAAAGAGTAAAGGATGTAGTTTAAAGTGCAGAGCTGGCGAAAAGAGCTGTTGGGGGTTGTTCAGCTTAGATCTTCTTTTACAACTATTTTGCAAACAGAAGACGACCTCATTTTCGAAACACTATTTGACTCTCATTTCTTTCAGCTACTCCAATGTGATGAATAATACAGTCTCTAAATCACCATCCTCTGCCAACCAAATGCTTTAGTCAATCATCTTATTACGTATTACATTGCTTATCCACATCTACTCTGTGTGTAGGTCCTTAAAATCAGCTGCTTCTGGAGGCTATAGTTCATTCTTACCAGCCTGGACCTTCATTCCAGGGTGCAATATATTCAACTCACTAAAGCTGCCTCTGATTTACATCAGATAGGCAGGTTTTTTGTGTTTTCCTTCTTCATAAAAAATAGAAATACAATGGATAAAAAAAGTTTCTCGAAGAGTAAGTGTCCTGTGTCTGATACAGCCAGGGAAATCTCTAGATATACTTAATGCTGCTTGATGAAATAGTATTAGGAATATTAATTTTCTAACTTGATTTACTTCACTACCCTAATTCTCTAAGTATTATTTTGATAGACCACTGAGGAGAGAGAAAAGAGCAATCCATATTTTTCCATTTGAGTAGATGATAAGCAAATTTTCCTGATTGAAATTTGCATCGGACCATTTAGAAAGCTGAAGATTACCGTATGTAACAGAATGATTTTAATACATACTTACAAAGAAAGCAATTTCCTGTTGCTCTGTAATAACAATTATCCATTCAAAAGAGTCTGAATTTTACATCACCATGATTTTTTTTTTATAATTTCATTCTCTGATAAAAGGAAATGAGATTCCTTTATACTAGGTCTTTATTTTGACAAAGATGCCAATTAACTACTTTATACCATTTAGACTTCACTATTATGTGGATCAGAAAATGGCTTCAGCTATTCTTTTAAAATAAATCAGCAATGTAATATATTATAAAAGCTGTTCTAATCTCGTGTGGTAAAAGGCCTTCATAAATCACTAAAAGCTCTCTGCAGCATCATTTCCTCTGTTTCAGAGTGGGCTGCGCATCCCACATATGTTCATACTTGTCCCATAAACAGCAATTTCTGAGGATTTCCTCTCTTGACCAGAAGCTCACAGTCTCCATTGTGTTATAAAAGCAGCATTAGAAAAAAACACTGAAAAGGTTCTGGTTTTGTGAAGTCACAGGAACATTGTACTGATGAACATAGCTCCAGAGCTGCCAAACAGTTCCGCATTTTGGAGGTTGGTTTCCATACCAGAATTTCATTGACAGAATAAAATCAACAACACATCCCCCAGTAATGGAAATTTTATAATACAGATTTCATCACGGTGATTCCTTTATAGAAAAGAGAAAGCATCAGCTGGGTGATATGGTCCTTGATTTATCTGTTTAAAACAGTATCAGTTAAGCCATTCTAAATTAACTGAAATTGTTATACTGAAATGGTACATACACAGAAGTTGCAGAATAATTTTTTTCCACTCTTTGTTGGTTGGCATTAGAATCACAATACTTGTCTTTGAAAAACTGTCTTTTATTATTTTAGTTACAGGTATGCTGCTCAGAGTATGTCGGATTTCTTTTCATTAATTGCTATATAATTCTGAACTGAATATCTGATATCTGTCAAATAATTTTAACATTAAATATTTTTAGCAACACTGAAGAAAAGGTATCACAACACTGACAATTTTGCTTTCTCAGATGAAGAATTCAGGTCTATTTTACACATTAGATATTAACATTTTCTGTTTAATTTTCATCTCCTTTCTCGCACCTTGTGCAGTTGAAAAGTTCGATTCGTGCGTCTTTGTGAAATGAAAAACCAGGGTCGGCTACAAAATGAAAACCCACCCTGTATCCTCAAAAGAAGGTTATAGTGAAATGCAAAAGGAATTTACAGGTAAGATTTCCATATCATACCTAACTTCTCACAAAGAACCAGAAATTAATCTTTACTAAATCTGGTGGTGTTGTGAGATTCCAGAAATGTGTGCAAAAATGATTGCTCTTGTGCAACTCATCTGCTTTTTCCCAGTTAAAGCTGCCATTATATTTGCTATTGTGTCTCTGTTACTATAGCAATGAAATCTATGTAACAACCTGGATAGATACTGACTGAGTGCCGCACCTGATATATAATTTTTCACAATCTGCCTTTCATTCATTATTTCTTAAATCATTATAAAATAGCATAATTTATCATAACAGATAGGTATGTACACACATACCAATTACAGGTCAGGAAACATACAGAAATAAGTTGGTGGTTATTTTTAAAAGAACTACGAAATGAGATTATTTTGTACTATTTTAAAGTAACCATTCCCTACCCCAAAGTTTCTGCTACGCTGTGGAGGCTAAAACCAAAGGGCGTTTTGAATCTCACTTTGAGGTGACTGTTCAGCTTTATTGTAGATTGAACTACTTTACATTTAATGAATATTCTTCTTTTCTAATAGCAAACATAGATCACATGAACATTTCACTTGTCTTTAAGTATTAATTTTTATGGAGTTTAAATATCCATTAACATCAAATATTTGCCCACTTGCATTAAGCCGTTTCTGTATCATTTGCCAATGCCCATATTGCTCAGCTTTTTAAATACCTCTATAGATTTTTCCTCTAAACACCTAGATATTTTTATAGACAATTTCCATGTTTTCTTTACAAATGGGGAATGCTTTTAAGCTCTTCTTCATTTAGCAAGGTTGAGATTTTGTCATGGCAGCGTTTACATTTCTACTTTTTCAAATTTCTTTTAGCTTAAGGTTTATTTCCCTCCAGCTGCCCTCATTGACTTGAATTTGCTGAGGTTGGAGGTTCTTCACGTTTCCTACTGATGGAGGAGAGGGGACTCAAACAGCCTTGCTGCGAGTACAAGGGGCAAAATGTGGATTTAATTTCAGACAGGGAAGGAGAACTCACTGCCAAAGGTGCTTCACTGTTCCCTGTCCAGCAGGGAATCTCTCTTTTCTCCCCACATCTTTAAAAGGAGATGGGACACGTCTAAATTCCTATAGTCAGGGTAGAGTTCACCAGCACAATCAATGGAACCTAGACAGCTGCTTCTCTCACCTTCAGCTAAACATGCACCTTGTTTAGCTACTGCAATTCGACATTTCTCCATTTTTCATGTATTTGCTGCCTTGTGCAGGCTACCCAGGGAGTGGCGACCCAAAGTCATGTCGCAGAGCAGATGATGTGAGACACCTGCTTCCTCAAGCAATCGTTGGGGTAAAACTGGCTGAATGCTAGAATGGAGTTAGCTACCTTTTTGCCATGAGTAGTCGATGGGCTTGGATAACTCAGTACACACAAGGAATGTACGTTCAAGACCACCTGTAGAAGAAAGTGCGCTTTGAAAACACCCTGGGATATTTTTAATTAGTGAGAGCTAAGCTTATCTCTGATTCAGTCTGGACCAGAGATGACAAGTAACTTACCCATCTCAAGGTCAGCACAAGGACCCGAGAAAGTCTGAGATAAACATGAGACACCATTCCTGCATTCTTCACCCAGAGATGACAATAATTGCTACTTGCCCCTAGAAGCTGCAGGTTATCTTTTCCCCAAAGCAGAGGAGAATAGCTAATAGGCAGGAAGCTAAGACTAGTTGCTGTTTCAAGTCTACTTTTCATCTGTGACTTTGGGTGAAATGCAAATAAATTGTCGCTGGAGATGGATATGAAAACCGTCTACCTAACTAACGTTAGAGACACTTTACAGTGGCATTCATAAAAGAACGAAGAAGCTTAAGCCACATTGATTGCAATGTCATTCAGACACTGGAAATCCTATTGGGCATCCATATGTTTTTTGGGGGGGGAATAAATATCTTTTAAAATCTACCCTTATTATTTGTCTGTTCCTTCTGTATGAATGTAAAGTGCAGGTATTTGTGCAAAGGAGATGAACTTCATCTGTCTTCATGGATACCTAAGCGAAGCTTCAAACAGCTCAAACTTCATAAAATTAATGTCAGGTGGTTTTGAGGATATGTGACACCTATGACAGACAGATAGCTTGCAGGGAACAAGAGATTATATGAATTGAATTTGTGTCATGAAGTCTGAGATTCATGTGACTGACCTGAACATGCTACTTTCTTTAAGTGATGTTACCTTAAAGCATGATAGCGGTAACAACTGTGAAGCCAGATGGAATAATAAATCTTTTATCTGTTTTAACATGCCATGAGATTTCCTGATTTAATTTATGGGTAGTTTTCCTGATCATTACAGACATTCTTCTTCCCATGAAATAAAGACTTCTGTACAGTGCCCTGTCCAAAGCATCCAAGACACAGTTTAAGTTCCTACAGCAACACTTGCATTAAATTCAGAGCCTAACGATCCAAAGTTTTTGCCAAAAGATGGCAATCTTCCACCAACACATCAAAGTCAGAGACCCGGTGTGCTGTCATGACTTCTTTCCCCCATTTCTGACAGTCCTACATAGTGTGAAAGAAGGTGACTTTAAAGATAGAAGGATATTGGCAGCCAACCCAAATTCAACGGAAAATAAAAGAGCATTTGTCTCAGTATACTGCAAGACTACTTTCCTTGAAAGTTTCTCTTCCACCTCAACCAAAGCTGCAAAGGACAAAATATGAATGGGCTAAAAAATTCTTTTATTGATTCTGATTGTATTTAGTATAGGGGAGGATTCAGCACCCAGATCTTCTGGGTCAAAAGAGTGCTTTCATTTTTAATGCATTCTCATGCTGCAGAGGTATTATCTCATATTCCCAACCAGGGGTCAGTTGGCTTTCCTTCCTTTGATTCATCCTGTTTTAACTAGATGAAATATTAGATGTCCTGAAAATGAAATATAATCTGAAATGAATGTATCAGCCTTAACTTTTCTCTTTAGTGTTTGATGGTTATTTTGTTTTTCTTGTGCAGCCAATGCTTCATGCAAAGAAGACATCTTCCTTCTGCCTTAAAGAGTTCAGCAGCCTGGGTAATTCAGAAATATGAAACCAGGATCCTTTGGACTAGACTGATTATAAACAAGATCATGGTCTCTGTCTCTAAGCAAAACCACATGGAAAAATATGTACACTCAGTAACAGAAATCTTTGTTCTTCTGTAGGGAAGTCAGGATCCACTAAAATTGCATGGCTCACTCCTTGGAGAGGAGGACTTCTCTTTTCCCTCCTTGTTTTTGGAGCATAAGCGAATTCAGTCTTATGGACCAAAGTTTACTGTGCCATTTAACTTCACGGCCAGAGAATGAGCCCTGTCCCATTTTTCTAGTAGTACAGACAGCTGCAAAGATAAAGTCTCTGTCCTGTCCTATTCAACAGCAGCTTCAGCCATGGAGGAGTTACAAGTTTCAGGAGTGAGTGAACTCCTCTAGATTCCTCTCCTACTCCTTCTATATATCTGAATTATATATATGCACTGGCATTTTGTTTATATATATGTGCATATACACTATACATGTACACAGAGGCAACAGTCATCAGTTTTCCTGCCTTCTACCCAGATTCAATTACAGCCTTTTGGTATAATTTATATATTCTGCATTACACATTTTCTGAATTTCTAAATTCTGAACAAGGTCAGGTTGGATGGGGCTTTGAGCAACCTGGTCTAATAGAAGGTGTCCCTGCCCATGTCAGGGGGGTTGGATTAGATGACCTTTAAAGGTTCCTTCCAACCCAAACCATTTTATGATTACAATGTCAGTCCTCAGCAATCTCATCTAATAGTAAAATACTCACTACTGGAAACTTCGCTTTTGTTATCTTCATGTAGTAAAATACTCATAACTCAAACTGAAAAAAAAACCTTCCAGGATCACTACAGAGAAAGACAAGAAATACATGTCACAGGAACTGAGCACAAGACTGTCTGTACAGAGGCTGCTCTTCACTATCAGTTGAAGTAATTTCCTTGTTCAAATTGCCATTCCAAACCACACTCCAAAAAAATACAGAAGAGGCAGAGGAGCTGAACTGCAGGCCAGACCCTAACCATTTACATTGCTTGCCCTTGTATAGTAGAGCTCCAGAAAATGTATCTTTATGAAAGAAGTTGCCACAAGCCTGGTTAATAATCCGTATGTCCTCTGAAGCCCAATCAAACCATCCTTTCTAAGCAGGACTATTGGTGCCTGTGAAGAGGACCCTTCATCTTTATGGAGTAGTTTAAACATGCATATGCTTATTCTATAGGGAATGCAGACATAAGATTTTATCAACAGAAAATGTGAAATATTCGCCATTGGTTTACTGCAGCACAATAATGGATAATCATGTCACGAGGCTGAGTCTGACACAGATAGCAATCTGCTACAAGCTTATAGCCTATGGAGTTACTCCTTTAACAGGTAAAGGTGGAGCTAGAATGTTGATTGAAAGAAAGCCTGCTGCAGTCCATGTGAAAATTTCCACTGACTTCAATATGCTTTGAGTTTAGTGTATCTCCAGTGGAGTCCAACTGATGAAAGCAGCATTTGTATGCGGATGTGATTTGCTGTGTAAACATATGATGGAATATGCTTTCTATGGATTCTTTGGCTGGCAGCAAAGAATCTGGTGAACATTCGCCCCCTTCAGACTGCAGTTTCAGCGACTGGAAGTTTTGTTTTTTCTGAGAACTGTGTGAACAGAAGCTAAATGTCATAATAGCTCTCTAAACACTGCTGGCTGGTTTCTGTTAACATTTCTATTACCATGGCTTCTCAGATGGATTCACAACAATGCTGAATTCTCAGGGAGGCAGTAGGGAAAAAGACTGTTTTCCAGTGGGTGTCTTTTACTTCACAGCTTGTGTCACGGTGGAGATAGATTGATTTTTACAAAGAGACTCACCTATGGAGAGCAGAACGACTGAGGGACCCACGTCTGGCCAATAATATGCATGCAATAAACTTGTAGGCAGAATGAAAGCTGAATGCTATCTACCGTTGGCAAGAAATGGTCTAGAGAGGGTGGTGCATGGCTTATCAGAAAGGAGTGTTATGAGAACTGGCTGTGGATTTGTGTACTTGAATTTGCATAGATGCACACAGATAAATCCTTCTATGATTGTACCTTGGTAGACATAAGTAATCTGTCTAGTACGACCAAGAATCTTAATTTTTTAATTTTATACCTATAAAATATCTTTTTAAATGCTTCTCATTAGGAAAAAAATCTTCATTGTTTTCAGCCAGTCATTTCAGCAAAGCTATTGCAGCTAGTGTATTCTGTAAAAGAATTTATTTTGCATTTTGGCCAAGATATCTGGTAAAGCTTATTTGCACTCAGTGAAGACATAACACAGGGGACTGGGGTAGCATTAAGCTTTATCTCGAGGATTATTTGGAACTGACCTATCTTTTCTCTATTGCAGGTAGCCATAGTAGAGGGGCATTTCTAATAATAATAATTCCAGTTTTTGTAGATGCACTGCCTTTATACAAGTGAACTGACGTGGAGAAAAATTACCTCGTTCATAAATCAGGCTGCAAGATGCAACCTGGAAAAGGTCAAAGCGTGCCTCTTTCATACACACCTGGATAAGGCCAACAAAACAGAGAAAGCTGCCTACAGGGAATGAGTCTGCCCCTGGCTGTTGGATGCAGAGAAAAGCCTCTGATAATGCTGACCATTGCTTAAAGTTCAAATTACATTCTAACTATGAAAGAATAGGTATAGGTGCAAATTATATTGTTTCACAATACCTGTTCTCCTTCACTGGCACTGACAAGTTCTTCCGCTGAGGCAAAATTCTTCTTTCACGGGGAACAGCAGATTGCGGTTCTGACATCTTGCCTTCCCAGCATATACAGAATTAATCTCAACGTCTGACAGAAGCACTAAGAACTATCTCTGAAGGAATTAAAAAGCACAATCTTGGAAGCAAATGTACATGAACCACAGATCATAAATAATGTTGTCCCAAAGGAAAGAAGAATTTCTGAGAACTTCCATGGACTTTTCTGCTCCACAGACATAGTATTGCCAAATGATTTGCATTGCAGTAAGATGTGAAGTGCATATGTGTTCATGTGCTGTATAAAAGATATGCATTATGTGACAGTGCTGTAAGTACAATCTTGTGGTGCTCTCAAAACTGTCTGCTCTGTCTTACTCTACTTCTATAAATATTGTTCAACATTTTAGTTGTTAAACATTTTAGTGAGGCAGCAATTTCAGCGGAAAAGGAGAGTATCTATAGTTTGTAATGCACTTTGAGATTTACCATAAGGAGATGATAAATGCATTTGTATTACTTATACAAAGACAAAAATACACATTTGCATACACACACAGACGCACACATGTATATAAAAAAACCCACACATATCAAGCTAACAAAAAGACAATGATAAATTATCTAGCTTACTTTTATAATGATTGAATAATTTGAATATGAGACTAACATACTATTTAAAAAATAAAGCAGCACTATAAATGCTATACAGTGCTAGATCATTTGTTTTCAGCAATAAGTGTGATATGTTAGACTCTTTCCAGAAATTCACAAATGGCCGGTCCCTGTCCTTAGGTGACCACATGGCAAATTGACAAGTACGCAAAGGTTAGGAAAAGGATATAAACATTTTTTCATATAGTCTGTCAGAGAGAAATATTTTCACATATTTGATACATTTTGTATAAACTTGAGTATTTACTATTAGTCAAAAGTTCATAAATTAATCTTTATGCTTTCACTGCCAGAGACACTTGAAGGAAGCTTTGAGACCAGTTTCAGACTCTAGGAAGTAAAAAATTCTGCTGCCCAAAAGAGGCATAAAAATGCCAGTGTCACAAAATAAACTCTGCTAAAGTGATCAGACTGCAGAATGAAAAATCTAGTTCAGAAGTCAAAAATGTAATACCAAACCATGGCAGGACAGACTAGATATAACAACATTTTCAGCACCAGACAAAGAGCACAAATTGGCTCAGCGGCCGTCTTGAGGGAAATTCTTGTCTGCTCTGTAGTATCTCTGAGCAAAAGGACAAATGCTGGAAAGTGACAAGAGCTTGAGCTGCCTTCCAAAAGGTGTGTTCAGAAGGCCTTACACCCCACAAAATCTGCACGCAGAGTGCTGCCAGGGCTATTCTTAGTTTTGCCCTCTTCTGTGTCTTGCTGCTTTAATGGTTCAAAGCTCTTTGCTTTTTGTTTCTTCCAAACCTATGGTTAATTTCCCTTCCAGACCAGGATATTCCTAAAGTCCACTTTTAAAATTTTATGTTTTTTAAATGTCAGTATTTAAGAAATATAATAAAGTTATACATTTCCTGTCATTTCTTCTAGAATAAGCATAATTTTGCACATATTTCCTTTAAAATGTTATTTGCCAAAATAGTGACCTTGAGGGCAAGAGCCTCATCTATTCACGGAAATGTTTTCTTAACAGAAAACAAGGGTTCTGTGGTTTCATCCTGTATTGCAACCTTCCAGCCTAGGACCATCTAGGACAAAACAAAAGGAACAGAAAGCCTTGTTTACCTAAGGCAGCAACTGCTTGTAGCTGAAACATGAAGGTGACGTCTCCACTCCATTACAATGGCATGGCTTGTTATAAATTTGACATAGCAAAATATAAATGAATCATCACACAATTACTTTTGTTCGTAAAGACAAGCAAAAAATATCAGAAAAGTAGTGTCCTC
>Ga0181612_182403_pt1 | contig 14303 bp, 8 predicted proteins | sample HoacroProtozoa21_FD_119630 | JGI IMG/M metagenome (GOLD analysis project Ga0181612, IMG submission 119630) | Hoatzin crop microbial communities from Cojedes, Venezuel. Combined Assembly of Gp0051906, Gp0051904, Gp0051908 | reverse complement strand
AGAGATGCCACAATACCACTTTACCTATATTATGTATTTTCTTTCATTATTAAAATAATCTTTTAAAAATATACATTGTATGTTTTTCTAAACAAAATTTTAAACACTTTTTTACTGTCTCTCTCAAGTAGCTCAATTCCTGTTCTGCTGTTTTCAATAGCCTCATCAGCACTTAGAAGCTCATGCTTCAGTGACTTCAAGATATCCAGGCATCAGTACAGAAGCCAAAATTTAACATAGAAGCTGAAAGAAAATCAGTAAAGCTACTTTTAGAAGGGAGCAACCTTACTTTATCTAACACAGTATCTGCTGCCTGTAATTCAATTTAAAGAAACAAACAACCAATCTACAAAAATGCAAACATTTTTTGGCCAGGGACAGGGAAGCATGGAATATTAATACCTGTAAAAATGCATAAGGAAAAAGAAAATACTTAGCCAGAAACATCTGTGGATTTGCCTTGCAAATTTTTAGATCTTTGAAATTTAAAAAATATATTAAAAAAAAAAAATCAATAAAATAAAAAAATCCAACCCCAACACACACCAAGTCCTGACATTCAAGAAAGCATACCAAAACCCAGACTTCGTAAGGAGATAACCCTGAATTCAAAATAAATAGTAAGTTGAATAGGTGTTAGCCAGTCCTCCATCAGCATGGGGAAAATTGAACGTTAAGTCAGCTTTGCCAGGAATTGAATTTCTGACTCCAGAAACCGCTTTAAAAGGAGAATGACATCATCATCTTGGGAATCAGGAACAAAAAATGTAACTATGACCCTGCATCATTCTCTGTGGGTACTACTCCAGTCTTCTGTGCTTACCTTTGTAGAATGCCGTTTTCTTGTGGTATTACACCATTTATAGCTGCCTGAAAAGAGAAAACAAATTTTGAGTCAAGCATACATAGCAACAAAAATAACTCAGAACTTCTATAATATGTCTGAAAGACCGATTAGCTTGCTTTAAAATATGCCATCAAATGTCCTCCGTTCAGCAAATAGTCTTGGTAAACGATATTGTCATTAAAGTACCTGCAGAAATATATAAGTGAAAACAAACATGCAGTGAAGCTCACGCTCCTATACGCGTACGATGGACTTCCCAGGTGGAATGCGTGGGAATAAACTGCACGGTCCACGCTCAGTAACTCCAGCACGTACGCACAGTGAACATATCGCTTTCAAACACATCGAGCTAACCGCGCACAGCCAAGGCAGCCAGGCAGGACGTACACAGAAAACCTAATGTTCTGCAGCAGTATCAGACCTGCAGAAACCCTGCAACCCTGCACAGCTGCACACAGATGCCGCATGTTGCGAGCCAGATGTGTTCTCGAATTGTTGAAGTCCACGCAAGCAGCTCCTCAGCAGTGCCCATGGCTCCGTCACACCTACGCCTTCCAGACAACCTGCCTCTGGTTCCCACCCACAAATACCACATCTCGCCTCTCAGGAGCCCTTGTGCCAGGGTATCACAGAAACTGCTACCCCCAGAATTCAAACAATCTCCAGGTAGGAAAGGAAGTAGTTTTGTAAGTAAGGTTTACGTGGTTAAATATCACCCCATGCTGTCACGATCATCAGAATAAACAAAATATTACTTATAGGTGTGTAAGTAGAAACCTGGCAAGCTGCATTCAGATTTGGTCTTACTTGAAATTACAGAGTAACTATCTATTAAAATATCCTTATGAATTCTCTTACTAAAATGCGTTATTTTTAAAATAGCCAGAACATTCCCCTGTTGCAAGTTCAAGATCCCACTTCTGACAAAATTTTCTTAGCCTGTTACAGCTTTTCTCCATTCTGTATCGCAGAAAGTTTTGATGCATTTCCAGCCATCTGAAGCCATAGAAGTTTGTATAAACTTTGAAATTATATGTAAGTCATGATGAGGGGAAAACTTGGAAAGGAAATAAGACTCTCTTCAGCAGTATTTCAAAGACAACTTGTTTCAGACTGCTTTATACCACTAAAGAAGTGTTTAAAAATCATCTCATTGCTAGGATTTTTTAAATTTGAGGGGCAGTAAAAGTGATACCACATAAGCTGGTGAAGATGGCTTACACATTTTGCTCCTCTGCTGGTTAAACTTTGTTCTGATTATTGTTAGCAGATGTGGGAGTAAAGACGTCAGAACGCTACCTAACCTCAGACTTTCAATCTTAGCCCAGCAGTGGACTGAGCAGGTGGAATAGCATGGGAGGGAATTCGACAAGGAATAAGAAAGAATTCAAAAAAATCTAGAGACCAAAAAAACCAGACAACAAAAGACTAGTTCTAGTTCTGCTCTTTGATGATCTTTATAACCACTATTGTATTCACAGGTACATATTTATTAGGTTTAACAGTGAGATTAAAGATAGTGTGGAGCATTCCACTAATCTCCATTTTCTGCTGTACCAGCAGCGATTCATTAATTTCTACTATCACAACATCTAATATCCATTCTCATATGTCAGATCTACCCGACCTGTTAGCCAGAATACCTCGTGAAAGTGTGTCTGGTCCCTGAGATGAAGAAGAGAACGCTGACATTTAGAAGCTCATCGATTCCCTGGTACTCCAGGAGGACGAAGACAAATACTGCACTGAACTCTGTACAGTCATCATCTACCAACATCATTTTTACAAACTGACATTAAAAAATGCACCTTAAGTGCCTATTAAACACATATCTTGATATTATCTAGTTTTAAATGCTATGCTTTCCTTTGCTATAACTATATAAAAGCATGATTTTTTTACAATTTCTATTAACAGTTAAGGCTACATAAAGTCAAAAAGCAGTTCTGCTGAGCTCAACTAAGTAACTGATCTTGCAGTAAGATTTATCATGTATTTAGAGATAAAAATTGCATAAATAATAGCAAAAAAAAAGCAGATAAGCAAAAGGGTCACAGGTATCCATAAGCCACAGCAACCACCCATAAAGCCGTATCAAATTACAGTGAAAACAAAGCTTCCTACCAGATGAGTTTTTAAATCAGTTTATCCACTCTGCATGGTAATAATCAGTGGTTTCTTTTTAACAACACGTCTCATTTATCATCATTGTGGTTTGTGCAGTCATACGTAGCTCTTGATCATGTTCATCTAACAAACCTCCAGGAAAAAGTGGGAGGTTTTGGTTTGTTTGTGTTTGTCTGGATTGGTTCCCGCCCCACCATACTCTTCAGCAACATCCATGTCATTCCTGTCAATCAACAAGTAAAGTTGGTTGAAAGACAAAAATATCCTTTATTTTGCATCTGTAGGATACAGAGAGCAAACAATAGGGTTTTGTACCACAGGACCAACACTCAATGATCTGCTGGTGCAACAGAATTCTCTTTATTCTGAAAAAAAGAAGCTGCTTCAGCTGTGAAGAAGTACAGCACAGCGTGGTATTTCCACGTTTTTTCTGTCAAAGCTCACGTCTCAGGGGATTAAATCAGCTCAAACTTCTTCTAAGCCTAGTTAGAGGGGTTAAATATGATAGAGGCTTCAAGATATTTTCTTTAAAATTGAATAACTCGCTTGTTCACATCCCCAGTTTTATAAACTTGATGACACTTAAGAGGCACAGCAGTAAGAAAAAACAGCAGCAGCATTATGTACTTTTTTGATGGAAAGACCTCTATTAACCACACTGTAAAAATAAAGAGTCTGGACACTGTTTGTTAAGCAAGATGGAAGACCAAAAATTATGTAGACGGCAAATGGTAGCCAGTGCACATGTAGATATTGCATAAATATTAAATACCCATGTTCTTACAAGACATCTATAAGTAGACCCTGCAAAGAAAATAAGAAAAAGGAACAACCATCTGCTTTAGAACTTCCTAGGGGGAAAGTCGTGACTATAAAGAAAAAAAAAAAGGAAAAAAAAAATAAAGAACAAGTTATTAAGGCAAGATCTGTTCCAGTCTGCTCTTCCCCAGCCTCAGTCCCCTTTGCAAGATGATCAGGTCTCTATGGTTAAGCAAACATTCAAAGATATAAAATTTTTTTGTCTTTCCAAACAGGGATCATTTGATCATCAAAAACAGCCTGTGTAATTACTATACAGTAATAAAAAAGATGTATTACCCTTGAAACTATTTTAATAACAGGTGCAGTAAATCTATTGATGAGTGATTAAATACAGTTACATGCTTACGCTGTTCTCACACTGTGCGTACCCACGGCTGTCACTGCTGGGTACTGGGTATCACAACTTCAACAGATAGTTTACCTGTTCTAATGCTATCACTATTTAAAGAGTGAAGCTTGCCTTCAGTGGAAAATTATAGGGCTTTTAAGATCCCCCCCCAAGCTAAGAATCTTTCGTGTGTCTCAGTGCTACCCATATACAAACTCTACTGTAACACTGTTCCAACGTGGAACAGAGGCACCAAAGCGAGGACATAATTATTCAAACAACTACGTGGCCCACAACTTATTTTAGGAAATTATAAGCCAAATGTGGTTTTCTTGATTTATACATTTTGATTAGAGATATTAGTTACCTATTAAGAAATTTGTAAATAAACTGTTTCAATTTCTGAAGCCCTGCATGACGTGATCTAATTGGACCTGCTTTGGCCAGACCAACATCCAGAAGTAACTTCCAATCTCAAGTACGCTATGACTCCACCATCCAACAGTATAGGATATATCAATAAACAGCACTGTGAATCCAGTCCATTTAAATGAATAGGAAGACAGCAATATGATGCACCATTGAGTGCCAATTACAAAGGCTCAAAGTAACAATACTTTTTTTGGTGTTCAGCAGCAAGCTTCCAGTATCAAAATACATTAAATCAAACTTTTTCGTTGTTTCCCCGCAAACATAGAAACAATAAATAGAAATAAATAGAAAACAATAAAGCAACAGGGTTAATAAAAGGTTACTAAATTCATTAATAGTTTGGGCAACCCAGAAACTGCAGTATTCCGTAAACAGACTGAAATTATTTAAGTGCCTAAAAAACACTATGAGGCAGACTGTGAAATTTAAAGCCTTTCCTCAAGGAAACATCAACTTAAAATAGGTTCGTCAGTTCTGACTAAATGTGACTATTTTTTTAAGAGTACAAATCAGTATTAGAGAGAAAAAACAAGAACCATCATTTCTTAATAACCTGATGAAGCAACAACATTGATGACTTCTCTCAAAATACACAGTTACAGTATTACAGTGCCTCTCATCCCAGCAGAATGAGGGATCCTATGAATAATTAACAAAGTGTGATATTTCAGATAGCACAAACATTCAACTCCTGAGTTTAAAATACTCAGTGGTTATCACTAAGTTTGAAGACGGACTGGATTTGCCCATCATATTATTTAAAAGCAGATGTCTACATAAACTGATTGTCTATTTAAACGAGGTGGGGAATTCCTTCCTCTTCATGAACTACAGATGGAAGGTGTTTCTTAAATCTCCAGAATGTAAACGTGACATTGAAACGAAATCTCTTAACAGTTAAAAGGAGGCCCAGGCAAAAGCGCAGCTAAAGGCTTTTGTGATGGGTGAGGTGGGAGAAGATCTTCCTCCATGCCCACCTCTTGTTCCCTCTTCTTTCCAGTCTCCATACTACACAGTGGCGTTGGGCTGACAAATACAGACCCTGCCCTGGATATACATCCTTTAAAATTTTCCCCATTCAAACCTCTGCCCCAATGAAGAGCAAGAGCTTTTACAAAGCACAACACAGAATCAACTTTCCAAAACAGAGTATTAGAAAACACATCTCCACGCAAAAGAAGATGGCAAGTTCAAGCAGCATGATGCTGGAAGAACAACCCTTTCAGAAGCAGAGGCTAGAGAGATGCAAATACTGTGCATGTGTGAAAGCTGCATGAGTTTCACTGAGATAAATAACCGTATCAGCTTAACGCAACCAGTACAAGTTCATATATGAATCATCTCACAAAGAATTTTAAAAGCCTTACTTCGGTTTGACTGAACTCGGCAAGCGAGACCACTTCAGTCTACTTCATAGAGGCCACACAGAGCTTTACATTTGTTTAGCTAAAAATTGAGAAAGTTTACATTAAACAAACACAACACACGAATGAGACACAGACACAGGGTAACAGGAACTGCCACAGCAGATGATTTAATCCAAAATCCAGATCTGTCCAACCAAACAGTATCAGCTGCTTCAGAAAGTCACAGGGAAATACAATGGAGTAACTTGCTCACAGGGCGTTTGCTTCCAACCCCCCAGTTTTCTGTAGGTCCGACACATTCAGATTTCTAGTAATTTTAAAGTTTTTTTTGTTGTCTTCCACTTAATATAATAGCTTTACAAACCACGTATTTAATTATTTCTATGAAGCTCAGTGAGACCTGTCTTTGATGAAAGGATTAATTTATTACAACTTTCAAAAACCTACATACTTCCCCAAATGCTACAACGCGTAGATTTTATTTTTGGTTTAAAATGTCTGATAAGCTAAAAAACCAAAGTTCTGCATTTTGTGTCTTTCCTGCTCTTTTTGCCTTTCCTTCCTATTATATACTTAACACCTCCTTGATATAAAATAAATTTCTCCCAAATGACAAATTCAGAAAGTTTAACCCATGCTTTTTGCTACATTAGCAGAAGTAAAGTCAGCTCACCATCTTAGAGGAAGGGGTGCTAGCAGCTTTTAGGACTGTATTTTGAAATATAACCAAAAAAATGGTTCTTCCGTTGTTTCACACTACAAACCAAATAGAAATCTATTTTAATATTTGATTGACCCTTTCAGCATTTAATCTTAGATTTAATTCTCAGTCTGATCACACAAGTGAGTATACCACCAAAACCTACATAGAAAACCTCACTATAGAGGGAGAGATGACACACAGGACAATGTACTATGGTTTTTATTTCTGCAGAACAAAAAAATGACAACTGTTATATTTTGGAAATATCAGCCAATATTCCTGTGTGCTATCAATCCACCCTGCTTGACGATCACTCAAGATTTTCTGAATTTAAACAAACTAAACATGTTTTTTTAAAAGCTAAAAGTGTAATGAAATATTTTAAAAGGCCCTTATTAAGCAATCTCAACTACACCAGAAAAATTATTTCTTATCTTTTGTATTTTATTACATATTTTCACAGTATTGAAAGGGTCATTTATACTACTCTGTTTACAATTATAATTCCATTGCAATTAATTCTACTCCTGAATTGGGCTAAATGTGATATTCCCCTCAAAATACAATATTCTTACTCCAATTTTGTTGTTTTCACATGATAAACTGCTTATCCTAAAGATTTAAAATCCATTATTTTACTTGGTATTCAAACAAAAGAAATGGATGATAAAACTCCAAATTCTTTGTACAATGGGGAGCTTAAAAAAAAAAAAAAAGAAACAAGAACCAAAACTGAACAAATGTTATCCAGAGAGGAAAAACACATAATTAAATGATAAGGGATAAAGGAAAGCATTCATGAGACCAAACACACATGAAAGCACCGAAAAAGCAAAAGTGAATTTTAAATTGCTTCCAAACTATAAATCTGTGTGACAAAGGAACTGCCTTTTAAACAACACAGTAAAGCAAAACAGGAGAAGTGCAAAGATTTATTGGTTCCTTCTGAGCACAGACGTATTTCTCACAATGAAACTCACTTGCCAGGGTTCTGCTATATGTGTACAGTTCAGTAATAACAGTAAATGTTTTGAAATAATGCTCCCCTAATATCTTCTTTTTCAGCAAATATTAATTTGGGCTTGTATTTTCAACAGAACTGACAATAATGGGTGATGTCAGATGTAGACGTGTCAAAACATTTGTTCTGACCTGCTGATACTGTGATTTCAGGAAACGGGATACAAAGTAAGTAGGACTATGCACAGAGTTTTCTCGTGATCAGTTTACAACAATAAAAAGTGGAAAATTTGGGAATAAACAACAGAAGCTTTACTAACCGATGTTGATAAAAACATTCTGCAAGTATTAGTCAAATAGCGCAGACAATCTGGAGTAATAAAATAAAGGTTTACTCAAATCAGCTGTAATATAAATCACCACTTTCTGCCCCAAGACATCAAAATTGTATTACGAGATTCCCAAGCAGAGGAATATGGCTTCCGTGCAGCTTTATGCAACTATCCAATCTTGCCTGTTACAGGCAGGTCTGCCATGTGTTATTCTAAACAAGAAATTCCATAAAACATTCAGCAGAAATACCGATTATTTTAGAGCAGAGGCTTTTTACAAATGAGATACACCATCACCTTCCTACATACACAGCTCCTTTGAAACCATTACTTTAACAAGTATGGACTGCTATGAGTTTAAGTCATCAAAAACACTATTTGTTTTGGATTTTTAAAAGGAATGTAATAGTATTTAAATTTAAAAATTACTAATTATGCCCTAGTAGTAACAGAAGCAACCTCTACCTTTGTTATCTTTGGCAGGCTTTTCAAGGCAAAGAAATGAGTCAGCTTTTTCCTGTAGCCTGTGTTATACTTGCTGGCGTTTCCCCAGCTTTGCAAGTCTCAAAGTACTTCCAAGTGCGAGATGCGAAGTTACACCCACAAAGTTTTTACAGAATGCCAACATTTGTCCCCATCGTGGTTAAAATTCAACCAAAAGCTGTAATTGAACTACAATGAAGTGTCTTCTATGCATTCTGCTTTATTTCAGCTTGCTTTCTTTACAACAAATATACTTCATGAAAAGCTGCAAGACAATAGAATTGCTAATAAAGCAAAAAATTAACATTTCATCAAAAAACGCCACATGAATATATTCATACAGATGATTCACTTCATCAGCAAGAGAGCACGCGTTGAAATAGTTTACAATTAGCACTCTAGATGTGGTTTCCCATTTCTCCCTACTTCTTTGGTGGCTTCAGCGAACTTTTTCCTGTAGTTCCTACAACACGCTGAAATGCACTAGGAAGCCTTTCAACAGTTAGATATACTTCTGCCATCCTGGGGAAGCTAACCACATTTTGCACAGTTCTTTAATTTTCTATTGTGATGGCATAATTCCACAAACAAAGTACAATCTCAATAATAAATTCATAACTGGATGTATTTTTCTAGTGCAATGACAATAAATAATATGAACAGTTTTATAAGAAGCTTATGGATCGGCATCTATCCAAGCTGAAACTACTGCAGCAGGAATCAAGGAAAATAATCTCTTCTGAACTATCCACTTGTACAGAAAGGGAGCAGAGTAGACCATGATGTGTCTGCTACCTTCTGACACACATGCGTAGTTATCTTGGCTCTAGTCATTATCGTCACAACTTTTTTCACTAATGTTGCTTCACCTTCTAACTCAACAGAAAGGAATGCTTATGCTTGAGACCAAAACATATTTTGTTACTCCTTAAAACACTAAGCTAGACAGCAGGAGAGTCAGATAAAACAAAGGCTATGCCTGAAAAAAATTACCTATGTACTGAAGTGCCACATTTCTACCCCTCTCCTAATTATTTTATGTAAATTTGAATGACAACACTAAAACATACAGGTTGAGGATAGCTACTCCACAACATACATTTTGTTCAGCCTTAAAAAAAAAAAAAAAAAAAAAAAAAAAATCACTCTGCTATAGGATACTAGCTCTTAGCAAGTACTAAAATGATAGAAGAGGGATGAAATCTCAGGACACAAGATAATTCAAAAAGTCCTAGAAGTACTGCCTACAGACTAAGGCCCCTTTACTGACAAGGTGTAATAACATGAAACATCTGAAACGACAGTTTTCATACTAGCCTATTCGTAGTCAGGAGACTGCCTAGTCACTAATCAATAATAAAAGAATAATTATGCAAGATTTCACTTCAGAGTTTGGAAACCAGCAAGTCCATTTCCAAAGCATGTAACCTACAACTTGTCTCGCAGTATTTCTCCTTATACCGCTCGACCGTCTATGCTACACTCCTGGTACTGCAGTGACCCAGGTCTTCCAGCACCAGTTAAGGAGAGTTTATTTAAATAAAACTAGGACAGAACTGTTAAGATATTAAACAGCATTGTATGTAAATCCATTTTTAAAGGACTCTGCTTCGAAAGCCTGAGGGGTCTAGGTGACTCCTGGCTTCTGTGGTAAAATCTTTCACAATTAAAGCTCACTTGCAAAATAGCCACAGCATTGGCACAGATGCTGGTTTTCAAATTATTTTACTTCTTTTTTCTCCTACTCATACATTCCCAGCATGACTCCACGACAGACTAATCACTTGTCAAACACACGTTTATAGAACGTATGCAATTTTCAGTTTGACTAGGCACAGAGTAATATACTCCCAACTACTTTTAGATATCTCATTACAGACACTTCATGATTAATATAGTCTAGAAATTTGCTCTTAAATTTGAACGTCTCGGGATAAATTGATGCTAAGCAACCTTCACAGGAATTGCCAATACAGAGGTACAAGCCTCCGAAAATAAGTATTTCTAAAACGTAAGGCAGGGGGTTAATGCCTGCATACAGCTACAACAATACTGTTGGGCACTCCTGTGATCTTAGGTGCCGCTTTTTGGTTATTACTAGAACACAAAAAAACTCTACTACAAGAAACAAGCACCTTTTTCCATGACCAGGAATCTAAGTTTTAGTCCCATTGTGATAAAAGCTTAAGTAAAGGTGCTCATTTCTTAAGGAACTAAATTCCGTCCATTATTTGGATGAAGAGAGACACACCGTTTACATTGCTTTACAATGCTGACAGCAAAGTTCTACCTAAAAATCCATTCAGCTGTCTTTCTGGCCAGATATTAAAATTCCACATGTACCATCACAGCCCCATGTCTACAAAATACATCTATAAAACACATAACCACAATCCCTTTGTTATCCTCCAGTGAATAAAGCAGGCTTTTTCTATTAGAAAGATTTAAATCAATAGTTATGAAACAAAATAAATTATTTTAAATTAACATAATCCCCTTAGTGTCTAAAAAACTATTGCAAGTTAACCATTACATCTGCTAAAATTGTGAAGGGGTGGAAGATACGGATTTCTTCATGGATATTGAAGAATTATTCCAGTTTAACAGAAACAAGAGGGTGTTCAACTGGAAGATATTTTGCCCAAGCTACACCAGTTTTACCATGTGGGAAAAATATTTACCCCATTACACGCTCCTTCAGTCAGCAATGTAAGAATTAGTCCCTTCTGATGAAGCAACAAAACTGCAACGCATGTATGAAACAGCGCTAAAGAAAACACCTTTGAAGCCACGACACTTAACTGCCTGAAATTAAAAAAAAAAAAATCCCTACCTCCTTGAGAGCTGTCAGTTTTTTCATCCTCCCAAAGTTCCAACTGAAGGACAAAATAATTCATGTATTTAACTCTAATTCATGGTTTCCATAAAGTTGTGAACTGCACATCCTTTAGCTTTAGTCTGTTTAAACATGGTAGACCAAAACGAGCCCTAAACACAGTTAGTGACCTACCAAACAAGTAACAATTATATGATGTCAGAATTTTAGCAGTGCCTTGAAAAGACAAGAAAGACACTGCACAGCGCCAGTTTTCCACAACGAAAGCTCAAGTCTTCCCAACCACTGGAGCTTTCAAGCCTTTTCCACAAAGTAAGCACCATGATTCAACAGAGAACCTTTTTAGAGAAAGTAAAACTGTTTTCACCAAATTCCCAAACAATCTCCCTCAGACAAGGCTCTGCCCTGGTAAGCAGACACAGTCATTTACTCAGGGGCAGTGGAAGAAGAATTAGCTTTTATTTTTTTGTCCCCACACATTCACGCACCTTAGGACCAAAACAGAAAAAGACAGAAATAAACTGAGGAAACCAAACATCCATCTGGGTCTAGCACATGATTTAGCTATTATTTGTTGGGGTAAAGTGCATTTTGAAAGGTTTTTTTGTACCCGAATAGTCCTAGGCAAGATCCATGGAAATCTAATAAAGTTTTGGAATAGCAGTATACACAGGAGAAAACCAATTCATTTTGATTTTCAAATCTTCCTGCACATACGAGCCAGAAACTGCCCCCTTCCCAGCCTCTTCCTTTACAGGGAGAACACTGTGAAACTGGAGATTCTTGGATATTTACACAGTATCAGCAGCTACAGCATTGATTACAGCCTTCATGGGTTTCGTTATAAAAATCACAGAATATGGCAATGTTAACATGATCCAAGCAGTGTTTCTCAGCCTCTTTTGAAAGAGCAAAGGGTCATCCAACAAGAAAACAAATCCAAAGACCACCTAAGTTTTCCAAGAAAAAAAATCCCAGGGACCAACCGATGTAATAAGATACTAGCTTTAGTCAAAACAAGCGGAAGTTTAGAACACGAGTCAGACATTTGCTACTTTTATTCTCCCCTTTAGTATGTTTCTTTCCTTGTTTGCATGTGTCAGAACACGTATATGACATTTTTATTGGGTTTGGCTCCATTTCATTTTCATCTGCCGTTGCTCTATTGAGCACTATCTGATGTCTCACAGACCACTCGCAGGCAACGGAGCAAGACTGATGCAGAGACACAACAGGATCAACTGCAACCTGTGCTCTCGAAGTCACGTGAAATGACCGTCACAGCGGCCATACATTGAGCACTTTCCTACATCACCTGAGGTATCAACTACCGCTGTTACTGAAAGTCTCAGAAGAAAGCAGTTGGGATTCGTTCGGTAGGACCATGCAGACTGGGCACCCTCACTGTGAGCAGAGGTAATCTTCCTTCCCTGGAGCACATTACTGAGGCGACAAAGCAGCACTCAATCTGCATTCTGCAAGTAAAGAACTGTAATTTGCTCCACGTGTATTAGTGGTAGTGTTTGGGGTTTTGAGGAGGTGTTATTTTTGTTTTGTTTTTTAAACAGGTGACTGTGTGTATACAGCTACGTGGAAAGCCATACCATGCTTACAACTGGCTACAGATATGCACATTTCACACCGTTGCCAGTGTAGAATGATACACAAAAAGGAAGTATCTGTTTTACACAAGATGAAGGCATTCAAAAAGAAAAACAATTAATTTAATAATCACGGTTTCTTTAAGAGCTAGCTAGTTGTTCATCCTACCACCCAGCTGCACAAAATACACAGCATCCATCTGAGCTTACTCAAAGACACAGAAATGTCACTTTCAGAGCCGCAAAAAAGCTGGAAATACAAAGAATGAGAAATCAAACGATCTCTGCAAGCAGGAATCCCTAATTTAACAGAAAGTACATTCAAGACTTCCGAAAGGGATTTCTGCGGTCCTTTGTAAAACAAAAGTTCACATACAATTTAACGGTGTCCTAGTAGAAAAGATTAACACTGCACTTGGACACACAAGAAACCTGCAACTCCTGTGTTTCCTGGAGAGCAGGCACCATGCCCACTGGATGTCTGCACCAGCAGGATGCTCGTCCACCACCGTTACTTGTTCTCACCTAACTCAGAGCCTTCTGCCTCCTTAGCTCTGCCGGCCGCAGGATTTCAAATGCTGCCCAGGCTACGCAGTGCAGTAACAGCAAGTATAAACTAACTCAGCTGACAATAACACGCTCCACAGGACACCAAGATCCAGAAGAGGACACTTGTCTAAAATAAAACTTTAAAAGCTCCTTAAAAAAGATGGTGATACAAACCTTTGGTTCCCACAGGGAGATGTGACTGTTGATGTGACCAGAGGCAGGATGTTATCAATGCACAGATAAGCCCGTGTTCCCAACAGTGAAAATCTCTCAATCTAGCTCTAATGAGAGGAGCACACCACGAACTTCTCACTGGTTTGACAGCCCTCACTATGGGACATGCGCCACATTCATATGCAACTCTGAAGTAAAGAGAACAGCAGGCCAACAACACAAGATAAAAGGGGCCAATGTGATGAACACGATCACCATAACGCGCAGTCCTGGTTCTCCAACCACTGAAATACAGCCCACTTGGAATGAAACAAGAGAGCTGCTAAACATATGACAATCTTGTCCCACATTTAAGGAAAACAAATGGCCCTGTGCCAAACTTAATCACCTAGTTTCTGGAGGCAGACTAATTCAAACTGATCAAAAAAACGTACAAAGAGATACCACATCAAAGCTTTTGCAGAGCAAACCAGTTAGAAACAGAGACAAAAGACATCATTAGTGCACTAGTTTTTACCAACTTGTACTGAAATTTACTACACAATATAACAAAAGAACTAAGTTAATGGTTAGAAAGCAATAAAAGATACAAATAACGGATTGTTGATAACTGTCAAGGGCCAATGGCCCATTTTCTGCCTAGGAACCCCATCTACGCTGGCACCTCCAACAGGAACACAAAAGAAAAACTGTAAAGCCCTAGCTTATTTTTCCCAATTCAATTTTTTGTTTGTGGTTTTTT
>Ga0181612_112775_pt1 | contig 14304 bp, 7 predicted proteins | sample HoacroProtozoa21_FD_119630 | JGI IMG/M metagenome (GOLD analysis project Ga0181612, IMG submission 119630) | Hoatzin crop microbial communities from Cojedes, Venezuel. Combined Assembly of Gp0051906, Gp0051904, Gp0051908 | reverse complement strand
TAATCAAACAGACATGTATTTTAAAATTAAAGGAAGAGAGACAATTTTGTTAATAGCTCTAAAGCAAGCAAATAATTACTCATAAAATGCTACAAAGTTTCTATTCTATCTTGGAGACTTCCCTGTCACAAAGAAATAAAATGCCTTTTCTGTCCATAAAAAATTGAAATCTACAGTTGAACAACCTTTCTGTTACTCTGTACTGAAATGCTAAAACAAATGAACTTTTTTCTGGTATGCTAAATAAAACCTACTAAAAATTTCAGGAGATTTAACTTTTTTTTAATTCTTCAGAAGCTATCTGCCTATGCCCAGCAATGGAATTGCTTCTGGAAAACACACTGTATTCAAACCAACAAGGCAACACGCTTGTTGCCACTGTACCACTAACTTACCAATTCACATTAGTCTTTGTTTCCTTTCTGATCCCATTTCTCCACCACAGGTGCTTTTTGGTGTTACAGAGAATTCAGCTGATAATAAATACACAGTTTTAGGTTTTCATAGTAAAATTAAGGATGGCAATATATCCAAGAATATGCATTATAAAGTGAAATGGTAACTTTAAGCTAATGAAATTATATATCTGATTGCCTCTGATAAATCTCATAAATCTCATCAAACTGCATAAATATACGTCAAGCATATCTGAAGTAAAAGGAAAATTACAAAGTGATAAACTTTCAGCTGGGCTTAAAGCATAAGAAATTGAAATTGTGATACCTTGCTATGAAGAAAACAAAAAGTTACTAAGCTATTTGTCAGCCGTGCTCAGAGTAAAACAGTCACCAGTACCGAAGACTTTATTAACATCAACAGAATCTTGTTTTAGTATTTGGAAAATTCCTGCTACGTATGCCGAATACAAACATAGGTAAAACCAGATCAGCACAGATAAATAAATTCTTTGCCAATGAACTGATATGAAATATGTGTAGAGATAACAGGACACCAAAACAGGTGCGAAAAGCCGCTAGAGAGATACTTATTTCAAGTATCATTTTCTACGCATTCAAGATTTTGTTTGGGTATCTTCCACGAATGACTAGAGCACCCAACTTTATAGCAGCTCTGCAGAGGAGACTGGAGATTCCATGTCTGGAGCTGCTGCCCACAGGGGCCAGACCACCTCCAAGGCAGCCCTCAGTAGGAAGAGAATCCTGGCTTTCTATGATTTTTTTAAAGGACTTATTTCAGAGATGCTTTCCACTTGAGAGTCAAAATTAAAGAGCAATAAACCTAAAATGGACAGAATTTCTACCTACCGCCTGAATTGGGGGCTTATTTCTGCAGACCTCTTTATAATGAAGTACATAACATTTCAAAATGTCTTGGTGGCTCTCCAATACATAGAAGAAATTTATTTATTTTTTAAAATGAGAAGATTTATATCATCACTGAATTCAATATTACATCTATTGTATGCTCTAAAACTAAATTAAGAAGCTGTTAAGAGGCCATACATGCAGCAGTCCATTTCAATCTATTAGTCTGGCTAAATGTCTTCATACATCCAGTGAAGGGAGTCATCATCATCAATCTGCCAGTTTTAGTGACCAGTCAACTACATGTTGATGTATGCACCGAGGAAACACAAGTGTTTCCTCCCTGCTGTCATACTCTTAAACACAAGAATCAAGTGAGGCTGCTCCAATAGGTAGCATGCAAAATGATAATTTAGCTGTTTAGTGTAAATAACTGTTAGAATCACCACTTTATTTATAACCATATTTCAAAGGCAGAATGTAAGTTTGGAGCCCGATTCCATCATCAGGCAGCGTAAGGCATATAATTGCATCATTGTTATCCAGAATCTTGCTCTCATTTAAATTGTTAAATAAAAAAATGCACACTTTGAAGTTATTTTATCCTTTCTGTATCTACTTAAAAAAAAATTGGTTTACATATTAGTTACAAGAAAAAGAACTTCTACTTTTGTGAAACAAAGTACCGATGACTGGTGGAGTTTTGTGTTGTGTAGCGGCAGCCTTATGGGAATACCACATCTTTTTGGAGATGCACAAGGGCTTAGTGGTCTCATTTAGCTACCTATGTGCCCTGCTAGCAATAAAACACTCTGGTGGCAAACAGCTAATTCATTAATTAACCACAGTATTTGCTGGAAAGGAAAGCACTAAACAACGCTGCACAGAAAGTGCTATTGCGGTTGTTCCAAGTCCCTGTCTGCAGTATGTGCGGCAGAGGCAAGCACTGCCTATGCTGTTTCTAATTATTCCAATTATCATGGCACACTATGAAAACTTGATTAATAACACTGAAGATATTGTTGTGGCAATTAGCCATATGGTTGTGGGACTTTATTCTGTCACGATTTAGCCATTAGCATCTACTTATGTTTGTCAGAACAGAGCATCCGTGACAAGTTGGAGTTCCGCTCACCTTGCCGAGTCCCCGGTGAGCAACACCAGAGAAATGTTTATTCCTGGGAGCCCAGCGCCGGAGTAAATTTTTCATGTGGCATCCGGTCTGACTGGGGACAAATGTCAAGTAGCTTACGCGACGACCCATCAAGCCAGGCTGTCTCTGCAAAAGGTACCTCGTGAACGGCTTGTCAAGGCAGGCTTCTTTCAGGGGAGGATTTGACCAGTAAAATTAGTGTCAAATGTCTTGTATTCAGTGTTTTTTCAGTGGTTAACCATTCAGACAGCAAGCACCTACCCTTATTTAGGCGTCATGAAACGCTCTATTATGATTTTACACACCTATAAGTTACATACTGTCGTGTGCTTGAAATGTATATCTCCAAGCAGAGGGACCATGGGGCAGCACTACTGTCAGGTTGGTCAGCTGAACTGCCAGGTACATGAGCTGACAATTTTTATGAGCCATCTTTTTAAAACACAAATTATATGTTATAAAAAGGTCTATTTTAATTTTTCTTTCTTTTCATTTTGTGATCAGAGTAACTGCTCATCTCTAAAAGTTCATCTCTAAGACACAAGTGAAAGCTTTAAAAAATTTATTAATAACGGAAGGCTGCCTTTTTTTCTTCCTGAAAGCACAGCAGTAGTCTTACCACTCCTCTAACATTTCTTGCAAATCAGCTAACACAAATGTGTTTATATCGGCATGTCACTCAAAATCAGAATGTTTGCAATCAAAGACAACTCCAAACTTGACTAGTTGTCCACTGTTAGAAATCAATAAGCGAGTCCTTATTAAATGGAGTAGGAAGTACCAAAGAAATAGCATCTTGCTGCACAGGGATGCCACATCTACAACGGATGAATGTGTGCTTACCTGTTTTGGACATGAGAGGAGGAAGCAATAACCCATGTTTGTGGAAATGACAGTAAAATGACACTATGTAAGAAGTCTAAGAAGCACAGAGCTTTAAGAAAACCCACAGTACCATAGAAATTCACTGGTTATTGTTAAGAAGAACAATAAGAGTTGCTATTTTTTACCTATTTCTCAAATACATCTACCTCTACCCTAACGGTAGCTTTCCTTTTATAGTCACTGCCTTCCATCTGTATAGATCTTTCACGTACTGTGAGGAGACAGATACATCATTTAAAACCATAAAAGTAATTGTAAAGAAATAAAAATAGACAGACTACTCTGAGCAGGTGTAATATTTTCAACTGAATTTAACTCGTTATTTAATGACAAGACTTCTGGGCATAAAACTTGCTGAGAAATGTCCATGTAAGAAAAAAAGAATGATGTGCACAGCTCACTACTAATAGGGATATAGCAGCAAAATAAAGTTATCGGCAAAAGGGAGGGACTGGATCTGCATCTCATCAGACATACCAACTTTTAACCGAGAGCTAGTTCTAAGGCTGAAAAAAAATCAGTAAAACTTCTTTTCCATTTATGCCCTTCTGATTGAGATGATCAGGCTTGTTTTTAAATAACAGTGTTTGTGGAAAATTATATACTGACTGTCCTAGAAATCCCATCTGTGCACACAGACATTCATACGTGGAGGGGGATCGGATGTAAAGAAGGTAAATAATTCAAAGAGGGAAACAAGGAGAGAAATAACTACTATGCAGGACAGAAGGAAGAGATGAAGGATAGACAAGAATGAACAGAAGATTTAACTGGAAGGGAAGTATCAGTGAGGAATTTTTTCATAGGAGCTGTGGAGAACAAGATGGGTGACCTAAAGGGTAATTTGTGTGCGATGGGGGTGCTGGGCTCAGCCCTAAGCCTGTGCAATGGATTCAGCTTTCTCCCTGTCCGTAGTGGGTGCCGGCAGGAGATGAAAGCAGCAGCATATGGCCTTGCTCAAAGCTGATCTGACTGTTCTCTCCAAAGGGGTCTGCAGGACTCTCCCTCTGCCCACCACATGGCTGTTGAGATAGAGAGAAGACCCTGCAGCTGGACACACCACTCTGCAGAGGGAGCAGAACCAACGTTTTCTCAGGCTGCGTTCTGCTCTTTGCTGTGCTGGAAATCTGCTTTCTACTTTGCAGGCCATTGCAAGAACACAATTGCAACAAAATGAATAATAAGACTGCAGACTATATGGACTTATGGTTAAGACGATGTATCTGCTTTCTACTTGTTATTCAGCCACTAATTTTGGACACAGTACGGTTGAATACATATGATATCTTCAGCTAGTACTGATACTCAATATTTAGGGCAAACTAGGAGGATGAAAGAGGAGTTAAAAACTATGCTGTCCACATTCAAGGTCAAATCATACCCATGTCTGAAATACAGACAGATCAGATGAGACCATAATCATTCCTCCTTGGCCAAAGTAGTTGTCTGCTAAATCTCTATGCTAGGAAGAAGCTCTGTCCTAGGAAGAGATTTTGGTATGTGCAGCAAGGCAATGTGGGGTAGGAAATGTGAGAGTCTGGGTTGTCCTGAGAGTTGAGAACACATTCATTGCCACAGACATTTGGAACTGGCCATATGGGCACCAACAGTACAAGTCCTACAGCAAGCCATGCCATAACTCTTCTGTCCCAACTCCAGCCAATGTTGTAGAGAGACGGTAGGGGCTGTTTCTTTTCAATTTCTATCTTATTTATACAGGATTAAATATTTTCAGGATCATTCTACTACGTATATGTGGGTTTCTGATTATCCTTGGCACTGCAAACTTGGCTGGAACTTCTAGACACTATTTTTGCCTGCTAATTCACTGTTTTAGATTAACTTATTGTTATATATGAACCAAAACCAGCCACAACGAAAAATACACCAGGTTTTACAGCGCACTCTACCTCAAACAGGTGCTCCATTTTAGAAATCAAAAGAGTACTTTTTATTATTTGTTTCTTACCAACCAGAAGTATTGCTCCAGCAAAGAATTCAAGTTCCAATCTTCTGTATGCTTCTCCAAAATTTCAGGTTAGAAAAGGGACACTAAAAATCCCTCTCCGCCTCTCTGGCAGAAAATCTGTTGTACACATTTGAAATAACAGATATCTCAAAATGACACTAATTTGAATTCTATTGTCCTCTTCATACTTTGATATGTTTCCTTAAAACTGTATTTTATCTTACTTCTAAAAAGAAATAACTTTTTCTGAATCTACCACTTTCCAATGCTAATGTGAGAGATGCACAAGGGACATTTCAGGACTGTTTTTAGGCAGCTTGAGAAAGGACCTGACATTCTAATCCTCTGGCATCTCCTCTGATTGGCAAACGCAGATGGGGAAAGTGTCAGTCTGATGGGGTAGAGGTGAACGCCTGTCTTATCGGAGGCATTTCCATGAATACAGGTAGGCCCTTCTGCAGGCTGCTCCCTAGCTTTTAGCGAAATGGAGCTAGGGGGAGGGACGCGATCAGATACAGGATAAATGATCCCTTCAGGGAGATATGAAAAGGAAGGTTTGGAGGCTAGCTGTGTCTAAAGGCTAATTTATTTGATCATAACCTTCCATGCTCCAGCATGCTGATGCCACAATGTACCTGAAGGGTAAGAAGCCAGAAACGTGCCTGGTGCCGCGTCTGGTCTAGTGGAGCCAAATGCATTTGTCAGTTAAACAGACTGACTGTCCCAGGCAGCGCAGCACAGCACAGCACAGCACAGCACCTAGCACTGGAAACCACCCTCCAGATGGGCCGAAATGTTCCCTTCAGTTTGTGGGAACAGAGTAGCACTCCAAAACAGATTGCACTCATTCGTGATAACCTCAGCAATTCCTCCGGGTACATCTTCTCAACTGAATTTTTGCTCATGGTTGTTTGGAATGTAGGTGGCATTTTATTTGAAGGAAATTACGCTACTGGGTATTTAGTTGGCTGTGACAGGTAGAATGCATACTTTGAGGAGGTGGCATCTATCTATGTCAGTTGAACCATGCTGTGAAAACACTTGCCAACAACTATTATAAACTTTCTTACTGCCTTGGATGTTATTCCACAATATAAGACACATGATCCCATGCCTGCTTTTAAAAGGTCACTGTTCAGGATACCAATCCTTTATGGATTTCACTTTCATACAGAACTTACATGGTCTCCAAAGGATCTGTTCACAAAAGAGTTCAGCAAGCTTTTGATGTCCAGAACAGGCTGACTCAGCAACAGCTCTGACTGGATCAGAGAATTTGAAAACGTGGGCTACCCTTGCAGCATTATCTACTTTTTTTCTTTTTTCTGTTAGAAGCTTCAAGTCTGAGGTTTATACCCAAAGGTTCAAAGCGTCTTACACACTAAGACCTCACTTACTTGCACTTTAGGGAAAGAACTTGCATCACAAAAATGGTTGGAGCAATCGCATTCAGATTTCCTGTTCAATTGTCTGCTGAAAATTATCTTCAGACAATGCACATCATCTCAGACTTCACCTTGGCTTTGTGGCAATTTGTGGACTCTTGAGAGTTAATTTTGGTTCTGTCCAATCACTAATAACAAACATGACTCTTTTAATCCCACATCAACTTTAGGAAGCACTTGGTGAGGACAGTAAGAACTATAGTACAGAGAATGAAAGAAGTAAGTGAAAGCACATCCATCTTTGGAAAGCAAATGTAACCCACAGGATGAGGCACCAATTTAGGAATCGGGAGACATAGCCATAGGCAAATAATTGTCCCATATCATTTTCCTCTCTTTATGGAAGATAAGCATAGTAACTTCCATCAAGTACTACGTATTAAAATATATTTCAGAGAAATCCTGAAATTAAAAAATACTATTTTAATATTGTGATAAAACAATTATGGATAACCTTTTTATAAATACCATATAAACAATATATAAAATTATAGATATTTCACACACCAAAGTCAGAGGCTGAGACTCATACATATGAAGGATATTCTTTTCTTAGCACTGCGTAGGTGAGTGAGGGTAGTATTTATCAGTTAACCTATTAGCATTAGAAAACAACAGCAGGTCACAATTTCTGATTCTGAATGTGTCCTTCAGAAATATAAATTTTATATACACACATCAAGAAAGAAAGAAGCTGTACATCTGAGGCAAGGACACTTTATAGTATAAGACACTTCTATCAGCAAAAAGGCCCTGTGAAGGCTGATTGGTCAAATCTATTTTAGAGACATTAACAAGTTTGGAAATAATAAATAAATTTAAAAAACCCACCAGTTTTAAGGCACACTGTACTTTCTCTCAACCTTATATTTCAAAATCCGTAGATTACTTCTGTCTCTAGTCAAAAACCACCTTACCACTTGACTCATCTACTAACAAACCTCTACTTCACAGTTATCAGATACTTTTCAGATTCACTCGCTGATAACTTACTAATTAAACTTAAAGCAATAACCTTAACTCAAACTTAGGTTTTCAGTTTGGTAGGTCTGTTTCAGAGTTGAAAAAACGCTTGTGTGTGTGGAAGCCTGCATACTTTTTCAACCATAATGGTTGCTTTAATGAAAGATTTTATTACTACTTACACACCTTGTCTTGCTACATTATTAGCCAACCACATCACTATGAACAGTTTAATTACTGGTATGAGCAAATGAAGCATGCACCTTCAGTACATATTTCTTGTACTTGGTCAGCAGTACTAGCCAAGAGATGAAGATACCTGTGGTACAGAAGCAGTTTTTCTCAGTGTCTCAGAAAACTTCCTGAAGTACTGATGATCAGTCTTTTTAATGTCAAATGATAAATTTATTTTAACAATACCTTTTTATTGTCTGAGCCAGACAAGGGTTCTACTGATGCTGAATGTGCACTGAAACTACTGCACATCATCACCTTAAAACTAGACATCCTGCTACACAAAGAGACAAACCAAATCTTTAAAGTGATTTGATAAACTTTCTTTTACTAGTTGGAATTTACAGAAGGCAAAATCGTTCACTTCTTAGTTTTTTGAGGTTATGCCCCTTGCATAACCTTTTGACTACAAATCCCCTTCAATTTAATGTTGATAATGAGTATTAAAACTCAAAGGCATTGAACCAATTGCTGTCAGTTGTGCCACTGCACAGATACATGCAAAATTAATAATTACGTGAAATGCAGATTCACCAAAACAGTAAGTAAACTCAATGGCAAGGATATAGGTGACTTGGGTGCTAATAAACTTATGTACCCTAGATGATCAAAAACTGGAGTGAAAGGAGGATGACAACAATACGTTCTACTACAATTAGAAATTTTGTACTTATTGATGATGATGCAACTGAGACTGCAGGCATGACATATGTTTCCAGGAACTGAGCCCAGAGGGATTTTAACCAAGGAAAATAAATCTCAATCTGCGCTATAAATTGGGCAGAGTACAGAATCAATGCGGTAGTAGTGGCTTTAACTGATGTAGACACTAACTTTCTGGAGCTTAATGACTTTTCTGTTGCATAGTTGTAACATTGAGCTTCGTTACCACGCCAAACTGCTCCAGTATAATTCATTCATGGCAAAGAAGAATGATGCTTCAACGCAGAAATTTGAAGTTACACAGTTAAAACTCAGGAAATGCATACACCTAATTCCTGTCACATTGTGAAATCTTAGTGCTGCATGTACATCTCCTTTAGTTCTGATTTTTATCAAAATATGCATAATTTTAGCACTAACTTCTACTAAAATATGCATCACAAAACACAGCAGATGCATGCAATTAACATATTGTATTAACTTCTGCATTTTTTACTCTTTTTTGAATCCTCTGTATTGCGTTAACTTTATTTTGCATTTTCTTTGTTTTCCTTTCACTACCATATAAATAATTTGGTTTTACTAATGTTAATCTAAATGGCTTCAAATGGATCAATTCACTTATCATTGGGGTGAAGAACTGAGGAGGGGTCAACATGTACCTTAGCTGCTGAAGTCAATTTTCTGCTAGACGGAGTCAAGAGAGCAACACTGCATCTGTTTGTATTGTTCTGTATCGGTAAATGAAACTTTCTTTTTTTTTTTTTTTAAACAAAAGCTTGGTGTTTGCAAAAGCTGTAAGACTGTGGAGACCATAATCTAAAATCATGAGAGCCACAATTTTTATGACTACAATCTTCTTTTCCTGGTGTTCAGGCAGTGGTTTTGGGGTGGATTGCGCTGCATGCGTTCTGATGAGACATTTACAATCTCCTTTATGCAAATTACCCCAGCAGCTGTTTAAGAGCTGTGGTTGTCAGACCAGGCAAGGAGAATGTGATTTGGTATATCACAAATGGGGCAGGGCTTTATTAGGCTCTGCTAGAAAGTTTTAGCAGATGCCTTAGCACAGATTCAGTGTGATCCTGTAACCCCATTATAACTTTATTGCTTATGGAAAGCAAAACACAAAAAGCTCCCAAATTCTGTGGGGATTCTCAAAAATAAGCACTTCACACAATGCTTATTTCTGAATTAAGTGTAAATAATAAATGTAATCTTATCATTTAGAGTGCAAAACCTGCAGTTTTCCCCAAATAAATCATACGCAGCTGAAGGAGCTTTCCTCGGCAAAAACCCAGCAATAACACCTTTAAGACTAAGAGAAAAATTTTACAAGTAACAGATGACTACTGTTTTTTGTCTTTAAGAATGACTCACCATTAACCAAATGCTACCATTTTGAGGTATAAACACTAAGATCCTTTGATAAGACTGCCCATTGAAAACGCTACATCTGGATTAACACTAGATAGCCCATGGTCAGGAGACAGATTAAAAGATCCACAGAGGATTATTTTAGGACTGAAAGACAGCCCCGCCTCATTTAGTTCACTTTCCTGTGATTGTGAGTTAATGTCTTACAGGTTTGCTTCTTATTAAGATTTATTTTATACTGATGGTTCTTGTTGTTCTTACTCTTGTCATCACACAGCTCCACAACCTCACTCCCACAACAGGTAGCAAGAATTACAGCCCCCTTACAATGTTCTGATATTCAATATATAGTTTTGAAGCCATTTTGCATCATTTTGCTTTTGACAACACTGTCCAACTTGAACTCACTCGCTGTCTTACCCAGTATTGATTCCCTGACACATTTCTAGAGACAAAACGTATCCTCTCACCTTCTATTAGACTTGGCTACATCAGTCAAACTCTCTTAAGCTCCTCTTGAAAAATGATGATAAACAGAAGAATGAGGAAGCTAGATGCTAGAAGCTATACTTTAGCAGCTTGGGTTCATCTTTCTTGAATACAGTGAACTAGAAATGTATATGGCATTTCAGATGAGGTCTTACTGTACAATGGCACCAACACTCTTCTATCTCTTCCAGAAATACAGGTAGCCTGATAGCATTTGTCTTTTACACAGCTCATCAATTTGGTGGCTGCTCGATGTTGTGACTCACTTTCATCCCGTTATTGAACTTTTGGGGGAAGTAAAAAACACAGTCCCCTTTTCTTCTGCTCTATCAACTTGTGTTTTACCAGTTACGCCTCATCTGGCTGGGTGAACAGACATCACTAATATTGCCACCTAGTGACAACTTAAAACATAAAGGGAAAACTACTTTTGAGGTTTTAAGCCTCTATAAAAATTTCTCAGAATACTCCAGACTTACATTTTTAAATGCCAATAAGCTGTAAATTCTAAGTCCTCAGAAGAGTAACGTGACCAGTCTTTATCTGAGTCTGTTCAAGGACTGGGAGTTGGTAGAATTTGAGTTTTACACAAATACCAAAATAAAATACTTCCATACTATAAATATGTTTCATAGTGGAGTCTGTAAATATGCCTACCGTTGTCTGCTATTCATCTAAGGCTAGTTTCAGCTTTCCTTTAAAGTTTGGGTTAAGAACAATTTGGTTAAGAATAAAAGAGTCCAAAGGAGATGACTTAGAGTTGAGGACTGATGAAAACAGTTGTTTGTAACAGAAGTTGAATTTTGACCTCAATTACGTTATTTGCCGTGGCAAATATTATAACATGTATAGCAAACGTAATGAAAAATCTTTCCAGTTGCCATTTGCAAATGTTACAACAGTAAACTATATACTGAGGGAATTACGCAAAGCATAAAATTTCGTAACAGAACAATTTTAAGGGAAATCTCAGTACAGTAAGTATATTATCCTTAAAATTTCTGTGTTGCTTAGGAGGATATACTACATTCTTTCAAGACTGAAGGTCCATGCTCTGAAAATATTACCCCCAAACAGACAACTGCAAAGTAAAAGAGAAAAGAGTTTGAATCCACCCTCTCTGTGTGCAAATACATAGTGCAGTCCTCCTAAAACCTGGCTGCCAAGCAAACACATTAGACCATAGACTCATGGTTGACTTTAGGACATTGAACACTCAGAAGAATCACTACCACAAGCACTAGAATTGAAACAATTTTTTCAGAATGTGGGTTTTTTCACGAGGAAACTAGAAGTACCTGCCCCAAAGGGCTTCAAGACAGTATGATTAAAACCAGCAAAATGTAACAAATTACGGTGTCAGCTTTTCATCTGAAAGTATGATCAGAATAAGCTCAAAACTGGGTGGGGATACAAAAGATCTATTAAATCTCCTCTATAAACTACAACTTAAACATTTTCTTTTCCCCAAGGACACCTTCCTCCCACTCCTCTTGTGCAGTAACTTCTCCAATTATTTCATCTGATTCCCCAGAAATGCTGACTTCCCGTTTTCAGCAAATTCTTGAATGGGTTGTGCCAGCTTTATATACAGAGCTGTCTATTACCAACTTACTGTCTGACTGAATTGAAACTGTCCACAATTTTCTGGGAATACTTTACTTCAGTCATGATTCTTTTTGTTCAACATTTGTCTGAACCTGGCTTGTTATTGTTGTAAAAGCAGCTGAGTATAAAGAACTACCATCTTGAAATGACCATTATAACGAAACGCTGTATGTAGCTTTGAAATCTGCTGTATGGGTTTCCAAAATCCATTTTCTGGATGCCAAAATATAGTTGCTTTCCACTTTGCAACACCTTTCCACCTGGAAGCAATGTAACTGGCTGGGCACTCATCTAAACATATATTTCAACCTGCCAAAAAAATTTCAGGCTTTTTTCAAGCCTAGTTCATTGGAGGTAGCCCCTTCTCCATTCACACTGATACGCCCTCCTCACTCTCTCCTCATATATCCACCTACCAGCAGCTATCAAGTCCCTCTACCCTTGTCTGTGTAAGAGTTGTCTCTTCCATGGCTTCTGCCATTTGGAATATTATCTTCCTTCCCGAGACCCAGTAACTCAGTTCTGTCCACGCATCATGCTCTGCCCTGTCCTCTTCTTTCTGTCTTCTTAAAAACATACCAAGCTACTTGCAGCTTTAAGACCAGTCTGGGAAGACAGATGGCCAGAAAGACAACAACAAACTGAACCAGAGTCAAACTCAAACATTTGTTAAAACAACAAGTGAGGAAGAACTCAGGTGGTCTGAAATGTTTTCATCAGTTTACGTTACAAAGAGTCTACTTGAACGGGGGAGGAAAGCAGCATAGACCAGTTTCACACAATAAAAGGTTCTGCAGACAGCCTTCCTTAGGTCCTTCAAACCAGAGGTCTCACCGCTTCCCCTGCCCACATCTGGCGAGGCCTGGCAGAGGCAGGGCACCAGGAGCTCTGGGGGCTGCCACAGACTGGTCCCAAGTGCCTAGATGAGGAGTTTCAGTCAGCCCAACTGCGTTGGCTACATCTCCATCAACACCAACCCTGGCACGTGAACAGCAATTGCCATGGTGGTGTTTTTTGTGAAAACCACACACTGGTTGTACTACTGACAAGGCCAGAAGCCTCAGGGAGGGAACAGTAGCAAGGACATGTTCCCAGCTGGAAACGCGTACGTTGTCCTTCCTGAAACTGGTGGTGGCTTTGGCTGCAGACTGCTGATCCCTGGCGTTTCTCAGGGTCCCCTCTGAGGTTCGTTATGGCTTTATGAGTTAATCACGTCAGGAGAAGTCATTTTAACTCTCAAGCCTTTAGGAGTAATTATACATTTAAATGATTAAACAAATCAGGAAGAAAACATATCTACTGCAGAATGAAAGCAGTTAACATTGAAATCCTTTTTTATATTAGTATCACAAGTCGTTTGTAAATAACATGCTCATTTTAGATATGTAAGGAGTTCTGCCATGCCCTGCAAAATAAATTATATTTTATTGGTGCCCGGGTGTTTCATAACTTCTATTTATTTGCTGCAAGAGTGGAGAATTAAGATAGAGTAGTTTATTTCACCAAAAGACTGACAAATGGCTCATTAGACACTTATGGAGCTGAAGCTAATTGTACGATTTTTTTGTTGTATTAATTGTCACTGCCTGCTTAACTGGCTAACATTGGTCATCAATACAGAGCTTTTTCCTTTCAATCTCCAAAAGAGAGGTGTAAAAAAAAGGAATTTTAAAATAAACAGAACAGCATTTATTTCCTAATATAAACAAAAATATTATTTGGATTGGAGGAGCATGAGGGAGGAGTAAGAGAGGATTAATGTGCTGGCTGTTCCCCACTGGGGCCACCAATAACAATCAATCCCAAACAGCAGTCACCTCACATCATCTAACAGCTTGAATCGCAGATATTCAAAGATTCTCTCCCCTTTTTTTTTGTTCAGATTAAATATCATTTACATTGCATCCTTTTTTTTTATTTCGTCGGAGACATAAGGTCAGAATTGATTGAATATGTACTACCTGCATATAATGATTTCCAGTTTTTTACAATCATGTGCTAATGCTGCACAGTAATGGCCTATGGATGAAGAGACAGATGTACTACCAGTCATTCGCTACACATTTGCATTAACAAATCATCATTTAATTGAAGCCCATCCAACAAGTTTATGCTACTTAAATAAAGTTCCTTTCAATAAAAGATGCCACAATGACACATGGTTGTTAACTGCAAGGTAAATAAAAAGTAGTATTTATTTTCTTGTCACTGATTTAGGTAAGTATTAAAATGTACACTTATTAATTTGTATTT
>Ga0181612_168873_pt1 | contig 14305 bp, 6 predicted proteins | sample HoacroProtozoa21_FD_119630 | JGI IMG/M metagenome (GOLD analysis project Ga0181612, IMG submission 119630) | Hoatzin crop microbial communities from Cojedes, Venezuel. Combined Assembly of Gp0051906, Gp0051904, Gp0051908 | reverse complement strand
CTTTCAGAAGAAAACATTTGCAAAAGCTTGCAAATCTGAAGACTGGAGCTGCCAACAAGATCTTTAAACTAATTTTGAAAAAGTTTTCTAAAAGCAATTTATTCCATTTTTTCTAGCGACAACATCAAATCTTACATGGACATGCTACAGCAGTCTGGGACTCACCTCCAGCAACAGACAAGGATGAACTATTAAATCCTACACGTTTCATATCTGGCCATGTTAGAATATGGGATGTGAAGTATTTGCCATTATGTAATTGATAAGATGACTTTATCTCATCCCACTGTCTAAAACCAAAATTAACACATGTATTCGCTCAATATCGCATATTTCATATTCATCAGTAGAAGTGAGATGTAAGTCACGGTAAATTGAATAAGTAGTTGAAGACAAGGCAACCATTAGTTTTATAAAACTGTGTTTTCAGGTAAATCTTCTTTTTGACTAAACAATTGATTTTAAATGTGCATTCCTGCTTCTGTGACTGAAACTGTGACATTTTTTATTTCTCATTATTTTACTTTAGCTACAATTTTGAAAGGCAGTTGAGAAATAGAAATTGGTTACTTTGGGTGGGTAAGAGAAGTAGAGCACATTTGCTCCAGGTTTGGCTATAAGGAGAGTATACTACTGTACTTCAAGTGCATTTCCATTTTCAAGTACTGGGGTCAAATTAGTAGGTATTATAGTATTCTTCCATATCATGTGTATGCTTTACTTTCTGCATTTAAGCTAATGTACTTGGTCTCAAATGCTAAAACCAAAAGGAGCCACAGCTACCACTGTGAGTTGCTTTTTCTTACTCCATGGAAGTAGGAGCTGGTGGAAACAGAATTCATAGATCCTTTTCTAATAAAAGTGGTGATGAAAAAAGGTTCTTTATGCCAAGTTCTTGAGTCTGGAACTTTCCCCATTCCTATCCATGAATCTACCTTATTTCACTACATCATTGAAGAAAGGATTGGGTTCCCATATTTCATTTGTTATTAATATATTGCTAGCAATTAAAAGCTTTCAACCCTGGTCAAAATTTCTGCACGGATAAAGAGGACCTGTTCAGGAAACCAAAATGTGTGGGAACCTCAAAGGCAGAGTAGGTGAAGAAGAGCAATTTTTGCTCACTTTATATGCCCAAAGAGCAGGTTCTGCGTGTTGTATGTTCGGGGTTCTTTGTGAATATGAATGATATACTAACTGGAATGAATTCGAAGATAATGTTGGATCTTCTAAAAAAAAAAATAATATTCTGGCCTTTTTGCAATCTCTACCATGCTCCTAGGTATCCTAGGAGCTCCTATCCTTAGGCCATTATTAATTTCCCTGCATAGGACAATGGGCCTGATATTGCCCTTATTCATTATCTGAAGCTGAAAATTCATTAAACACTTGAAAGAGATAAATGAGGTGCAAGTTCAGTATTTGCCATGTAGAATTTCAGATCTTCGGTCACACTACTTAATTATGAAAAGTTCATTCAAAGATAGGGGGTGACCAGTGATGTATAGACAAAAAGACCCCACTAGTTAAACACTGTTGTGGCCTGTCCCTTCTGTCCCTCTTCCCTGTCCTACTTGACCTTCGATCGGTGAGTGCTCCAGATACTAAACCTTCCACTATTTTGCTCAGTAGCAGTGCAGGCATGAGAGTGTTACTGAAATTCTTCAATTTATAACAAAAAGCAGGACTGTAAGGATAAGCACTGCCTTTTATTTTAAATAGAGATAAAGTAAAAATCGAAGCATTCACCTCCTCCAGCTGTACACCTAACTGGTCCCAGAGATATTGCCACTCCACAGGCAGCGATGCCCAAGCCACTTGCGCATCAGTTCCTGAAGTGCTGCTGTTTTCAGCTCTGCCTCTTTAATTGATGTTGTTGCTGCCAAGGCAGGGGTTTGGGATCTGCTTGAGAATTAGCTTCAATTTTCGTGCCTGCATGGTAAATTAAACCAAACTGGGAGTTAGCTGAGGACTTGCAAATGGACAACAGGCATCCCTGGAGTGTGGATGACAAAGTCCATCAATGAGGTGGAAGGTAAAATGAAGTGCGTCTTACCTCATCTACTATCAGCTGGTGAGGTAACTGCCCAATCTTTATGAGCCATTTTATGGTTGTCAGAGCCATAAAATTAGAATAAGTCCTGTCTTACATCTATTGCCACGAGGCCAGCCTTGCCTAAGACTGGCTTTGTGACCAAAACATCAAAGCCAGGAGATGCAATTTGACAGTTCTGTTGTACTTAGACATGACTAATTTCTTTAAAGAAGTTGTTCTGAAAGCCAGACCCTCGATCTGCAAAGCCGTATCTTCAAGCTAATGTCACTAATTCAGATAATTAGTTTTGCTGAATTAAATGGGAACAATTGTGCACGCATGAGTAGCGGTTCAGGATGAGGTGCTTATTTTGTGTTGTCAAAATACATGCCAATAAATAAATGGCTTTCACAGACATCTGAATTGAAGTCCTTCCTCTGTGTTTATTAACAACCAGGAAAAATATTAACCCTGTGAATTTGCTCCCCTTATTTAGCTTCACATTCTGTTTCAGCACTTTAATTTGAGTAATTTTGTACCCTTCTTTACTGCCTTTTCCCAGCCATCTTCATGTTGCCACCTACAGGTTTTATCTCCTTGCTTTTTCTACACAGCACATATACGCTTGCAGTACCTTATCAATGACAAATCCAAAGAACAGGGCTAAACTAAAGAGAATTTCAAGTACAGCTCTGATGGTCCTGAGGCCTGTATTTCACAGGCCTCGTGCTTCTACTGCGACAGGGAGCAATTCCTCTAACTAGTTTCTGAATACTGCAATTTTTTTGAGGAAAAACCACCCTAAACCGCACAGACACCAAAGCTCCCTGAGGCCAGAGACAGCAGAGGTTCTGGGGGAGAGGGGGAATAGGTGGAGAGGAAGAAGGGTCACAGAAAGCTGGAGTCAGGTTTCTCTCCATATAGACATCAACTGGACAGATTCAGCAGAACATCCGCCAGCCAGTCCAGAGTTTCCAACTCTTTTCTGAGTGATGTGGGCAGGGTGATTGTCTAAGATCAGCAGAATGACAGAAATCAGGAAGCCCAAGTATCTCATGGCTGCAGTAGGTGGTCTTTCCCAGGCAAGGCACTTAGAGGCTCTCCCTCCCATGAGGGTTCTCAAGTGCTGAGTTCAGATCCAAATCATGCTGCAGCCCCTTTCTCAGTCAGAGCACTTGCCTATTCCTTCAGCTACTTGGAATCCTAAATTTACAAAGTTTAAAAGAACCAAATTACCTTTGCAATCTCTGCTACTCTGTCAAGTTGAATTGAAAACAGCCCACAAGTTAAAAAACTGCTTCTGCTAGACATAGGGGATAAACATGTGCCTACCCAGACATCATGATTGTAGGAGCCTTGCTTTGTTAGAGAATAAGATGAAAGTTTCAAGCGTACTCTGATATGACAGGTGAGGTAAGAACACCCATGTCTCAATAATAACGAAAGAAAAAAATTAATACTTCACGGGCTTTGTTTTAATGAAAAAAATGAGTCATTCCAAACAAAGTAAATAGGGAAAGCTGTAGAACCCAAGTAACCTATATATAACCCACTTACAAATACTGAATGTGGGACAAGTACTAAGACACACTGTTTTGTATAACCTCTGCAGAACAGGTGAGTATATATATGTAACAAGAAAGAACCACGTATTTTATGATCCGAAATGGTTCCTACATATAGAGCAGTGGCACCTAGTTTTCCACAAAAAAATCTACACACTACTTCACCACTATTGTAACTCATATAATTGAACCTGGTCTCATATGATTTTAATGCACAAACCTTTTGAGCTTGCACCACACTATTGTTATGCACTTACATTGCACTTGAGCTTCTGTTATCTTAATATAAACAAAAACAGCTGAGACAAAGTATTCGTCTAATCTCTACCTGCTGCTATGATTCTCAATGCCAGAAAAGTGAGCTATGTTTAAAGCAATTTTATGTTGGCTGATTAAATATACAAACATCCACCTGAGACAGGTGCATTGTCGTAACAACTCTGTGTAGAGTGGAAAACAAATTATTAGCATTTTGCATCATCCATAGGAAGCAATGAGATTAGTAGTTAGAAAAAAAAGATAGAAAATTATCAAAAATTGAGAAGTTCATTCAGGAAAAGAAATAAGCATGCTTTGTACGTGATTAGTATCCTAAGTAACCAAACATCAATAGTTACAGTTCTGACCCAAATACTGTTGAAGAGATATGTATGTCATGTATATCAAGCAATATGACACCAAACTTGTGGAGTCTACTTTCCACTAGCTGAAAAGAGAGTAACAATTTTATTTGTTTTTTAATGGGAGATGAGTAGTATCAAGCTGGATATCTGTAAAGGTGATCAACACGCAGTGACATGGAAAATGTTTTCTTTGAGCCCAGACTGAAGTCACTTTCTACCACAGTGCTAGGCAGGCCCAGTACTGTGGCTGGCTGTCTTAGAGATAAAACAAATACTCACCAAGCCCTGGATTGCGCATTTTAAAATCACGTCCCTGGGGAAGCAAACTTTCCCTATGCCAGCATCTGTCCAGGCAGGGGTAGGGGATGAAGAAGGAACAGACTGGTGCATTTCATCCTGCTAGGATCTACCCATAAAACCTTCTTTCTCTACAAGATGTTACAAGATAGTCAGCTTGGAGTGACACTTCTTATTCAGCTACTTACTCCCGGTCATACAACCACTGCTAAAGTGGTTTCATGCCAGTCACTGCCTCCTCAGCAGCACTGAATAAGCATGTGAGATCTTGTCTGAATAAATCAGCTATGACCTGGTTGTGACTGAAAGCTGCTGCGCAGCAGGGAGCTAGTTCAGGGAAGGCTTAAAAAAACAGCCTTACAATTGCTGTCAATATTATTATCATAAATCCAAGGCCCAATTGTGCAAGGTGCTTTGAGAAAGCAGTTGGTCTGGTATCTCAAAACGCAGGTAGAACTGTCTAAGGACAAGAAAAAAACCATAGGAAGAAAATGGTTAAAAAACAACCATGGATCTTGGTGGTGGCTGTTCAGCACTGCAAAATAACTGATTAGGTAGTTACTTAGAAGTTAAAAAAACCCCTTGTCTGCAATTTCAAACATGCTTTCAAACCTTGCACAGAGAACTGTAAAGTGCTGCTTCCTTTCAGTGTCTGTACTCAAGTATTTACAGTGTTACCTTTGTTCTGGAGTTAAGGTAGAAGGCTCAGTGCTGAGACATCTACCACAAGCTTTCTGATGGAATGGCACCTATACCTCCCCGCATTACATCATGGGCACAATGCAGTCTGATTTCTGCCACAGTACCACTGAAGGCAGCTACCATTACATTATACCAAAGCTACATGTACCGACTTTTTTTTTTAATTTAGAAGTGCTTCCAAAAATAAGGAAGAGTCTATTTATAAACATTTACCTTAGTGAACCTAATGGTAAAAAAACAAACCCAATGCTTTTCTTCATACATCATTTGGGACAACAACCTTTTGCTAATCATTCAAACAATTCAGAGTCACTATCCTTTGTGGACTGTAGAAACAATTTTCCTACTAACAAGAAACTATTCTCCCTTTTTGTTATTCAGGGTTACACAGTTCCCTACTCCTTTCTCATCCTCTCTGCCCCAGGCTAAGGGCTGTTTTCATTCCCTCAGTAATTTCCAGAGGATTAGATCTAGCCAAAGTACATCCACAGGTACTGTTTATAGCAACCACAGATAAATTTCTGCCTCACTAAAATGTTCAGGCTGCCCTGAGCTATCAAGCCAGCTGTGTCAGGAATAGCATACACAGCAGCAATTACAAAATAATAAAGTTAGAAAAAAGTCTCTTTCCTTGAAATGATGGACTTTGTTATTAAGACACTGTAGTCTGAAACCAGGAATGGAAGCTGAAGGATTTTCAGAAAATTGCTTGTCTGCCAGCTCCCTCTTTCCCACAGTGAAAGCTTTGAAGCCACATTACTAGTGGGACCAGCAACAATGGAGTACAGGAAATTACCTGAGATGGGCAGAGCCTTCCTTTCCAGGTCTAAAATAACACTTAAAATTGCATGCCTGGAAATGCAGGGGCAGCCAGCATTCATGATGAAAACATTGAGGCACACCCTCCTAAAGTCAGCTCCTTGAAGAACACTTATCAAGTAAGCAGAGATCAACACACAAAACCACTGCAGCATCTGCATTTCAGACGGTTGATTAGAAAAAAAATGAGTCCCAGGAGAACCAGGAATAGCTAGCTTCATTTTTCTCAGAAGCTCACTGGATAGCCTGGGCTACCAAGTTTTCTCTGAATCTTTTTCAAGTTGAACTAATCTGCCCTGAAATCTGCTAGCTTGAAGCTGCCCATACTGTTAGTCCAGAAAGGGAACTCAGAGAAACACTTTGAAATTGTTTGGTTTGGTTCTGAGCAGACTGAAAGTAGCTCATCTGCGCCAAGAAGTTGGCTGCCAAAGGACTGGATGTGTCCTTTGCATTTGACCCTGATCCAAGCGATATGTCATCTTTTACAAATCCTGCAGCATCAGGATTCAATCAAGTTAAAGAGCTGATTTTACCATCCTCTAAAACTGGACATTCCGAAGCATGTATGTTTATACAGGAAATGGCTCACAACACTGAAGCGTACAGACGTGAATTCATTATCTTTCTAGTACAAGACCACATGATGTGTAACAGCTCTACCAATCATCATGCCCAATGAAAATAATGGATTATAAGTGTTTCTGTCTCATTATCTTGTGACAGGATTGTCATTAACTTGTGACTACACAACAGTTTTATGGAAAGACTCCTTGAGGACAGGCCATATATATGCCCGACTCATTTTTCTCTTTCTTTCCACTGCTTAGCTTGCATAGCAAGCGTCCTAGATGGAAGGGGTCAGTCAGTGATGGCTAAACTGTAGACTTTATAGTTCTCCAAACTTGCATTAACATGAGCGAATTTATACCAAAGAATTTTTTTCAAATGCAGAAAAGCTGGCTGTTGAGATGGCATAACAGTCCACAGTGAGAACATGGTTTTCCAGAAAAAGGCTGGAAAGTGTCATGAAATTACAAGGTGGTAATAAGACCTGAGCTTTTTTCCAGCAGGTATGGATGTCCTGCTAATCTGATATGCCAGTGCCAGACTGTGCCTCCAGAAATAATTAGCAATAGCAGTTGCACAGGTACATCATCAGTAGAAACATTGGGGAGTGATGAATCCGTACAAAGATTGCACAGGTAGAACAGAAATATCATTACACTAGACAGATACATTAATAGGCTAGCAGTGTATTCTTAGTGTGTGAAGTCCAGTTTTTCAGTTTCATCTCTTTCCTGGGCTCAGTGTCAGTGAAGAAGGCTTGAATAATTTCAAGGAAACCAGAGATATATTTTTTGTCAGTTTTTATATATTTTTAAATTTTACAGCTTTTATAATTTTTTTTTAATATTACAGCTTTTAGAAACTACTGAATCATATTTTACTGTGGAGTTCCTAGCTGAAATTTTTCCTGCTGATCATACTGTGCTGTCCTTGTTTCTAAGTGGAACAAGCACAGCTCCTACCGTGTACTCATTTCATTGACCAGCAGAAAAACGATTTAAATTCTCATCCCACAAATATTCATGCACCACTTGATCTTGAGCTGAAAGCTGAGAAGGAAGACAGGCTACTTAAAGTTTTACTTGCATATGCATAAATACCCATCTGAATTACCCAAATTCACTTCTATGTTCTAGCAGACCCACTTTTTAGCAGTAGCCCACAGCCCACCCCCCCTGTTATCCCACTTACACAGTAATACTTTCTTTGAGCACTTTCAAATTAAGAGTGGAACGTGATCATTCAGAAGACCCAAGGAGTGGTGTAAAATTGACATTCTTCCCCAACACCTCTGCACCTCTTGCTCTAATTTAAAGAGTAGGAAGAGCAGATTGAGAGCAGGGCCATAGGAACATTTTCACATGAAAGACAGTTTGATCAAACCCTGCTGCAGTCAGCATTGCTCAGCTCCATATGTATCATTAAATCTCTATGAATATCTAAACAAAGTGCTAATCTCTTTAAAGAGGATCCAGTTGCAGTAAAACAACCTTAACTTAAATTTGCAAAATGACGTAGTAAAACAGCCTTGTGGGAAGGCCAGCCACTGCCAGTGGTTGTCTAGTCTATAATGGCTTGAGAGTTTTGTTTTGTCCACTGCCAGTGGTTCTCTAGTCTATAATGGCTTGAGAGTTTTGTTTTGTCCTACAAAGCTTCAACTTGTTTGAAGTAAGTGCACAGCTGACTTTTTGTTCCTCTACATAGTATTATCATAGCTGCGAGAGAGAAAGATCCTTCCCAGAAGAGCCTTAAGTTTTGACAATCATATGGAAAGACTCAAGAATTTCTTTTTACAAGATGATGTCAGTTATGAAAGTCATTCTTCTGTATATTATCTGATAAAACTGGAGTTTCAGTCCTAGCACCTTCTGTAAAGCCCAAGATTACCCCTTAAAAGTAAGTACTGGCTGATAGTCAGCCAAAATCAGTTGATTACCATCATGCCTAGTCTCGAGAGTTAGTAATGAGCTGCATGTATTTTTCATGATTTAGACATTTGGACTAGCGTTAAGGTCAATTTTTGAGCTGGTATCCAGTAGAAAATTCAGCAGATAGAGACATTTCACATTGAAAGGTTAATGCTGATGTGTCTGGGAAGGCAGTGGAGGTGTTACTCCTTGGTAACTCCAGCAATAGTTAAATAAGCAAGTTAAATACCAGATATGGGACAGTGTGCAATGGGAAGACTCCCCCAGCTTCCCCTCAAAAAAACGAGAACAAGTCTTTATTTAGTGGGAATACATCCTCCTGAACACATCAGTATGAAATATGGTTTGGGAGAGTAAAAACTGAACCAAAAAAAAACCTGTGTCCGTTTCCAGGAGAGCAGATCTGCCATGGGTGTGAGTGGGCTTGGCTGAGAAGAGCCCACCTCCGGCAGACGCAGCCTGGAGTCCGGGGCATGTACGAGCACAGAACATCTGCGGAGCGAAAGTATCTGGAAACAGGAAAGTGGAGGGTGACCTTACCGATTTAGTTTCGGTAGATTTGCAGCAATTGCCTTGCATTTCCTCAGAACTGACTTTTGTAAACTTTTGTGCCAGTGCTCTCCGTTTTGGATGCTGCAGATGAATCCCTTCATTCAGAGTTCACTTGAGCCCCGTTTGTGCAGAATGCAATTGCTAGATTGCAGGCGAGAGTTGAGGCATGTCACACCAAAGCACGTGGTGAGTGGCAGGGCGGGGCGGATAAAACAAGAAGTGTGGTGTGTGCAGGTGGAGATGGATTGGAGTGGGGTGTCACAGGAAAGAGCTCTTTTCCAGGTTTTGGAAACTTGTGCGGCTCCAAGACAGTCACCTTGTGAAAGGAAGGAAGCCACATGCAAGCAAAGGGGAAGGAGACCAAAGGGGCTGCTGAGGAAGTGGAAAGTTATAATTTGAGTGGTGAATGACCACACCAGCTGCTGTTCCAGGTAATGATAAAAAAAAAGTCCTGCCTGCCATGAGAGTAAAGGTCTAATGGCATCTGTAGCATCTGCACTCGAGGCTGAGCAGAATGAACTAATTCTGGCTGTCTTGCCTTCCCTGACAAAGACTCACATATCTACATAGATCTGCTTGTTTTTACTTGCCTCTGTCTTTACCCCAATAAAATCAGATGAATGACATTTTTTGTTGAGCTACCAGCAGTACCAAGTTCAGGTGTTACAGCATCAACTGTGCAGGAGAATAACTGATGCCCAGTGTTTGTTTGGGATAGTGCTACAGCATAAATTAGACAAACACCTTTCATTTTGCAACAGTAGGAGGGCAGTGAATTGCCAAAGATAAGCCCTTCCCAGGGTGTTAATTTGGTTGAAGTACAAGAGCCTGAGGACAGATGTTATTCTTCAACTCTCTGCTTTGGTTACAAAGCAAAATGGAAGACAGATCCAGGTTAACTCTGCTTCTATCTCCTTAGACCAATGCTTATCTTGCATAGCTTCCAAAGTAAAAAGAAAAATAAAACCATAAAACTACACACACCCCTAATGCCTCAAAAAACTGCCTTAATAATCGATTGTTGTACTGTCATTTGAAAATGACCAAACAGAAGAGACTAACTAGGAGAAATGACCAAATTAAAACGCTTGGGAAAAAAAAAAAAAATCTCTCTTCAATACTGGCTGGATTTTTGACTAATCCTTTTTTCATCCCAACCATTTCATAAATCCCACATTTTCTTGCATTTAAATTGCTCTTCATTTATTCTTTTTTAAGTTAGTGAAACAGCCCTGGCCTTTGGCTTTTAATTTCACACCACCTCTAAGCAAGACTGAAAGTTTCCTTTGACTGCAGCCTGCCACAGTTCAACAGCTCCTCGACAGCAGGGTTGTGACTGTGTCCTTTAAAACCTTCACAGCTTAAAGATCTTGCACACAGAGCACTCTTTTCCAGGAAATTGGTTTGCACACTGCCCCTACAAAAGCCTTCTTTCCTCCTGCCTCCTGTGACTTGCATTAGTCCGTTTATGATTTTTTTTTCCTCTTTTTTTTTTTGGCTTAAGGCTAACATGAGGAAGGCTGAGCAATTTAATCACCCAGCAGAGTGCTACTGTTGCATGGACAATGATAACAGTGTGTCACTGTGCTGCTTTCTACCTTAAGTAGGATTAATGAAAGGGGGAAAACCTGCTGAAAAGGGATCACAGAGGAGACTCCAGCCTTTATCCAAAAAGGTCTCAGGCCGTGCTCTGGGATTATGCACCTGGCTGCGGCCGCTGCTGTAAATAGCTGCCTTCCTAGTGGGGGAAGGCAAAAAGAAATGGAAAGTGGCATCACCCCATGCTAAAGCTTTACCGGCTGATGGAACCGGGGCAGGGCTATGGGTTTTGCTTACTTACAGGCCTGAAGCAGAGTGGAAACAGACCTCGTGCAAGCTTGGACAGAGCAGACTCGGGTAGGGTCAAATGAGGGTGTGTGTTTTTTAAACAAGGGGCAACATGTCTGTCAGCTGCCCATTTGTGTTACCAGCAGCCAGGAGGGGGAAGGGAGAAGCCAGCCAGGGCTCTGCAGAAGCAGCTCAGCCTGCAGCTGGGGAAACCCACGAGAGCCTTCAGAGGAAGCAGAGACCATCCACCCTTCGTTTGAGCTCTCAGGGTTTGCATAGAGACTTCTTTCCAAAGAAACCTAGTTCACCAGGGCATTCAGGCACCATCACGGAGAAGAAATCTGCACTGGGGGCATCACTCTGCCTTTCTGTTCCCGTCTTCCCTGCTGTCCCCCACCCAAAGGGCTTCGAGGACTCACTCACAAGTCAGGAAAGACCTCCGAGGCATCCAAGGCACTTGGACTTGGGTCCTGGGAGGCTGGAGTTTGGTGGAAAAGGGATCAGACCTGGCACACAGATCTGTTCACATCAGGTTATTGCTCAGGTTTTAAAAATAATAAATAATTACTTTTTTATAAAGACCATTTGATAACTCTAGCAATTCCCTCCTTTGGAATTCTCCGACAACCCCCATTTCTTAGCTCTCAGAAAGTAACTCCATCTCAAAAATCACTTCTTGAGAGAACGGTTACAGCAAAGAGCAAACTCCCTATTTCTTCTTACACCTCCCACACAGAAATGTCAGAAAGGTACTGCCAAAATGTTTTCTATGATGACTGGCAACTTGCTTGCATGCCAAGAGAAAGGAACTTGTAAGAATATGCAAAAGTGAAATCTTGCCATTCGCTCCCTTTAAAAAGTTTTTAAAAAATAGTAACTACTTTTAGTTGAGTTTGAAGAAGAGAGCTACACGATATTGGTTCTATTTTTTATTTTAACCTTAAGCAACTCACTTATGTCTAGTCTTCTACCTACAACAGGAGCAAGATTAAGAATATACCAGGCACAGATGAAATTTAATTAGCTAACACTTATTCGTTATCCTAGAGTGCTTTTTGCATTCTCCATGTCCTCTTTAGGAAATAATGGTGTTTCTTCTGCAGTTCAAGTGTTGTTTGTGTACAGCCCCATCATCACTTTGTCAAGAGCAAATGTCTGAGGTGAAGAGAGAAGTCTGCACTGCACCAATTGCTCATTGATGTCCTAGCTGGGCTTACAAGCCTTTTCTAGAAGCAGTTGTAAAAGACACCATAGACCAATATCTCTATCCTGCAAGAGCCATTTTAACTATTTCCTCCTGCTGATAAGCAGGTTTCTCACAGGCAGAAGAAAGAGCAGCTGATATCCAGGTTTCAAGGTATTTTTTCTAAAAAAAAAGAAACAAAACCAAAAGAGCAAAAACATTTTATATTTGAGGGCACAACGGTATTTCCATAAATCACGTACAGAGATAGGAAAGACCTCTGATTTAAGAGTGATGGTGGAGACAAGGAGTCTTATGTCAATATCCTTTGTCCAAATCCAGTTTGATAGCGATAAAAAGGTGCCACTTAGTGATCTCTCTACTTGAAATGGATTTATGGTAAGACACTTGATGGGCAGGTGCTTAAAATAGAAAAGCTTTTCTTATATCTGTGGTAGCTTCAGCTGCATTTTTTCTGTAGATGAATAGAATACCAACGATATCAGTTCAGACAAATATATCAGCCTGTACTGTATTTTGAAGGGAAAAAATTGATCCAAGAGAAAAAAAGAAAAAAAAACCACCAAAAAACTACTTTCTCCTACCCCGCATCTCTGCTATCACAGTAGAAGCTTCTTATGCATAATTCCTCCAACAAACCAGAGAAACAGCAAATCTTCTTCACACCTCACAGAAGACGGTCTCAAGCAACAGCAGAGAAACATACAGAAAACTAACCTCAAAATATTTGCTTTCCAGACTGTTTCGTGGTGTTTTGTTTCTTCTGAAAAGTCACATCAGCCTTGAGCTACATCCAGCCCTTACATCAGTCCCCCAGCTCTGGGAATCTTTGCAGGAACAGAGGCAAGCCCACCGCAGGCAGGAAGAGGCATTTCCCTGAACCAGAGCTTACCAGGGGTGTGACTGCAGCAACACGTGTTTAGGCACACCTGTGTAATAAAGCTGCGGGTAAAGAAAGTCAGGCGATGCTTGTCATCTTAGGTCAGCTTAAGCTTGTCTTTGGAGAAGTTAGGAAGATGCTTTGACACAGGTGAATAGCTGAGGAGCATATGAGGGAAAAGCAGGAAAGAGGCAATAGGGATGGATTTCATCTGGTCTTGGTCTGCAGTCTCTCCAGCCTTATTTAATTGTGCTGCAGTAACATATGAAAACAGAGTTAAACCTGTGAGTAGCATTCCTCATCCTGCTCTATGCAAATGCCACCCCTAGAGTTACAGAAAATGGTGGAATACAGATCAGTTTGAAATTGAGGTGTACTGAAGCTACTGGTGCTGCACTGGTAGCTTAAAAAAACCCCAGACAACAATGAAAAATCTCATTGTACACTGCTGGACCCAAGAACAGTCTTTGTGATCTTTTTTTCTCTTCTAGTCAGGAGCGTTCTTTTTTAAGCTGAGTAGTAACTAAAGTTGAAGGAAGAGCTCCAGGATATCAACTAGTCCAGGCTACTTCTCAAATGCTGGGGAAGAAAAAATATGGAGCATCCTTCCACACACAGCTGGTAGCTCTGAAGTTACGTAGCTCATCTTTCTGGTCCCCTATACTGAAGTCTGTTGAAGGGTAGGCAGATGTGGAGGGCAGGCCTGACTGAAACCAGGAAACCCACAGGAAATATCAGGTGTTCAAGTATAGGAACAACAGGCAAACTATTTACTCTGACAGTGGCTGCTCTGCATTTGTTTTATCTTCCCTACAGGATTTATTTTTAAAATGTTTTATTTTCAGGTTTGGCTTATATGTCTAACTGCTACCAGAGAATTCCAGCTCTCAAATTTACATGTGCTTAGTATTTTTACACTTTTCCACATGAGGCATCCTGTGAAGACAGAGAAAAAAGGGAAAAAAAATTCCAAGTATGTTGCCTCTCTGAAGAGCTGTGTTAAGATTGTTATTTTTACTGCACAGATCCATACTCTGTTAACCATCATAGTAGCAGACTTCCATGACTAGAAATTCCTCCCTTATTTTCTTCTGTATTGTCAATTAGCTGAGGCCACATAGCAGAGGGTAGGGTGCTGTTGCTGCTTGCCCACCCATGGCTATGTGTAAACACTGGGGGGGAATCAGTCTCACCCAAACCCCACTGTGAAGTGTGTTTGTACAGGTGTCACCAAGTAAGGCAGAATTTGGTCTGCAGAACACATCCAGCCGTACATGCTGGAGAAAACTGACAGGATGGTTTGGGG
>Ga0181612_155435_pt1 | contig 14305 bp, 12 predicted proteins | sample HoacroProtozoa21_FD_119630 | JGI IMG/M metagenome (GOLD analysis project Ga0181612, IMG submission 119630) | Hoatzin crop microbial communities from Cojedes, Venezuel. Combined Assembly of Gp0051906, Gp0051904, Gp0051908 | reverse complement strand
GCTGATAGGGAGCTCTGACGGACACCGTTGGTGTAACTCCTGTAGCGAATCGCTCTTTTTTTTTTTAAAAAAAAAAAAGTGAATCTGTGCTCTGTAGCTTTTTAGCTGCTTGGTTCAGTGATGCTTTTTCTGCTGAAGAGCTGCGTATTAAATGCTTATTTGGTAAGGAGGCAGCTGGAGGTGGTGGCCACTGCTGCTGAAACCTCTGTCTTGAACAGGACGCTGAGCTTAGAAGCGCTTCGCTACAGGTCGTCACCCAAACGACAGCCTGTCCGGCCAGGTACAGCACTGCAGGGGGCTGTCCTAATGCAGCTGTTGGAATGGAATTAGTAACAATTGTTATTTGCGACACGATGACACTTAGATAAGCGTTTAAGCGTGCAGAGAAGAGTGACTCTTCATTCACAGAACTTGCTTGTATGAGTGCTTCACAAACATGCCATGGAAGCGGTGTTAGTGACACTACTGCATCCGAATCAGATTGCTCTGTTGCTCTGTCTTCAGTTAGGTGCTTTGGATGCATGTATTATTAGGCTAGTAAACATTTGGTAGAACTAGATGGTTTGTTTTAAATGCGGTAAGTCACTATTAATCACTCAGCTTTTTAACTTTTTTAAGTTCTTTGGTTGAGGGTTCTAGTTCTGGGATTTAATGCAGTTTATTTGGATGTTATTTTGAATCTTCTAGAAACAAATGGATTAGAAAACAATTGCCACATTTCAGCTATTACCAGATGAATTATTTCCTGAATATTACACCAGGGAATGGCTGTTCTTCACTGGAAGACAAAGCCCAACAGTGTATAGGCTTGAGTCTCATCTCCTCCTCTTAAGCTGAAAAAGTATGTTGTTTTCCTTGGCTGAATTTCCTGCTCACAATTTCTGCAGCTAATTAATAACGGAAGCTAAAGACATCAGTAAAAGTAATCCCTAGCCAGTGGAGTTAAGTGTGGGCTGTGTAAAAGTGAAAGTATTGTTATTAGTCAGCGTCAAGTTTTTAGAATAGCTGTGAAGGCTTGAAAGAGCTCTAGAAAAAACCACTGTGTCTTCCATGGTGTGTATTTAAATATCAAAGGAAATAGTGTTACAAAGTTTGCTGTTTGATTTTTAAGATCGGTCCCTTCAGGTAGGCTTTTACTGGAAGCTTAAGGGAGGATTTGGCCCAGGTTTTGGAGGGGTTCTTGTGTCATACCTTCATGCTTTAAATCTCAACGAGATCCAGCTTAAACCTGCTCTGTTTCCTCTTTCTTTCCCACCTACCCCTGTGACTTTTACTCCGGGTTAGGTCTTGCTCGTTGTGTGCCCACACAAATGCTGCTGCCTGTTCAAGAGAAGCTGGGGCAGGAGCAGCGATGTCTTCAGGTGTCAGTGCAGGAGTGAAGTACGTACGTACCTGGTTCCTTAGACAGTGCTCACAGCTGTAACTATATATGCTTGTCTGTCAGATGTTTTTAATTTTTTCAAAGTTTTCATGTCTTAAACATTAAAATTAGTCCAGTACGTTTTTCTTATAAATTTAAATAGGGATGTACGCCACAGTTTCTTTTTCTTAAACTCTTTCCTGTGTTTTTCCTGTCTCAAAACCAAAATCGGCCTACCTCCCAGCATCTTCACGAACGATTGATTTAGGGCTGTGTAATAAAGATAACCTTTGAGCTTCTAAAGTTAAAATAGATTTTTTTTTTGTGTGTGTGGTTTTTTTTTTTCACTTCCTCTTATGAAGAAACACCACAGTGTCAACTTTACTGTGTTTTTTAACTCTCATGTCTCTTCTTGCGAGATAGCTGGTTCTAGAAATCAAATGTGCTTTGTGATCTATGGTTTGGGCTTAAGTACCTGTACGCTTCAGACAGGTGAGGACAAAAGAAGTAAGAATGCATTTGAAAACTTGGAATTGATGTTTTCGGTTTTGACCTTGAGAAAAAACATCATCTTTTATAAAATTCGGAACATGAGGAGTAATTTTCTGGATGGTAAGTGGGACTGATAATCGGATTATGTAGCCAGTTTCAGATCTTATTGCTCTACCTTAACACGTGGAGTGAGGAAGAAAATTACAAGTTTGGTTCTGATCTCTGTGTGAAGTAGGAAAGTTCTGACAATTATGGTACTGGAAAACAGGGTTAAAAAGATTAGAAGAAGGGGAAAGTTTTCAATGTCCCGTTCAACTGAGAGGGAGAAATTTAGAGTGATTCAAGACACCTACAACAGCAGTCCTCTGTGCTTGCTCCTCTGATTTTTACATGCCTGGATATTTAAATAAATAAATGCCTATGGGTTTAGCCCTTAAAGCTGCATATTCATAACAGAAGCATGCTGTGAAGCCTGCTCTGGTTGTTTAGTCTTTAAGGCGCCTTTTTCTGGTGGCAGAAGGTGGGTTATTCAGAGAAATGTGTTAACAGTGACCTCTCTTTGTTTCAAATACTTAGTTTTAAGAAAGGAGTAAATATAGACTTGCTCTTACAGATCTTCTTTTTTTAATGCCTAATTCCTGAGAAATAGTTGTGTAAGTGCTGTGTTTTGATGATCTAATGTGATTGAATGATTTTTAATGATGTGATCATAGGGAAATATTTCATGCAGTTTGCAGTAAAATGAACAGAAAACTGTTACAGACCTTTTATGTCATATGGTGATCTGAGGTGAAACTGCGATATGAGGAAATTGTCTGCCAAAGCATTCTGCTGGTTCCTAATTAACATATTATTTATGGCAGAAATATGATGGCTCAGTCAGATTTAGATCTAAAAGAAATGGCTCTGAAAGAGGATTTGAAGTTTTACTTCATGAACCCCTGTGAAAAATACAGAGCAAGACGTCAAATACCATGGAAACTGGCTCTGCAGATTTTGAAGATACTGATGGTTACGACACAGGTAATTCTTCCTCTGTTTTTACTCTGAGAAAGTGTAGCAGTGGTGTGCAGGAGAAGCAGTTCTGTGGTTCTGGGCCTTTGCCATCCCTGGATGTTTGTTACTGACTTGAACTTCCCACTTCAGTCCAGAAAGAAAAAAATACTATGAAAGGTGTGTGGAGGGGGAAGAATAACATAAGTAAATTACAGAAGCCTCCTGGAGCTTTTGGGGCAGTATTTGACCAGGTATTTTGCTGATTTTAAGATAACACTTTAAAGCAAATTACTCTTCCTGCTAAACCCAACAGTGTCTTCTGGCTTGCTGTCGCAGTACTGCTCTGTGTTCTGCTTCCCATTACATTCATAGACTGTAGCTTCACTGGGCTGTTTCAAAATGGTGCTTCTTGAAAGCTAGTCAGTAACTTGGAATGTACGTGTTCAGTGTGAAAACGTTGCGGTCTCTGGAGATGACAGGGATGACTGGGCTGCAGGACTCGGATGTGCCCCTTGCTTCTGTCATCAGATGACGCATTTCAAGGAGTCGGGTACCCAGACAGGCAAAGAAGAGGGTGGTTTTTAAACTGCACTGGTATCACAGTGTAGTTGGTTAATTTACAGTCCACTAAGAAATGGTGATTGAAGGCTGAGGGAACAAAAATGGGACACATGTAAGTAGAAATGGATTTTTCTGGACCTTTGAAATGCAGGACTCTGACATCTGATACATTGCAAGTACAGCTAAATACACAACTCCTAAAAACATGCTGAGTTGCAGGATTCCAGGTTTGTGTTTGACTTGCCAGCTAGAATGAAGCATAACCCCAGCTTATGTGTCCCTGTGCTTCATTGACTGCTCTCGCTCTTCATCTCCCGCTGGAAAGAGGCAGCAGGCTGTCAGGCCCCACCCAGCATGGGACCTGGCCTCTGCTGCTGCCATGCTGTGCCGGAGCTCCGGCGGCACTGGGATGTGGTGGTCGGTGTGCCCAGGCACGGCTAGCAGAAATAGGGCATTTACAGCAGTGCTGGCACAATTGCTACCCATAGTGTCGGAGCCGCTGAGAGCAGGGAGCCTATTAAGGCATGCGCGGGGAGGAGGGGGTGGCCAGTGCGAGCACAGTGTAGGCGAAGAGGAAGGGGTGCCCCGTCTCATTTTAATGGCAGCTGCAACTCAGTTGTGGGTTATTGAGCTCCCTTCGAAGACAGGGCACTAACTTTTCTGTGTGAGTAATGAGACAAAATACAACTTCACATGGCTCTGAAAAGGTTCAGTACTTTCAATCTGTCCTAACCTATGGACGTAAATTCTTGGGGGAGTCACTGAACGTGTAATTTTTGTGTCTGCTGTCCCAGTCCCCCACTACCCTTTGTGAGCAGAAGGGGTGCTCTGCTGCTTGGCTTTCAAAGGCCACAAGATTTTCTGGGTTGCTGCTTAACATTTTTCTTGCCAGCCTAGGTGTTTCTCAGATGCCAGGCAGGTAGTCGGCAAGAAAAGGAGGATAGAGGTTCCGACAGAAAATGTGTTGCTGCTCTGCAAGGAGGTCTCAAATGTGAGCTTACAGTAAATGGACAGGTTCAACAAGCATCTCTGTATTTCGGAGTGAGGGCAAGACCCTGGAAGGACAACCTGGGAACAAGTTAAGCCTCCTTCTAGCTGCTTCTGCCTGATGCCAGCCTGTTACCAAGACACTTGGGGCTGTTCCGGTGTGATGCAGCAGCTGGGGTGTCTCTGCCTGGCTGAAAAGCAGCAGAGGCTTCTGTCCCAGTATGGGAAGTAAGTTTTACTCCAATGCTGTGCTGAAATCCCTTAGGGGTTCCCCTGAGAAAACCCTGCCGAGTAAGTTTTATTTCTCTGTATTGCAGCTGGAAGGTCCCTGATTTTTTTTCTAGAGATGCTGTCTAGAGTGCTGCAGATTTATTTGTAGCACTCGGTGATTTCTTTTTTTTTTTTTTTTCCTTGCAGTCAACTGAAGATATAAATAGTTGATTTTAAAACTTGGCTAGGAGTATGAAGATTCCGCTCTTAATCTGAAGAGTGTATGTACCTGGCGGAGCTGACATCCCCATTTCTCTGCCTTGGCTGTGACTTTGCTGTACAACCAAACAGCCTTGCACTAAGTAGTCTGGCAGCATTGAGCCTGCCCCAGATCTCAGCAATTACTGTCCAGGACAAAAGATGACATATTCCAGTGAAGGGGGGGGAAAATAGATGTGCCTTCCATTTTCCATTGTTTTGAATGAAGGAATTTGGATGTTAGTGGAGCCTGCCTGTTTGCTTTGGGGTATTTCTAAGTTCACAGTTCTTCTGCTTGCAGTTTCTCAATGTTGTGTCTTCCCTACTCCTGCCAGTTTCTTGTGGGGCTTGGAAAATCCTTGCAGTAATGAGACAGTTTCACATTTGCTGTTAGTAAGCAGTTTAAACCTAAGATGAAGGGTTAGCTATGTGGGGTTAGGGATATCTTCCTGCTACTATGCCTGTGAAGAAACTCTTGCTTGACTCTTTTCAGCTTCTAGGATCCGTTTATGTGTTTTCCTTGGTGGTGGCAGGAATGAGAGCATGCATATAGTAGGGCAACACAAATCCTGAGGAGTAACTCTGCTGTCTGCTGCTGCTTCTTATTATAGCCTCCTTGACCAGCACCTGGGTCAGGCAGGTGATGCTTTTTGTTGCTGTGTAGGTCTGCTCTAATCCTGTGCCACGCCAGAGGTAGGAAGAAGGTGCAGGATTTTGTCCCATAGCAAAGCAGGGCATTTCTGGGGTAGCAGGCTGCGCTTGTAGGCTAGCTCTTCTGCCATCTGCATCCTCAGCAAAAGCTTTGGCAAATTCCAGTTAGAGTGTAGGTCCAGGATGTGTGAAAGGATGCAGTGATCTAGCTGTCTGGTTGCTGCACTGTTTGAGAGTCAGGGGGAGACCTTCATTTCTGTTTCTCTTACCATTCGTGCGGTAACCTTGACTTCAGTAGTCTTACGGCGTTAGTTAACAGATTCTTTGCTCCTATTGTAGCAGGGTTACAGCAACAGGCACTTTCCTGTTTTGTATTTATCATCATTCAAGGCTGTTTCCAAAGTGGTGCTGCTTGACCAGTGTTCAAAACCCAAATCTGTTGTGTTTTTTTTTCTCTTACCAGCTTATTTTTTTCGGTTTGAGTAACCAGTTGGTGGTCTCATTCAAAGAGGAGAACACTATTGCTTTTAAACACCTGTTCCTGAAAGGCTATTCTGGAGTTGATGAAGACGACTACAGCTGCAGTATATATACGCAACAGGATGCTTATGATAGCATTTTTTATGTTATTAATCAGGTAAGTGTGTGTGTTTATAATGAACAAGGTTAAAGCTGAAGCTATAGCTATAAACTTCTCCTAAGGTTCTGGTTTTCTATGGCCATTCTTGGATTTCAGTTTTGATATTTCAGCAAATCAGCGTAGGTGGAGTATCCTGTACTTTGTGTGTAGATGTCTGCACTTTTGTCTCTTGGAGACAAGTCTAAATGAAAATTTTACTCAGCACATAGTACTGAAATGCAGAAGGCTTGAAAATCAATCATCTTGCATGAACTGAAACCTTTATTTAGGTCTTACTTGGAAGAGCTATGGGCTTGAATATACCTGTGTGTGGTATTCAAAAAATTTGTGCTTACAGCTATGCTGAATTGCAGCTTTGTAGTGAGTGCTGGAGGCCTCAAAATGGGGAATACGGTGTTTCCGGGAGTGTAGGGGCACTTGTCCTGGTTAGGGATGGTATTTTAAAGAACAGTCCCTTTACAATTGTGGGAGGAAAGTAGATAGATCTAGGATGAAAATTCAGTAAATATTTTTGTATTTTAATATTAATACATTTAGAAGTCATGAGATGAAAGAGGGTGCGTGTGGAAAATGAAATGTGTCGTGTTTGGGAATGATGATAAGCCCAGAAATGGTTCACATGGGATGAACGGAAAGTGGCCTTAAACCACCTTTTGTTTTCCCTGACCTTGGGACATCAGCTCTGACGCTTGGTTTAAAGCAGTGTTTGCCATGGTCAGTTACGGCCAGCAGTCGCAGTGGTGCAAAGGCCGTACCTCCTCCTGAAAGGAGCACTCGCGTCGGGGCTGGCTGCCCCTCGGCCACCCCCTCTAAGCTACAGCAGAGCCGTCCACAGGTCAAACGGGCTGTCTCTGCGGTGCTGGACCCTCCTGGACACTCCTGGTGTGTTAAATGAGTGTTGAAGTAGTTTTCTCAGTCTTCCTTTGAACTCTCAACATAGCTGCTATTTCTGCTATAAACTGTGCTTTCGTTCTCTTCCTTGCTTGCTTTGTCTCACTTTCCTTCTTTTGTAGGCACTAAGGCTGAGGTGAAGTCCAGATAGAAGACAATAGAGAAATAATAGCTTTATATCCTCAAGAATCAGCCAGTGTGTGATACAGGCATCAGAAAAAGGTCACTTCTTCATAAAATGTCTATGTTGTATAAATGTAGACATATCCTTTAAGGAGAGTTAAACTTCTGTAATCTGGGGTTTTTGGTGTTCTGTGGTCTTCCTGAGGCTCTTTTTATCACATTGAAGACTTCAAAAAGTGTGCCTCCACGTGAACTTTGACTGGTGTTACTTTTTTTGTTTTGTTTTTTTAAAGGATGCCTTCTAGGAAGAGACAAGCCAGCTGGCTCCTAAGCTAAAAGCAATGCTTTTTTGTTTCGAGATGGGCAGCTAGAAGCCTTATGTTTGGTGTTTTGTTTTGAGTTTTATTTTGAAATACACGGGGGAGGGATTGCAGGGGTGGGGCAAGCAGAAGGATATGATATTACAGAGGATGGTAATAGTGCACAGCAAAACTGGAGTTGTAAAAATTGAATTTTAGGCTTTGTATAATGTGCCACTGTGATATTTTCACACTGGGGAAAAAAAACCAAAACCACCACCAGCAAAAAAAACCACAAAGCACCCATACTTTCCACTTGGAAGAGAAGACAGCTTTTCTGTACTCTTCTCCTGGGTCCAGTTTGGAAGCATGTGTTACGAAACAGCCCTGTGGTGGTGGTACACTTTTTCCTTGCCTGCAGCAGTCTGGAGGACCAGGATGTTCTGCTGGCTGCTCTGTCTGAGGCTGCTTGGGAATGTGTGAATGGGAATTTTGCTTTTACTGGTTGGTAGTGTTGTTTGAAAGTGGCATGTGAGTAGTCCAGAGCCACGTGCTATGCTGTCAGGAGGGCAGAGCCTGAAAGCACACATGGGCAGAGCAACGGCTGGTAGATGCAGTCATCTGGAGATGTCCTCAGAGGGATGCGGAGTTGTGACTAACTACAGTTTCCAATCACTTGACCTGCCTTAGTCAGACTTGGCTTCCTTGGTTTACTTTAAGATAACGTTCTGACAGGGTACGGAGGCTGTGCGTTTCTCCTAGGCTGTATCAACCTGTTGCAAGCTCAGCTGTGAGGAGTCGAAGGAGCACTGCGAGGCAGAGCTTTGGGTGGAAAGGTACTGGTTCCTGTTACAGTTCTCATGGATGTGGTGCATGTGGTTGTTAATGATCACAGGGACTCTGTACCCCACATGATGGCTGGTGGCCATAATGCCCATGGGAAGGAGCAAACAGGATGACACTGAATGATGCATAATAACAAAATCCGTGTTTAAGGGGAAAGAGGTCTAATCTGTATCGAAGCCAGCTGAACAGTTCTTTTAAGGAATGGGAAGCCTTGTCTGACTTCCCACGTTTATTTAAGTCAGGCCTCCTGGGAGGCAGAAGCTTCCTTCAGAGCAGAGCAGTGCTGTGTGCTGCTCTGAGCTCTTTCGCTAGGTGAGGTGATGATAAAAAATAGAGAATTAGTAGATGTTGATGCCTCCTTCCTCAAAGGGCCAGGGGTCTGCCTGGCTTCTCTTGGACAGTGTTAGCTGGTGCTAAGCTGAGCTGGCAGACAGCTGTGTTCACCCTAAGTCATTGATCTCCTCGGCTGCTGAGGAGTCGGGAACCCCAGGGAGAACAGTGCCCCGGGGGTTTGCCTCGCTTGTGCTGGGCAGGAAGGTGTGACTGCAGGGATCAGAGGGTGTCGCTTGCTTCTAGCAGACACCGAGGACGTGTGGAAGGCAAGTCAGGAGAGGACCGGGCTTGAATGGAGTTCTTCAGTGGTGCTCAGGGCTGATCCATGCGCGGGCAGGGCTTGGCTTGGCATAACTTTATTCACTTCCACTTCCAGTCCTTGTTTTCAAGCATATCTTAACATATGAAGAAGGTGTCTTGTGCTGTATTTAGCATAAGTGGAAGTGCCTTCCTCGCAGGCATGTTTTCAGATGCTTCCATGCATGTGTAAAGCAGGCAGGTTAAATTACTTGCGGAGGCTGGCCCAGCTCTGTGTATATTCCTTGGTTGCTGATTATATAGCAAACACATGGCTTCTCTCTTCTGGAGGCATACAAAGAGCAGCTCTGATTTTGCACTTGGGGTGGATTTGATAGTAACTATGACTTGGATTGTACATAAAGCAGTCAAGTTTCAAGTGGTGTGAAAACTAACACTTCATGAGATAAACGCCGAAGATACCCCTGGAGTGTGTGTGGTTAGCAGCCATACTGCACTGAAGTCACTGCCAGGCATCTAATTAAAAGCTGCTTGCTGGCTGACATGTGGGTAATCCTTTGCAGGCAGCTCAGCAGGTACGGGGCTCCCAGTCACTGGGTCACCAGGATGCCAATTACTGCTAATTAGTGGCCAGCAGCCCTCTTGGCTTCCTGTGAGATACCACTTTCAATTTACAGACTTATGTGAAAGTAAAGATTTTTTTTGGGGGGGGGGGGGGGTGTAAAAAGCTATATTGATATACAAAACTTTGAGATTGCGAGTTACTATCTAATGCAAAAAAGGCGACTACCTCTAACTTCTGCTCCTGTTTTGTTTTTGAACTAGTACAAACAATTAAAGAGCATATCCCTGGGGACGCTTGGTTATGAACATGAAGGATCAGGTTTAAAAATCTGTAAACAGCAATACAAGAAAGGCACAATGTTTCCTTCCAACGATACACTGAACATAGATGTTTCTACTGAAACAGGTATAGTATTGTACTGAAAATGTCTTGCTGTGGAGTACTTATGTTCTAATGCTAAATCGGTAAAATTTAAAACCAATAGCTTTTTGCATGACAGTTGTAGGAACTGCCTTTTGCCTATTTCCCTCTTGGTTTTATTACTTGCCTAGAAATGGCAACTGTGTAGACTATAGGAAGCTCTTTTGAATTGCTGTCATTAGTGGGTTGTGAGTGGGTTTGTGGGTTTTTGTTGATGTTGGTTTGTTTTGGGTTTTATTTGGGGGGGCTGGTGTTTGTTTGGGTTTTTCTTATTCTCCGTCCTCCATGCAGGAAGTTCAAATACAGACTGAGCAGCATCCAGAGTTCTGTACCTTCAGTGGGTGGGTGTCTTTACCACCTCTGAGCTGAGTCCTTACTGTTCACCTGACAAGATTTCCTGCATGAACCTGCTGCTGATCCCGCTAGCCAGGGCTCTCTGTGGATAGGTTTGCTTGACATTAACGTTTTGCCTGATTAGGACTTGCCATTCAACTTGATTACCTCAGTTTTATGCTGCTTTCTATGTGAAGTTTTTAAGATCACTGCTTTTCCTCTTTTCCTCCCAGAATGTACTGTTTTTAAGCCACAGGAGTTACCTGGTAAGAAAGCTGAACTGAAGCTGAATTCCTCTTTTTTCAATCTGGAATTTTACAGGTAAAGAGATCGTGGGGATATTCTTGTTTTTAACTTGTCCCTTTGTATGATGGATTCTGAGTTGTGCAGTTTCCTTGCTTTGTGTATGTGTGTATTTTTGTGTGTATTTTATATATATACATATATATATTTATGCACTTTCTAAAACATTCAGGCTCATACAGGTTGATATCTCCTTCAAGCTGAAAGGCATTGCCCTACAGACAATCCATGCCCGTGAATTGCCTGACTGCTATGCATTTCAAAATACTGTAAGTGAATAATGGGGTATTGCGGTTCCAACACTGTATATATAACAAGAGCTTAAGCTAGGGGGTAGTCATCATCCTTACATTTAGACTGGAAGGGAAAATCAGTTGAGCATGTCCTGGCCCTTACCCGTCTTTCCCAAAGGTTGCTGAAATGGTGTTGCTGTGGGAACAGTATTATTTAGTATCATATTCCAGCTGGTAACTTTGTAATCTGAGAATGAGATATGTAATTGTTCTTCTAAAGGTTAAAGTTAAAGTTTGGCATCTTGGAATACTGCTTTTTATGCTATACGGGACATGTTCTCAAATTATGTCAACACCAACACTTACAGCGACAGCTTTCTTAAAGTTTAACTGACCAACAAATATTAATGCATGTTATGCCAAAGCACTTACCAAGCTTTTTTTATGGAATGAAAGTTTGTTAGTCTTGTTTCTGATACACTCTTGTGTTTCCAGATAATTTTTGATAATAGAGCCCACAGTGGAAAAATCAAAATCTATTTCGATAGTGACACTGATATTCAAGAATGTAAAGACTGGCACATATTTGGCTCTGGTAAGGTTGATGCACATGTGTTTGTGTGGTAGTGGTGTTGCACACCTCCTCCCATCATTTCCCCTGCTCTATAACAGCGTCTAGCAAGACATTCACCATCCTGTTCATCAATTAGTATGAGTAAGCCAAGGAAAACACCTGATTTGGGTTCACATGATGGTTCATAAACCTGTGGATGAAAAGAATAGAGTACAGAAAGTCAAATAAGTTTCTGATTTCAGGTCATAGAATGTGAAATGAGATGGGATTTTTTTGTTTGGTTTTGATTTAGTGATGTTGATATGGGCCGAAGTCTGCATTACTTTTACCCTGTGTAGTTGTGACACTGTTGGAGTGCAGATGGACAGATGAACTTAATGCAAAAAGGTGACACTTGTCTTAATATACCCATTTTGGGGTTTATTTTGAAGAACTTAACATACTTTTCACTGTTGTGGCCCAATCTCATAGCTGCAGGAAGAACATTTCTTATATCCCACCTATTTATGGGGTAAGAGTGTTTAAATGCAAAACGTGACATTTTGTAAGAATTTGTGCTCAGAGAGATGTGAAAAGACTAACCCTACTTTGTTTCTTGGACTCTTCACAGTTCTCCAGAAGAACACCCAGTATATTCTAGTCTTTGATGGATTTGTGATTTTAAGTTGCTTTGCTTCTCTCATCCTCTGCACACGATCAATTGTGCTTGCCTTGAGACTACAAAAAGTAAGTACAGTGCTCATAATCTCAGTGCTTATTTTGTCTGTCTTGTTTGCTGCTAGTCTTGTCAAGTGTTCCAAAATATTGGGTAGTATATCTGTTGCAGGATATCGCGCTCTTACTGTATCTCTATCTCTAGGAAGGATGTGCAGGTGTCTGTGATGAACAGTTGCTGGTTGAATGGGGGTTTTTTACTTCTGTTTGTGTAGTGCAGCTAATACGAAATATTTTATTGTATCTCTTGAGGGCAAAAGGAGACTTTTTTTCTTTGTTTAGCAGCACAAAGTTGCAGAAGTATTTTTTTCGCATAAAATCCTGGACAATCTGCACTTTCAAAACGTGAATTCTTCCTTCCCTGACTTCAGAGTAGAATTCCCACAGAGGTCTTATCATAATTTAATGCTTTAATGAACATCCCTCAAAGCCAGCTCTAACTGGAGAAAATGTAAAGCATAGTATATAGTCTAACCCTGGCTGGTTTTTTTTAGTCTTTCTGGGGCTGGAACCTCCCTCTTTCAGTTCTTTCCTCCTTCTTCCTCCACAGCCCCTGATCACCATCTGCTGTCCCCTTCTTCCCCTCTCGCTCTCCTTTGCAGACTGAGACTATCCCTATCTGTCTTCATCTCGAACTGCTTGCAGAGCTTTATGTAAGCAGACTCATCTCTTCTGGTCAGAATAGTGATGTGGAAACACAGGCTGGGCCCTGAGAAGTGCCAGTTTATAACCATGAATTGATACAAACTTTGTGAGAGCGTGGCTTACGGGAATTGGTAAAAGAGTTCAGGATGGAGAGGTTATGAAAGCACAGATACTTGTTTATCTTGTTCAATATATCCTTTTTGTAGCTTGTAAACAAGACAAGGTGAAGAGGACACAATTCAGCACAGGCATAGTCAAACTGCTACCAGGAACAGGGACATCAACATTTATTCATGAGCAAAAAGAGCAAGGGAAAGCAGATAGGCAGTGGTGGGTGTGGGAAGTGATATTGTTGACTCTGTTGGAAATGAGAGCTCTTGCCTTATATTTGTGTTTGAGTTACTAATTCTCTTTCTTACCCCTTTAGTTGGGTTGGCTTGCTCTGTTGGAGGTGGATGGAAGCTTTTGTGAAGGGGGCTAAAAAGGGTATAGCAAGCCATGGTGAGCCTAGTAGGGATTGGTTATGAAGTCAGCTGATCTGTGGAGAGTTGGTTTTCACTGGCATAAGCTAATCTTAATTTTTTCCCTATTTATTTCTGTTGCTATTGAGAGTGAATTTTAAGCTATTATTCTACCAGATACTATAGGAAAAAGGGGTATGTGAAACTTCAGCATTGCTATACTACTGGGGTATCTGTACATATTTTTCATCTAAGGTGAGCTGTAACTAAACATCTAAATGCTTGTCAATAGAGATTTGTGAACTTCTTCTTGGAGAAATACAAGCGCCATGTCTGTCACGCTGATCGCCTGGAGTTCATAAATGGATGGTATGTCCTGGTAATTATCAGTGACGTGATGACAATCATTGGGTCAATCCTAAAAATGGAAATAAAAGCCAAGGTGAGAGTTTAATACTTCAGATAAAAGACTGGTCTTGTTACAACTGTGTGTAATGTGTGTTAACTTGGGGATGAATGAAAGTGAGCTATACTAGACACTAGCCATCTTGTTCACTTTTGCTATTTCTTATTTCTTCATTTCTTAGTGCTAGTTTGACTGGTAACTGGTTTCAGTCCCTTTTCCCCAAAATTCTTCAGTAAGACCACGTAAACTATTTTAACATCCTGTTTCCACAGTGCTAATTCCCCTAATCCCTGATGTGGGACCTGTGGGTAGACAGTTCTGACAAAAAAACAACCACCCCAACCTGGGTTGTGTTATTTCTGTAAGAAGTATTAGTACATATTGTACAGGCAAACCAAGCATCATCTCCTTGGATAAAACAGGGGTCCTGATGGCTTGTAGGACTAGAAACATGTCTGTTAAAGCTTGCTTTCCTGGCCTGTCTGTGCCTGTAGTTTGGACAGTGTTACCTGCTAGTCCTTGACCTCCCAGTCTGGGCTTGCTGGAATCAATGTGTTTGGTCCAGCTGGCAGCTCTTCAGGGTTTCTTTTTGGTTTGTTTGGTTGATTTTTTTTTTTTTTTTTTTTTTTTTTTTTTTCCCTTTTTTTTAGTAGGGGTGTTTTTCAAAAATTTCTGTGTTCACAAAATTTTTTTTTTTGGGAAAAAAAGGGGGGGGACTGGGGTGCTCCTGGTCCATTGGGTATAAG
>Ga0181612_131599_pt1 | contig 14305 bp, 6 predicted proteins | sample HoacroProtozoa21_FD_119630 | JGI IMG/M metagenome (GOLD analysis project Ga0181612, IMG submission 119630) | Hoatzin crop microbial communities from Cojedes, Venezuel. Combined Assembly of Gp0051906, Gp0051904, Gp0051908 | reverse complement strand
TCCAAGTCCAAAATTGCGTGCGACCAGTTGGAGACATTGCAGTGGATCCCCTCCACTCAAACATGCTGGTTTGTTCAAAGCAAAACCCTTGTTCGGAAAGATGGCCATCCCGATAAAACTTTTCAGAAAGGTTAAAAAAACCCTTACATTTTAATAAGCTTGAAAGGTGCAAGTGCAGCATTTTGGGAATAAAGTGATTTCATTTTTCTATAAAAATGACGTTTTGTTTTGGAAGATTTCACTTGATACTATTTTATTTAATCAATGTATTTATTCAGCTTGAAACTATGGGAAAAATTAAGTCCTTTGATCTCCGTTTGCTACGCTTTGGTGGTGGAGAAAGGGACTTTTGCTTTGTGACACATTTCTAGGATTTTTTTTTTCTGAGTAGAAATTATTCTTAAACTGCAGTATTACAAACCAAATACAAAACCTAGCTCGTCATGAAAATTTGCATGACTGGTGATAAGAGTGATAACAAACTTCATCACACCTTTTATTCAGTAATTCAGGAAGATCTCCCTTACTACCAGTCTAATGAATTTCTTTACACTTTGAAGCTTGAACGGTTGGCTTTGCTTCCCGAAGTGACACCTCAGTGCAATAAGGTTTGGATGATAGAGCACAAAGACTTGGGGAGAGGGGTTGGGGGCTAGCAGATAGGCAAGGTGAGCTGGAGGAGAAGTCAGGAGCTGTTGCAAAAGTTGAGAGACTGCGTGGGTGAAAGATGAAGTTTGTGGGTCCACGGGAATGGGAAGGATGTTCTTTGTAAAGACAAGTATGCAGTGACATGGCCTAGAAATGGGGCTCCCTAGTTCTGCCACCACGAAATCTTGCTTGGGAACATTGTCATGCACTGCGCTTCCCTGCAAAGGGAGTGTAGGGCCACCAAAGGGTCGTGACTATTCACGATACAGCCACACCTCATAGATGAACTGCTGCACTATCAGAGACTCTATTAAAGCAACAGGAGACTGGGCTGCCTTGCTACTGAGGGAGCAGCTTCTGCCCTTCTTGATGCAGCACTTGAGAGAGTGGTAGAGAGCTGGAGGAGGGAGCTGGGGTGATGGAATAGCCATGGGGTGCCCGGGATGAACTTCAAGGTAGGGGTGTGGATGAAGAGAACCTGAATATGGTCCAGAGTTGGACAGGACATTTACACATATGATGAAGGGACAGAAGATGGTCAGAGAATAAGAGGTGATTGGGGATGAAGGCAGACTGGGGATAAAGGGGACCACAGAGGCTGTGTGCCCTGAGCAGACGCCAAGGGTGATGCACAGGTGCTGGACGGTAGAACCGGTGGTGAGTCACTATGTAGGCAGAGGATGTGGTGCATGGCTCGGAGGAGCGGGGAAGACCCAGCCCCACCGCTGCTGCTCACCCCTGCGCTTTGGGGAAGAGTGAGCAACAGTGGAGGCAGATGGCCAAGGGCAGAGCTTGGCCAAGCTTCACGGGACCTGGGCACAAGGAGCAGGTGCCCATCCTCGCAGGCAACTGCCACTGGGGACGGAGACAGGCAGAGGTTGGGCAGCTCCTGTGGTGAGTACTCCAGCAGAGCAGCAGACAGACACTGGCGACTGCACTTTATTTCATAGGGGAAATTGTTGGTTTGGGGACCATTTTTCTGATGAAAATCAGTGGCTGGGACAGTGGTTTTCCACACCAAGGAGAATTTTCTATAGGCCACCCCTGAGACTTTTTTCCTCTCTTTTTTTTTATAATGTTAAAGCCGAAATATTTAGCTCGGTCCACAGCTGACTGTGCGGTGTAAAGGAAGGGAAACCAGCCAGGTGGAAAGGAAAGAAAAGTGACAAAGCACATGATGGACCTGCAAATCAAAGCACTTCCCAATCATAAAGAGACTGCAGAGTCTGAGAAGTTTAACCCTGGTAAATAGTTTGCTAAATGCAGTAGTTGAATGGCAATAAATCTATTAGATTAATTGAAAGCAGGTAGAGGAGGAGTTACCAGAAATATTCAAGTTACCACAGAAGATAGTCCTAGACGGTTGCACACCTGAGAGCCTGCGCTTTCAACACTCCTACGGCAGAATCAGTTGTGAAAGCCATCTCTCTGAGCAAATAACTGGCTTCCATGAAATGCTGTGGTTCTACAGCAGGGAGAAAATTGTTCAATGAATCATCAATTCATTGGAAAAGGCACTTTCAGGTTGGCCAAGCCAGTTCATGAATTGGAGTTGAATTTTGCTGAATGGCTGAGTGAAACCACAAGTGCTGAAAACTTGGAAGTGTTGAAACACTGGAACTAGACAAGATTAAACAGTGGTTTAGACAGATGAAAGATTATTTGCTTTTACACTTCTGACAGGTTTGGTTCTTGCCAAAACCTGACCTAGGTGATGGAGGTGTTGCTCCTCATCCATTAGCTGGCTGAATAAGGTACCAATGCACACCATAATAACTGTAGATATGATCTCCCTCTCTGAGTAATTCAGACTACAGATATGAGCAATCTTCTCCCATCCTCAATAAATCATAATTATTAAATAGCGTGCACAAACCAGAATACCATAAACTGAATGAAAGGGTAGGAAAATACCTGATAATAATTTTCTGAAAACTGCAAGTTAAAATTCCCTCCCTGGGACTCAGTTTTACAGGATGAGTTCCTATTAGATGAGTCTGCGAATTCAAACACACGACCTGGACCCTGCAGGAGATCAACAACCCTTTCAATATTAGCTAGATGAGAGAGCTTTTTATTTTTATGCCAGGAACAACAGCAGTAACAGGCACTAGAAATGTGTGCTCCATACCTACAGTAAAACCCTTCTGGAGCCCGCAGGTGCAGATCATCCAGAGCTGCTCAATGAAACGTCAGATAGGTCACCACCAGCTGTCTTCGGCCACTGCAGTGAATCAGACCACTGTACTGAGTCAGACCAAATACCCATCCAGCCTGATATACCACCTGCAAGCACAGTAATTAAGCACAAGATGCTTCGGGAGAGAGTACAAGCAACAAGCAAAAGATAGTAAGCATTCACCTGAGTTATCTAATTCTTCTTTGAGTTCAGTTACACACTGTGACAATGAGATCCATGATTTAATGATAGAATGTATAAAGCAGATATTCTTTTCATTTATTTTAAATGTTTTGAAGACTTTATTTTCCTGGGGTGCCCCTTAGGCTTGTTAGATAAAGAACTGGATTGATCTCCGGTTCGCTGCCTCCCTGCATTCAATATTTCACAGCGCTCTTTCGTACCTCCTCTCCCAGGGATGGCAGTGACGCCCAGAACCCGCTGCATTCTCTGACCCTCCCTGTACTGTCCCCTCTTCCTGGTCCCCTTCCAGACCTTCCAGCTCCCCACAGGGTGAGACAGCAGCTACAGCACAAAAAGTGCCTGTTCCAGTACACGATAATGTTGCCCAAATACTTGATGGCAAAAAAAAAAAACAGGTAAGAGCACCAGCACCATTGTGCAGAGTTTTCCCTGTGATCAGACCTTGGTACAAGAAGGTCTCCCAAGGAAATCATGGCTGCAGCCCTCTGGGTGCAGGAGACAGATGTCAGCAAGGAGCTTTCCATTAACCAAAAGGACACCTAGACCTGTGCTCCAGTTTTTATGGCACACAGACTGAGCTCGGAGGGCACTGAGAGTCCTTTTATTCAGTGTCTGCTGGCTTTGGAGGACATGAGGGAGTTACTTTCACCCAGCTCTAGACATTTGCAATGGGACTTGCCTGCATACTGCACTCTTTACTTTGCAATCAGGAGGGAGAAACAGACAGTTTTCAGAGGGGTTTGTCTAGCTCATTTTCTGTATGTGCTTCAGGAGGGGGCGATTCCGCAGTCTCTCTCCAGTGACACAGCTGCAGTCGGCTTTTGCTAAGAGGGCTCTGTCTCCAGGACACCTGAATGTCTGGGCAGAGAGCTCAGCTGTACAGGGGAGCAGCTGCCCAAAGTCTCAGACCATGGGAAAGAATCAGGAAAATCAAAAGCAAGGTGTGCTGTTTCATCTGAGCCCTGCAGGGCAGCCAGGCCCCAGGGGCTGTGCTCCCAGGAGCAGCCCCGCCAGCCGCTAAGGAAACCCCATGAGATGAGGAGCTGCAGGAGTTGTGTGCCGGTGTTATGGCTTGGAGCAAAAGGCATTAAAAACAAGCAGGGTGAAAGAGGAAGGTGTCGCTGCGGGTTTCTGGGTGGAAGCGGCGGCAGCAGCAAGGGAGGACTCGCTGCCTGTCCCCACGGGGGGACCAGAGCCCCCATCCTCTGCACCAGGATCCCGGAGGGATGCAGCGCTTCCCAGGAACGGGAAACACTGAGTATCTCTGCTTTGCCTTGAGGGGTTTATCCAAGAGCAGAAAATCCCAATCTGGTCAAAACGATGAAGAAAAACTGAAATGAAACAATATTTCCTTGTTATAAGAGCTGGGGCAGGTTGTTAGGTTTGTTTCCATCTCAGCTAATGCCAGGTCAGTTTTTCTTCTGCCGTATATTAGTCCCCCCATTTGTATCGCGGCAGGCACAGTGAGAACACGCTTCAGACTAGCTGACAGATTTCTGGTGTGGTTTTGCATGGTTTCCTGAGAACCGAGGGACATTGCTTGTTTTGCAATTTTACAGAAACCCACAAGTATGCCGAAGTGCTTTAAAGATCTAACAAACAGGTAGGTGTTGTGGAAGGTTAGTGAGGGGCAAAAAATGGCAGTACAGCTACAGTCGGCTGGTCCGCTGGCCCCTCGCAGCCAGCCCGCGCTGAGGTTGGTTGCAGCTGCAGCGAGCACACCGCGCCGAGGGATTTTGACATACCGATGAGGCGGATGGTTCTGAAGCTGCAAGAAAAATGCGGTTAGTTTTACTAGCACCTGTGGCAAATTCCTCTCAGCGGCCCTCCCACAAGGCAGTGTGTGCTGTACAAGATGATGCAAAAAGAACAGGAGGAGGGAGATGATTGTGTCATATGTTCCCCTGGGGCTCGCTATTTTAGTTTAGGTAAAAAAAATAAAAAAGCTTTATAATTCTTTTTTTTTTTACTTTCACAGGGGACATTCAGTGGAAACAATTACAACGGCACCGTAGGAAGGAGCCCGGCAGCCTCTGTCTGCGGGCTGAGGTCGTCCTGATCCCTGTGCCTCGAGGAGGAGAGAGCTGAGGAGGAGAGCAGACTCTCGTAAAATGGAAGCAGTGGGGATGGCAGTTGAGGGAGGAAGGGGATGATGCTTTTGGCTCTGGCTGTGATTTGCTGTAGGTATTGAACTGGGCATTTAGTGCCTCCATGCTTGGGTCTTGACACAGACAAAATGGAAATCCCCAGAAGCGAGGAGGTCTGTTGTGGGGCTGCTGTCTCTTGGTGTGTTCGAGAGGTTCCATGAGAAAGTGTTGCCTAGCAGATTTCTCTGTGAGAAGAAAAGTTTAATGTAAGAAGAAGAAAGATTAGCAAAACATTTAAAGTACAGAATGGCAGTAAGTAGCTTGTATTTTGCACTCTTCCCCATGCTCAGATGTCCCTGGAGAACACCTATACCTGGCTGTGAGTTTTTGTAATTATACAAGCAAAGATATAAGGAAAGCCTTCTCTTCCTTAAGTGTTCACCTAAGAAGAAAGGAAGAAAGTTACAGAATCAATGATACTAGATGATTAATGAACCAAACCATCCCCCAACCACAGCACCACACAAGGGGTTTTCACTTTCTCCCAGTGGCCTTGAAAACATCCTCATCCTGAGGAGCAGACTGTTTCGAGCTGTTATTTCTGTACCTCATAGAGAGGGGCTGGGTCTCTCGGAAGGGAACGCACTTCTGTCTAATTTCTGGTGTACCTCTTTCTTGATAGATATGTAAGCAGCATTGAAACACTAAGATGTCTCTTACACTAGAACATAGGAAGCCTCTCTTGGAAGGACAATGACATGAAAAATAATCTTGTGACTCTTACAAGGACTGACTGTGTAGGCTTCAACTTAGTAAACTTTAGAAGTCACACTAGTGCTCTTTGTTCCTGTACATCCAGCTAGACCCCATGTAAGCAGTGAAAGAAGAGCTGCCAGATGTGAAAACTGACCAAAAATGATCAGCTTTGGACAACAGCTGTAGGTTTTCTGCTTTTTGAAGTCCAGCTTGATAAACTTCATACTAATTTGCTGAGTACCTTCAGCCCCACTGGAAGTCAAAGGGAAGGTCCTGCAGCTCTGACCCTGGCTGAAGAAGGAAGCCTTAAAATATCTGACATTGTCCAAGTGGAAATGAAGGCTCCCAAAGTCACAGGTGACTTCCAAAGAGTGGTCACGCTGGCTGAAATGAGAGACCTTTCTGCCCGACTTGGACCTACCTACACAGGTTGTAGGCTTAAGGCTGTCAATAGCTTTCAGCCATAAAAAGAGAGTCCACAAGGCAAATTTAAGAGCATGGTGGCAAGACTGCGCTAATGGCTGCTTGTACATACACATGGTTCAAAGGGATGTACGTTTGCAGTAACTCCATTAAAATAAGGTGCAGTAGTTTGAGGGGAGGAATTTTCCTTTCTGGTGACGTCCACCTGGTAGCTTACCCGCAAGTGGGCAAAGACAGTAATGTCTTCGGGGCCATGGTGCCAACACAGCATTGCTAACATGCAAAGCTTTTGTTAGAAATAGATGGGAGGGTGGATTTTTTTTTTTTGAAGAGTGAGTGTTTTCTGTGCTTTTTTTCCAGGAAGAGACAGCTGAATCTCAGAACTGATGCACTCCAAACTCTTAAATGCTGGCACTGCTTATTAGCTGCTTGCTGAGTGGAGAATATTCTTCCTTATACAGGCCTTTTGAAAACTAGGTCAGAGGATTAACATGAGTACTGGTTGCTAAAAATCGTCTTTGACAGCCTGCCTTCCTTTATTATTTTCTCACTTTGCCCATTGCAGACACCAAGGCCTGCCGGCTTCTCTATTGCTTTCTCCTGGGGTGAGCTGTGATGATCACTAAAGGTAGCTCGTCTCCCTGCCACCGCTGCAGACACTCTCAGCCGGTTCACCTGTTCGGCCTGCTTGACCCCTGAGATCAGTTGTCTTCCCAGGAAGACGAGGTTGTTTTTCAAACAACCAGTTTGAAGGTGCCACACCAGCCTTCGGTTGGTTTGTCAGTGGAAAAACATCTGAACACAGATGGCCTCATGTGCTAAGGGACGGCGTACGCAGGATACGCTGCCTTCGTTTTCTGAAGGTCCTGTTCTGAGAAGAGGGTTGCTGGGCTGAATGCCAGGCAGGGTGTTAGACGCTCACATGATGGTCCCCCTAAAAAGATACGTCTTCTCCAGCGGAGCTTCTAGGAAGTACTGCACTGCAAATAACAATAATAATAACCAATGCCTTCTGTGAAATGTTTGTGCTGAAACTCCATGGAATATTCTTGCTTTTAGACGCTGCTGTTAACTCTGAAGGATCACACAATACATTTGTGCTGATGGGACATTTCTTGCCATGCTGTTTACAGGAGATAGATAACAGCTTTCTGTGATATGTATGTATATTAAAAATACATATACCCACACATATTCACATACGCCGATCACCAGTAAAAGATTTAAAAACTATCATTATACACCCACTTGTCTGAAATAGAAGTGATTTCCTAGCAGGAACAGCACACAGTACTATCATATATTCACTTTATAGGTACTCTTTATCTGATTCATAATCTGTATGCACATGCATATTTATCTCGGGACTAAACTGACATAAAATAAGCTTCTCAGTATAGGTTTTTAAATCTCTAGTTGGCCACTTAGCAAGGTGCTCTTAGTTCCCAAAACGCTAAGCACAGAACAGCCCCCCCACAATCTGCTGTACCTTCAGCACGTTGGAACTCTGACCATCTGGGAGGCAGAAAAGTCCTGACAGTAGGTTCTGGTTTTGCAGCTGATCATGCAGCCTTCAACTGAAAAATAAAGCAGCTGATGTGTTTTTGGCCAGTAATGTATGCAAAGCTCACTGCTTTTTTTGCCAGAGAAACCTTAAACTCTCATCATGTGTTGTTTCCTTTGCAGTGGGAACAAAAGTCACTTGTCAGCCATGTGTGTCCTTTCTGCTGTTTCTTCTTCAGATCCATGGTCTAACCAAGAGTGCAAACAACTTACCCACTTTTAATTTGGGTGCTAACTTCAGACACCTGAGCATGCTGATACTCTGCTTTCTTGCTATGTTCTAACTTCGGAGACCCCACTGGTTGCAGCTGCCTTTGTGTTTTTTGCCTTTGTGCTAGAGCCGAGGGGATATCCTCGTTTTTACTGCCTCCCATTTACGTGAAAAGTTGGTCTCTTGTCTCAGAGGTGCCATGTGCCTCTACTTCTGCTGTGCTGTAAGGTTCCCTGGATAACCACATAGGTAACCTGACCAGGTGGCATTTATTCAGTGTTCAACTAAGACCAAGAAAGCAGCCTTCTCCAGAACCCGCTGTGCTGCAAAGCCTCCCAAATCAATGCTTTATTGAGATGGGAACTTTGATGAGAATTGCCAAACTGTAACAAGGAGAGAAGCTCTAAAGGCACAGATCGTTAAAATCTTTCCCTGGGAGAAGCAAATCTTTCCAGCTCTGAGCACTAAACAAAGTACGCGATTACTGTTCCTCTACTTTGATTACATTCCCCACCTGCTCAGGCCTGCGGCACATGACGCCAGCTGTGATCTGGGATTAATCCCGCCCCGAACAGAGGCACCTCTCTAGTTCTTTCTTTCTTTTTCTTTGTCTGTGACGTACTTTGAAGCATCTACACGAGTGAATGAACGGATTGCTACAGAAATCAGAGAACTCCTACTCATAAACACACTATAACAAGAAAGATAAACGTGCTCTTACCATCTACTAACAGAGGAGTGGAAGGGGGTATCCATCCAAATGTTTGGCAGTATTGGCGACGTCTGCGTGCGGGGACCGTGGGTCTGGTGGGACTCAGCAGCCACAGATGGTTGCTCTCAGCTCATCAGGGCCAAGGCTGAGATCCTGATACCTGGAACATCGGGGGTTTCTGCTCCGTTTGTAAGCTGCAAGAAGAAATACGGAAATTTATGCTGAGCTGGTAGCACTCTGGGGTCTCTATACCAGTGATGCTCAGCCAAACACTCCCAGCCTTGCAATGGTTATATTTTTATGTGTGTGTGTGTGTGTGTGTGTGTGTGCACGCGTGCATGCTGTTCATGTGTATACACACAGAGACAGACAGACACACTCTCTCTCTAGTGCACAATGAATGCCCCCTACTACAGATGGATATTTGTGGGCAAATACATAAACAGACAAGGATAGTTTCTTCGTATGCATAGGTGTACACATATTTGGGTACACACATATATGTGTATATCGCCTTTTGAAGTACAGCTGGCTCACTGAAGGCTGAAATCATTTGGCAGCTCAGAGCAGTGCTTCCCCTGCACCTGGGGCATCATCTAAACTGCTAGGAGAAGATAGACTGGCAGGGTGCAGGCTGTTAACCCAGCCCCAAAAGCTGCCGGAGAGCGAGCCTGCTTCCTGGCAGAGCCGTAGCCCAAGGGCCGCTGTGAACCCACAGCAGCCCACACTAGCCCATGCAAGGCAAACAGGAAAGAAAACAATCTAAAGGGACTGCACCCCGGTAGCACTGCAGCACGGGGCGGTGCAGAAGTGACCAGGGATGTATCACCTAAAGTGACTTCTTACATCCTCCAGCACACAGGATTTTACCAGGGAGTTTCTTGTCTGAATTCTTCCCTTGGTCCGATGGCATGAAGGCAGCATGGCTAAATGGTGCTCACATACACACACGCATTTCTGCCTGCACTGGTACATGTGAGTGTTTTACTCCACACACAGCGCAATCCCTTGCAGCAAGGAGAGGCTCTCCTGCTACGGTGTGGATGCAGCACCTTCTCAAAGAGCTGTTTTCAGCTCCACAGCCAAGTGAGATGACAAGGGTTTGAGATGAGGGAGATGGCTTGGGGTGAAGCAGGGCTTAGAATCAAGGTTTTGCTCAGGGGCACTGAAATTTTGGTAGCTGAGAGACCTTAACCCTTTTCAGTGAGAGAAGTTCAGAGCAGTGGCTGGAGCCGCGAGTGCTTGGGAAGCCATTTGGAAAGCAAAGATCAGGCTGGTCAGATGCAATCACAACTGTGAAATCGGGTTATCCTCCTCCGTAAGCCCTCCCCAGGTATCCACATATCCAAGTACAACGATGGCTGGAACATATTCACACACAGGGCTTCAGAGGAGACTCCTTTGGGCTGACAGGAGACTGTCGAAGCATGGAGCTGCTGCCTGTATCACTGGTCTGATGAGCTGTTTATTAAAAAAGCATCTGCAATTCGTATGACTGAAGTGCCAGCACTGCAGTGCAGTGTGTTACTTCTAGGTAGTCTGGTTACTATAAAGCAGAGGATGCATGTAGCTTCCACTTAAAAAGTATAAAAATTGGCATCTAAGGAAAAGTCAAATGGTTCAGGGTATATACATACTCAGAATATGATGGATTTTTTTTTTTCCAGTTCATCATCTCAGCCAGTTACACTTCTTGTGTCTGTCATAATGGACTTGAAACATTTCTGTGGCAGCTACTTTAAAAATTCCCTTCAAAACTTAGCTGTAGGGAAGATAACTTTTTTTGGGCTAAGTGCCTTCATTGCAAGCAGCATCCTATTTGCGTGGAAACCTACACCTTGTTAATAAAAAAGTCCCAGCCCTTCCTAAAGGTGAGACTTTTGCAAATTCGTTTGATGAAAAAGTTGAAGTTATCTTCGAGAATAAATCTGAACCGTTGTGCTCTCTAGTGACATAGCCAGGAATCTTTTTCTTCCTTTTGGACAAGAAACAGCCTTTTCCACATTATTTCTCTCGTCTCTTTGCCAGTTACAGAAATAGAAGGACAAGGCACTAAGTAAAGTAAAAGTAAAGAGGCAGGGGAAGGGCGGGGAGGAAACGAGCACTTTCAGTCCCGAAAGTGGTTTCAGTTTAAGCAGTGGACAAAATTTCGGGTTAGTTGATGTTTTTAGCCCTTTCCGCACAACTAAGAAGGAGGAGGATGCCTTAGGCAAAGGCAGCCACAAAAGTGGCATTGAAAGGGATTATCTATGCTGAAACCATCCAAGTGTCTTCATTTTTTTCCTCTTAATCTGCCTGTCTGTCTCGGTCTCTTTGTCTCTTTCCTCTTTGCATCATAAAATTTACAGTAAAAACACAGGAAGCTGAATGATTTCCTCTGAGGAAAGTACCTGACAAAGAGGTGAATGAGTAAAATCGTCAGGCCCTTTGACTTCATTGCTGCCCATGTATCCTCAGATGGTTTCAGGCAGAGACGCTATCTTGCAACCAGACGCCTTTGAAGTGGTTTTGCCAGTGCGTGGCAGGTAGGAGGTACACGAGGCTTGAATTTTTCCCTGTGGCAATCCAAGCACAGGAAGTCCTGAATTTGTGAAAGACAGCGGCTATTAGCTACATTGCATATTGTACCCCAAAAAAAACCTCTTAGTCATGAACGCGTTGTGACCAGTGGCCACGCTGCACACAGTGCATGGGCTTGGATGCTCCTCTCTGTATCCGGAGGCTGAAAAGTGTGAGGCTGCCAGGCTGTCTCCTGGGAGCTGCACTGGGGATACTGGGCTGGGGGAGACAGTTTGCAGGCTCCTGTCTGTAAGGCGTAGCCATAGCTGCCATTTCAAGTCTGTCCCCTCTACTCCTCTCCGCAGTCTTTTGAGAAGCCAAGCTGGAGAAGCAAAACATCAGCACTAAGGAACGTGACTTGGGCCTCCTACCTTGCAAGATCCGTTTGAAAAGCTCAGCCCAAACATTTGCAGATTCAGAGGGCCTGAAGAGGGACTTTTACCCTAAAAAAACCCTTATCCTCAATGGCACCTAAAAGGGCACGAGTGAATAACCCTTCAGATATCATCTCACTGAGACCTTGAGTTCCCCACACTTTAAAAGCGACTAAAACTGAAGTGGGTTTTTCAGAGTGCATGTATCTAAATGTTGGAGTAGCAGGGAGGAAAGACAGACAGAGATTGTATACTTGGGTAGAACATCAGCCTCTTTGTTGAACTATAATGCAATAACTTCCTCTATCTTTCTTTTACAACTCCTACTACCTCCAGAAAGGCCTTCCTTTAAATTGCAGAGGTGTTGAAATGCTTGCATGTGGTTATATTTTCCTGCTCCGTCCTCCACTCAGGATGTCATTTCCACTGCAAAATGAAATAGGACTGATTCATTTTGCAGAAGGAACATGACTGATACAAGCCCGGATGGAGATTCATTCTCAGCCCTGTGGAAATTCCTCACCAACGTTGCTAGTCAAGTGAAAAACCTCTTCACCATACAATCATCAGGGTTGTGTTGCTACTCCTGAACTTCTTGGGCTGGAGCCAGGAACAGCTTGTGAGCAGCTGAGCATGACCCAGAAAGACGGAGGTGTGCTCACATGGTCTTTCCCTTCTTTTTTTTCTGAGAATTGTCTTTCCCTCTCACCTAAACCAGCTTCTTCTTCACTACAGAGAGGTCATGTTATTCTCTAGATTGAAGGTCTGATAAAGATGTGTTTTATTATCGTGAGGCTGTCTGCCTTCCAAGAACAAAGATCATATGTGCAGCTTTTGCTGATATTTGCTTGCAGTCTCATGGAGACAAACCACACCTTGTTTATTAAGACAAACATATGTTGTACCCACACAAAGCTGCTCTGGCACTGCAGGCTGAGATTTCTTTACCTGGTGAGGCTGCCAGGGAAATACCCAAGAAAAAGTCATATGAACAAAGACTAGAGTCAGGAGGGTTTCTGAGCAGGTGCTTTTTCAAAGAGAGTGGTAAGGCAATGCTGAACAGGGGATATCCCCACCTGGAGCTCTAAAGCCGCTGAAGGGTTCATGTCATCTTCTTTTTTAATTTTTTTTTTTTAGGATTTCTCCACCACTTTCCATAAAATACATATTGTCGTTTTGCCTGATCATTTTGTCAAGATCCTGTATTTTTAACATTATACTCAGATGTCTCATGTCTGCTCATTGCTTCCAGTCTGCCTGTAGCTCCTGACAGAGCAGAGAACCAGCAGCCACCAGCCAAGTGCCATCTCAGCAATCCCAGCTCTATTCCAGAGGCCTGTGTCATCTCCTCCACACTCCTGGAAGGCAGAAGTATGAGGCTGATGCCACCCCCTTGCCATTTTCTGGGTGGAGGATCAAGCTTCTGCTTATTGATGACACCTAAATATTTCTATTCAGCTTTCCTTTCTACTAGTCAAGGTCTGACAGAGAAAGTTCATTAAGTTAATCACAAAGTATGCTTAGAAGGAGGAGAAAGAAAAGAAGAAGAAGAGAAAAAGAAAAAAAAGAAAAAAAGAAAAACAAAAAGGAAAAGGAGAAAAAGAAAAAAGAAAAAGAGCAAAAGAAAAAGATAATGCTCCTGCAGAACTTAACAGCCCTCAGAGCTGATGTGCCAGCTGTGAGAGGGTTTTTCAAGGCTGCAGTTTTGGTTTCGGGTAGTGAAGACTGCGACCAAATGAGCAGAGGGGGCAGCCGGCTTGATCACTCTGTACTCGATTCCTGGTTTTACACACTCTTTAACCCCCAATAATGGCCAATCCCTCTTATAGCAAAGCCAGTCAAAGTCAGAATTTGAATGAAGTGACAACCTTGTACAGGAAAGCTGGGAAGCAGGTGGTGTCTTCTGCTACAGGTCACTGCAGTAGTTTAGGGCTACTTCTTCATTAATGCAAGCCTGGGCACCGTGCCCTGATCCTGTGGTTATGTTTAGCCCAGCAATAGTTGAGCTCTACTCCCTCAAAGAACAAAATGGAATAGAAACAGGAGAAGAGGAAAGGGAGCTGCACCCTGAGATGGTGCAGCAGAGGAGGGTGCTCTCCTGGGGTCAGGTTGAGCTGGCATCAAGGTCTTACTCTGGTTCAGGCAGGTGGAGGAATTTAAAGTATCATCACACTGGAGTGCTCTAGTCACTTGGTCACCGTGGCTGCACACTCACGCCTGGATTCAGAAAAACCCATCACTTAGTAGTCTGAGCCCCACAGAAAGCCAGAGGATTAAATAAACTAAAAGCTGCCATCAACTTACACCTCAGTCCCCAAAAGTTACCTACCCAGCTGTCTTTTGCCCCACTGGCTTGAGGCACTCATCTCATCCAAACTGAAGCAAGAAATCTAAGTCTGAGATCATAGACTCACAGAATCATTAAGGTTCGAAAAGACCTCTAAGGTCATCAAGTCCAACTGTCACCCCAACACCACCATGCCTGCTAAACCATGTCACCAAGTGCCACATCTACACATTTTTTGAACCCCTCCAGGGATGGTGACTCCACCACTGCCCTGGGCAGCCTGGTCCAGTGCTTTACTCCTG
>Ga0181612_131510_pt1 | contig 14305 bp, 5 predicted proteins | sample HoacroProtozoa21_FD_119630 | JGI IMG/M metagenome (GOLD analysis project Ga0181612, IMG submission 119630) | Hoatzin crop microbial communities from Cojedes, Venezuel. Combined Assembly of Gp0051906, Gp0051904, Gp0051908 | reverse complement strand
CGTGTAGGGGCGCGGGCGGGGGGCGGGCCGGTGCCGCTGCGGCCCCCGTCGGGACTGGCGCAGCCTCCCCGCTCCCCTGGCGCAGGGGGGTTCTGGCACCGGGCATGGCGAGCTTGCCGCTGGGAAGGGAGCTCTCGTTTAATTTTTCTGGAGTTTTCCCTCGTCTTCAGCGTCAGAAGATTTCAGTCCTGCTCCAAATGGTACCCACGTGCTTGTGTAAAAAGTCACCTGGCTATTAAATTTTTTTCCCTTGTTAAACCGCGTGCGAGCAGGCTTACTTTTTTTTTCCTTTTTTTTTTTTTACCTGTCAAGCTAGTCTAAGTAAATTTGGGGACATTTTATCTTAGGTTATCTCTTTTTTTATGCTTCTGATACTGCTGTTTGGTTTGAGATTAGCGCATTGATTTTTGTCACAGGTCATGTTTTTTAATAGATCTGTGTTGCCTGCAGAAAAAAACTCCTCTGCTCAGTATTCTAGAGTGGCTGCAAAATAGGTGATGCAGAAGTTAACGGGCAGAATTTTCAAGTGCCCAGAGTTCGCTAGTCTGTCCAGCGCTTTGATACAGTGGTCTTGGTAACAACGCCTCAGCGATAAATAGTTGGCGCAAAGCTTGAGACAAAGAGGGTTTATCCAAAGTAATGATCGTGCTTAGGAATGGTGAGCATCTATAATTTTAAATGCCTATCTCTACAATTTTCCTCTTCTTACGTGTGTTACTTGAAAAAAATCGCCCAGAGCAAATAAGGCAAAAAGTTACGTCTCGCATCGCACGTGAAAGAACATAGGTGCAAAAAAAATAACTTGTCTCTCAAAGCCGGAGTTTTTTTTTCTGTTGTTGTTAGGCAAAATTAAATGTAGCTGCTGGAAAAAAAGTAATACTCGCAAATCCCACTGGGTAGAAGGAGGATTGTTAAAAGAAATAGGTTTGACTAAATGCGCACGTTGCTGGCCTAACAGCTAAAATACTTCAAAAATAACCTTACATTCAGGATTTTTCACTTCTGCTCTCTTGCATGTGATGAGCTTACACAATAGATACACATAGGCAGAGACTGTTGAAGGTAGAAACAATGCTTACCTAGTAGGTAGGTATTACACATTGAATGAATTTGTAAGGATTCTAGTAAGTTTGACCATATTTTAGCACTGCTAATGAAATCCCTTCTTAGTCCAACATTAAACTCAGCAGACTGCAAAGAAAACTTAGTTTTGTTATTCTTCCAAATGCTAGAGGAAGAGTTAATTGTAACATGTTTCTAAACTTTCCTTTTTAAAAACAAACATTTATTCTTTTCTTAAAATATTCACTGCACTCTCACAATGGAAGTGTCTATTTGTACATGTGTTTATCTACGAGTTAAAAATGAAAAGAGCAGGGTGCAGATGTATTTCTCCTTTGTTTTATACAGTGTGCCAGTTTTTGTGTGCTTTCCAAGTTACACGATCATTAGAGAAAAACAGGCGAACACCTGAATGGTAGGTGTAAGAGACCCAAAGAAAGGAAGACACTTCTGTCTTGAATTCGTTTCGTCAGAATCTAAGCTGAAGGCAAAATTGGTTATCGAAATTTTTAGAGCAGGTAACAATGTTGTGGGAATAACTTCTCAGTGATTTATCTGCTTCCAGAGACAGACTCAGGAGATGAATAATCTGTTTTTTATACACGTAGAAGTGAATAGGAATGCTTACTTGGTGATAACCATTTGAAATTAGAAGACAAAATACACTGTCATTCTTTAAACACAAATGCCGCCATTGTGCCCCAACTTCTTTATTGTATTTTTTCAAAATTAACAAACTGCTGTAGAACTAATTCACTTCAAAAAAAAATGACATGTTGATCGTTTTGGTAGTGAATGAAGGCACTCTAAGGTTTCATGAAAACTTTGAAGAACTTAATAATGATTGTACTTCCCTCAGATATGATGATGTTTAGGTTTGTAGTACGTAACTCCAGCAATTTATTGAAATAGTTAAAGATCTCATCCTTAGTAAAATACTCACTAGTAAAATGGTGAATTGTCCAATTAATAAGTGCTCCTGGTGTGAACAATATTTGGTAAATAAAACATCCTAAGAGTCTGTTAGCAGAATTCGTATTACATTTCTTGGTTAGTTGCCAAAGTTCTGCTAGAACAATTAAAAAAAGTTCTACGGTCATTATTGTAAGCATGTACGAGTAACAAAGTTCTGTATTCTTGCAGAGCCTAAGTCTGTTCTTAGAAGTGTTTTAAGTATTCCCATGCCTTAATTTTGTTACATATTTAATTATTAGCGTACACAAAGTACCATAAGTGCTGTAGTCCAATTCCGGATAAGAATGTGTTTAAGTGTTAGGATTTTGAGGTATATTAAAATTAGTTTTTTTAATCCTTTTTTTGTAGATTGGAAATTAATCCTCAAGTAAGCATGAAAATGTATTCTAGTATTTGTTATTTATGTAGGCTTAAAATGAAGTGTGCATAAATTCTCTTAAAGTGCATTAGTCTTTCAGCCCTGTTTGCATATGCATTCTTACATGGGACAGCAAAATACGGTTGTCAAAGAACATTATTCTGAATCCAACACTTAAAATAGTTTTGGGAGTTTGTTTTGTAATGGAGCGTATTCGTTTGATCCTGGTCGCTGGTGTGCTTGTAATTAGAATTCAGCCAAAATGTCATGTAGCTGGGAGAAAGTTTGAAGCGGTCTCCTTGCTTAGTCCTTGCTACTGCTTTTAATCTTGTCAGAATTCGAGCTGAACTACTTGTCATAGTTATTGCCACATTTGTCTGCTTGCAGGATTGTGCTGCAAGATTTTATATTTTGGCATTTCCCTTTAAGTTGTATCAGTGGTAGGTTATGTAGCTTCTTAAATTGATACTAGTTTCAAGGTGGTTAAAAGTACTTGCGTTTCAAGTCTAGATTCTGGTCATATGTAGAGGCCAAACCTTGCAGTCTTATGAAAGCAGAGATTTTTTTTATTAGGACTATTATTGGATTTGGCTGTATCTTACACAAGAAAATTGTGTGTAAAGTTACATCCACAAGGGAACTATTATAAAGAGATAGGATACTGATACATTTTCTGTTTGTGTATTTATGTGGATAAAAAAAATGAAGAAATCAGATCGTAATTAGAGAATTTAGATACTGAAAAATCGTTTCAACTGGTAAGATCCCATAATTAAGCTGGATATCACAATTTGATCAATATTGCTAGAGGTTTTTTTAAGATAGATACTTGGGAGCAACGAGCAGAAAAATGAGTGGATGCTTCTGAAGATTCCATGCATGGACCCGAATTTCACAACCTGGACTTCTAAACTTTGATGAATTTTGTAGCTGAGCATTTAGGCAGTGATTCAGAAAAGCATCTGACTTCCCTGAAGTGCATAGTGACACACTTAAGTTCTGTTGCAGTTGTGTAGATGAGCGGGATGTGTACTTAAGTGCCTCCCTGAACCAGCCAAATGCTTAGACTTAATAATTTTGAAAAGCTCTGACCGTGGCTGCGTGTGCACGCCTGGCGCTTCTCGGTAGTATGCCGGCTGACGGGATGGATGCCTGAGTATCCTACCATTCATTTACATGTTTCTGCAGGTTTCGCCATGGCATGTTGGTTGTATGTGCTGAGGCCATGTGTCTTGTTTTTTTGTTTGGTTTAGCTTGTTTGTTTTCCATCTAGAAATAGTTCTGCCTCTGTACAGAGATGAGGGAAGACGTGCAGAAATGGTTGGAGTAGGAAGAAGGCAGTTACGTGTGTTATGAACAGCTAAGAAGTTGGGGATGAAGAGGGGCAAAATGGAGGCATTTGTTTTGGTTTTGGTATTCCATATAATTTTTATATGTCAAGGGAAGCATAAGAATTTAAGTACTTTGCATATACACACACACATAAATGTGTGTATATGTAACTATTTTGAAACAGCGTAGCTTGTATTTTGAGAGCGTTTTATCCAGCAGCTTGCTCTGAGAGCTGAAGAAATCTCTGACTGACTTCTTGTAATTAAAAAATCAGTAGTAGAGCCTTCAATTCTTTACACCTACAGTTTCGCTAACACCTTGTGTCTCCAAAAGAATATTGGTGTTTATTTTAAAAGTGGGGTATTAAACTGTTTGAAACATTCTATGGAGAAACTACACGAAGAACAACTGTTTGACTGGCTTCCACCTTCGAAGGAAAGGCACCTTGTTAAGTGGTACATGATCTTGATGAAACGCTTCTTGTTAAATCTTTTCCAAATGCACCTAGTGAGGACACTTCATTCTTTCTGCTAGCCGTGTATCGTTTTGAAGAGGGACAGATAAAGATGAGCCTCCCTTTCTCTCTCTTGTTGCTGTGATCCCAGCAATCTACCAGCTTCATGCTGGGCTGAGAAATGAATGAACGCAAGTAGTCCTTCAGGAGTCATGGTCTCTGCATTCATACGATGAGGCATGTGTAATATATACACATTTATATGCAAATATGTATATATTTCAATATATGTAGATGCATACTTATGTATATATGTGCCTATATATACACTTAAGTATGTATGTGTGCATTGAAGTGTGTCATTAGAAGGTGATGTGGTGTGGAATAAATCATGAATGTTGTGTGAGGAAAAAAAATCTCTGCTAATGAATTTTTTTTAATTTGTGAACTCCTAAATGTTTAGAAAATCAACAACTTTACAAACTAATTCCCAGGTACCATCTTCCAGCTAAGATATTTTGGTTTAAAATTAAAAACAATAATTAAAAAAATTATTTGTAGGATCTTGCTTTAGTTCTTGGCCATCTTCCCATTGTGCTCTTTCTTCGCACGCTGGTAGTCCCTGGGTCAGTAGGTGATCAGGTAGATAAGCAAGCATTCAGGCACGTAAATGTGAAATGAAATAGAGAAGATTACAGAGATGTGCTGGACTTACTGGAGTACCTTGTCACTGCTTCTTCCTAAACCAGTCTGTTGCTGGGCAGAATACTGCATTGTTAAAATATTAGACTTCAAGAAAGCGTGTAAAGAAGGCTGATCGTTTGGATCACCTGAGAGAAGGTGCTAACAAAGACGCCACGTTTCCTGGAGAAAGGATGTGTAGACAGTAGTTTGTCCATAGCTGTGAGATGTACCTCTCTTGCTTTGGCTCACTGTTTGTTTTACATTTTTTTTCATGCAATTAGAAGTATTTTGGAGCTGTGATTTTCTTCCAGTAGTCACCCTTTGCTCTGCTGTCCAGTTCTGAGCATTGTTTTCGAAAAAATTTCTTTAGTCTTATGATTAATCTAATCTTCCAGTGTTTCTGAATGGTGTAATTCACTGCTGAGAATAAAGGGCCCTGTTTTGTTTAAGTTTTTGTTGCACTTGTGCTGAAAATTTAGTCAGTCAGCAGCACACCAGCATAATGAAATGGAAACGTTTGGTTTAAAATAAACAGACACGTTATTGAAATTGCTTTCTGGTGGTATTACAGTTATTGTGAGTAAGCCCTACTGTAATGTACTTCAGCATAACTGAGTGGAAGAATAGAATCCTTCACGCATTAGAAGTCTTCCTTGCATTTTTGTGTTCTGCGTATTCATTGTAGTCTCTACAAGCTAGATTATAGTTGAGCTCCTTTAAAATGGTGGGTATTATTTTATAGTGTGCAAACACATATAGATGTCTGAAATCCTCTTTTTTAAGAAACTGAGTGTAGACTGTTACATAACAAAACCACAAATTCCCACTCCTACACATTCTAAAAAATAATTTGTGTTAAAATCAAGTATTTGGAAATATATTAAAAAAAGGACATTGTTCAGTGAGGATTGAGATTGTGTTTCTCTCCTGTAGAATGCCTTGGCTTCCAATAAAAAAAAAATACATGTGCCTGCCCCCTCCCCCCTTTTTTTTTTCATCTGGGGAAACATCCTTCATATTTTACTGTTGACAGGTTGATGAAAATACATTGTTAGATCCTAGTTTTATGAAAAAAATGAGTTTGTTTATGTTTTGACTGCTGCAAAATTTTGAGAAATTGTTTGATGCCCGTGTTCTGTTAACTGGTATACTGGGAGTTTTATGGCCATTTTTCTGTCTAAATGCATGACCACTAAAGAAGATTAACACAAGAGTCCTGTTAATTAGCAAGATCTGCATGAATTGCTAATACTGATTTATAGCAGATTCTTCAGGTTTGGCAATTTTTACTTGAAAATTACAATTCTTATTGTCAGTTGCATTATAATCTAGTGGAAGAATTTACCTATGCATGCTGATATATGGAGCGGAAAAAAGGATCTGAGACTGACAAAACCTGTGAGTACAGTATTAGTTAATTTTCACTTTGTTAATTTTCTTTTCTGTCATTAAATCAGGATATTAATCTAGTGAGGAACAGTAATACCCGCAATAGAAAATTTTACTTTGTGTTTATCACTGAGTAACTTTGTTTTTTGTTTGTTTTTATCAAACTCTTGAAGAACCGTCTTGACTTGACAGGCGCCGTTTTTAGTTTTTAATGACAGTAATGAAATGGTGCTGGAGTGCAGAGAAGGAATGATTTGATTGTGAATCATCTGATGAGGTGAAAAACTGGAGTAGGAGACATTCGCTTTGACTGTGATCACCCTCTGCTAAAATATTTTTTGTTTCATTCGTAAAGATAAAATTTGGCCTTGTGGCATTTTAAAGGATGCATATTTTGATGGAGTGTATTTTGTGCCATAATTAAAGTTTGCTGTGTAGCACTGACATTCTTTATTTGTTAAAGTAATGTAATTTTTTCCTCCCCAAAATTATTTTGTTTTTTTGCTTGAGGGTGGGTGCTGGCCAGTGGTGGGCATATTCACGTTGTGCGAGTTGTTCATCGGTGGCAGTTGAGCGCTGTGGCCTTCTCCTAGTGGGTCGCAATGAAGCACTACTTTTGGCTTTTGTAGACTTAAAAGTAGTATTTTTCATATTCACATTACAGTCCAGAAGAACTTCCTTCGCTCTGCAGACATTCATATCACGTCACACAGGGAATTTTTAGGAAATACACACAAATTTTTATTATAGTACTAGCACTGTTCGTGGAATTTTTTATTTTATTTTTTCCTTTACATTTGTTTTAATTTTTAAAATAAATTTGAGTATCTTACCTCAGTTTGTGACTTTGAAACTGGAGCTGATTACATTCCAAATGCTTTCATCAAATCTAAACAAAAAAATGCCAAATCTCTCAATGTCTAACATTTTATTGTTTTGGTAGTGCTGTAGAAATAAAATGTAGATGTATTTTTTTGTGAGGAGACAGAAAAAAGTAAGTATTTTACTTACTGGCGGATTACATGATGATCTTTGTAGCACAGTTATCAGTCTGTGATGCTAGTTCATCAGCGTTAGGTAGGGACTACTAGCAGCTTTAACGATGCTGGGTCCCCTGGAATTGTTAAAAGTTGTTGCAAAGAAATTTGCTAATTACTGTTGTTAATGAGCAGGAAAACCAACTGCATTGATTTTTGTTTTCTGTTGTGGTTTGTGTTTTTTTTTAATTTTAGTTGATGTAAAATAAGATTTTAAAAAAATAGTGATGTATTCGTACAGGCAGGGCGTTTGGTGAGCAGAAGTTAAAGTAGGATCTATCAGTCCTCCTCTCTTTCCTATTGTTTCAGAAAAGAAGGAAATAAAGAGAGACTCTGGAATTCGAAAGTATTGACCTCGTGACATGCACACACAGCATGGTCATTGCACTGGCACATAAAGTGCCTTAAGCCACCATAATGGCAAACTGCATTTTTGAAGTCAGTGATATGAGAGCCAGCTGGATGGGGGATGGACAGCCAACATTGATTTTGCAGCTATTTGCAAGTTACCACTTTAGAGCCAGACAGCTTCACTTTTATATTCCCAAACTTACCACTTAGGAATAATGTTGCTTTGTTCGGCTTAGCCAGGGATTTGTGACTGCTACATAGACTTAGAACCGTTTGGTCCAGAATTGTGTGGTCATTCTTCATAGAGATCTGCTTCACAGAGTAATTTCATTCATCTGGTGGTGGGGGAGGGATGAGAAACAGTGAAGGGACATTCAGATATGGCATTCTTCAAGGCAAATGCGCATCCACATTAGCTAGTCGCTTTTTTAGAGCTTTTTAAAGATAAAGGCAGAAATTTGGATGGAGTAGTTAAAAGCCAATTCAGACCCTTGTCTTCAGACTACATGTGATCTCTCCTGGATAGGCTCTCCATGCATAGTCTGGAAAAGACCTACTATTTTATGTACTGCAACAGCTCTTCCCCCTGTCCCGTCGCCCCTGCCCCCCCCCTTTTTTTTTCCATTTGTTTACAGTTATTGCTCCAATACACTTACACATCTTCTTGCAGTTCTCTCGGGGCTTAGTTTATTAAAAATTAGTGATCCGTCACTAAGCGGGGTACAGTACAAATACTGGTGCTCCCGAAAGGGAGTTTTTGTGCCAAACCAGAAGAAATAATAGGGATACAAAAGCTGCCAAAAAGCGTGTCTCCCAATTGCTAATTAATCGGGCGAAAAAGCACCTCAGCAGCTACGGCTGAATGTGGGACAGTTTATTGTAAATATTGAATAAAGGTATGTTAAGGGGGAATAGTATCTTTTTGTTTGTAGCTATGTATAATTGAAAAAAAAAAAGTCAACTTTGTGCCAAGAGCTGGTGGGGATTTCCTTTACATTGATGGTATTGTCTGTGGGTAGACCTCTTTCAAAAAAACTCATGATACTTCTGAACAAAAAAACCCAAAACATTTTGTCTGTTTATTTTTTCTGTCTTTTTTTAAGGTGGTGGTTGTTAATAATAATATCTATAGACAATAAGCAAAGCTTTAGAAAAGATACTTTAAAAAACTCATATCTTCAGTAATCTGGGTTACAAAGTACGCGAGAAAAAGAACGATTGCTGTGAATATCTGGTATCCAAAGCTGCCAATCACTTTTGGCACAGCTCCCATCATGGTCGCTGTGCCCATAATTAAATGCCTGTCATTAGTGTATTTTTCCATAACATTTACAATGGAAAAGGCAAGGGGTCCTTGCAGAGCTATGGCTGTCAGGGGAACAATAAAAACTAATTACACACTCTGCTGTCACCATTGTCAGCTCTGCTTTTGGGGGGAAAGAACATGGAAAGTGTGTGCCTAATAATTATATATATAAAATTATATATATACAATACCCAATTGGGGAAACTCAGTTATAGTGAAGTGACATTTACTTGGAAGTTTATTATTCCTGCATTCAAAAGATCTTAATTCTAGGGTTGTATTTTCCTCTTCACTTACGCCTAAGTTGCATACACTTTTCCCTTTGCATTTCAGTCACTTTTGCCTTTCTCTCTTTCTGTCTTGCACACTTTCTGGTGAACGGAGCTTTCCAATAAAATTGCTGCGATCAAAGCTGGTATTTGCCTTCATTTATTAAGTGGGTGCAAATCATCTTACCCTTTGTATGCTTGTGTCCTGCATAGTAAACTGGATTTTAAAAAATGCTGAATGAAAGCAGCTAGTCTGCATGTTCACCGTTTTTCTGTTTTCAGGCCAAGGTGTGCAGATCATCTTCAGTGAAATTGAGTTAAGATTTTGGAGTACCGCAGTAGTGGCTTCGGTGAAATGTGTACCAGTTCTACTTATCAATGCACAAATATTTCCAAATGTAATCATAAATGCATAATTGCAGAGTGAATTATCTTGAATGCTGTCCTTAAAGACATGGAAAGAGTGAAGTTGTGCCTTCACATTAATATTTACTAAATTTTTTTCTTTTTGTAGGCTGTAAAATGAGTATTTCATTTAAGCAAGTATTTTAGCCCACTGATTTTAAAAAGAATAGATCCTCAGATCCAGAATTTTGTATATATTTAGGTACCTGGAGTTGCAGATAGGAGCCGTGTGGGATTTTTGATATTGCTTGGTACCTAACTGTCTTAGATTTTATTTCTGCTTCTTTACACCCATACGTTCTTAAACACCTTTCAAAAAATGGCCCCTAAAGCTGATTAAGGAAAGTAGTTTAAATAAATACTCTAGTTTTTAAAAGTTGCTGAAGTCAGTAGGAGCTCATAGTTACTAATGAGGAATAGACCTCTGTCTATTTATTTGAATTGTATGCCTCAATAGATACTGCAGGATGTATTCTTGGTCTTCCTTTTAATATACATACACCACCTTTTGACGCTTTTTTATTGCAGTATTTTTGGCAGGATTCAGATCCAACTCTACTGAAGTAAAAAGATTCTCCCACTGCTTTGGATGGGAGTTGGTTTAGGTCCTGTGTTGATGATTTTATGGTGTAGTTCATGAGTAGGAGTTTCAGTAGTGAGGCCTGTAAATTTTGTGAGGCCACACAATCTGCAGGAATCAAATCTAGTGGGAGGACGTGGCAGCATGGGACTATATATCCCTGTGGTTACTTGTCTGACTGGGTCCAAATAATTTCTAGACGCATTTTTTGAACGGTTTTTGCAGAGTTTGGACCTCCACTTTTGTGGGGCTGAAGGGGGTAAAAGTGAACCTGGCGGAATCAGCAGCTGCTTTGCCATCAGCAGATTCAAAAGTGAGAGTTGCCTTATCCGATGTGATTAGCAGATAGGCATTAGTGAAATTCTGAGGTGTTGGACACCTTATACGGTAGAGAACAATTTGGTGTGTGTCAAGAAAAATCATTAATTTAAGATCATTGATGTAAAATTAATCAGATACAGTAGTACACCACTGGGGTGGAGCACTATATGCAATACACTATATGCAATATCTCTTTTGTAGATAAGATATTCCTTAAAGACCAGATGGATCTTGTGAATGCCCGAATAGGATAGAATTGTTTCCTCACTGAAATAATTAAAACACTGTATTCAGGAAAGAAGTCTCTGTTTTCTAGAAAACAGAACAATAGTCTTCTACAAAACAGAAGTCCCTGTTTTTCTGGAGACTGCTACTTCTTGTAAATGTAAACTCTTTAGTATATACACCATGTAATTTATTACCCGTTTACCAAAATGGTGAGCAGGGATTCTTGTCATGTGGCATGTCACTGTGTTTTGAGGATTCTGGGAGAATGAGAAAGCCATTTTTCTTGGAGAAATTTAGTGCGAGTATGAAGTATTACATTTTTCTTGATTTCCAGTGGACTTGGTGGTGTTTAGTGGCTATGAGAGACAACGTAATGACAGGAAGACACATCTTGCAGGAAATGTGGCATATGTTAAGTTGAGAAGACCGGTGTTGATGAAATAAACTGTTTCTTAAAATCGAGTCTCACCAAAAAATCAGGTTCTATATGCATTTGAAATTTGATCATGTTTTGTAGTCCTTGTGTTGGTAGATCCAGTTGTAAGACATTGGGCTCAGTTTAATGTTAGCTGTATGTATTTGTGGTGAGTCGCCTGCACAGTTCCCAGAAATCTTGGAAAATTTTCTGTAAAATTGATTTTAAAAATATATTTCAAAAATGTCCTGTGAATGTTTAGCAGCTTTTAATGTTAAGTTCACAAGTGTTGTAAAGGAATGCATACACAGTTTTATGGAAGAACTTATGTCTTAAACAGTCCACAGACAAACTACTTTTACAGAAAATAGTAGGAATGCTTCCTGCAGAGAACATGATCATTTTGTAACATGCTTAATAGCATAATCCTCACTTAAAAACATTAACTATAAATTGGTCTCTCAAAAGTTGTGTAGCAGAAGTTCCGTGCATTTGTTGAGGGTTTTGAGAGTATAAAGAGATTCTTCATTAAAATAAAAAAAAAAAAATAAATAGAACATTGTTATTTGCAGTATCTTTAATCAAGGTGGTATGAAATTTCTCATTAAGGTGAAGATTCACATTATCATAAGAAGTGGCAGTGTGTGTGAAGAAGAAAAATTAATTAGAGAGGTAGATCATACTTGTTTCTTGTTATTTCATGCCTATTCACTGCATTCAAATTCCAAGCAAACCCCTTCTCTGTTATCTCAATTATATAAACATTAATTGCGACGAACACTCTGTGAAGAGAATCTCCACATTCACTGTTTCTAGTCCGAAGCATGATGGTTAGCTTTAAAAAAAAAAAAACAAAAAAGAAGTTTTTTTAGTGATTTACAGCCTCACTTTAATATTACTTTTTCAGACCCTGTCCCTGGCTGAACTACATTTTATAGCTTACTGTAAAAAGAAACCTCCGTTTTCCGTTTTTCATACTAGCTGTCTTGATTTAGTGCTGATATAATGGCCTTCTTCAGAACAAAGCATTTGGAAGAGTTTCATAAGCACTTTATTTTAGGTGTAGAGTTTGGAGCTAATATATTATTACTGATGAAGGCAATTTTGCCTTTGTAACTTCTGTGAGTAAATCAGACCGTTGTAGTGCCCAATTAGGATTTCTGTACTGTTTTTTCTGTAGGTACGATAGAAGAATGATTGCGTCTTCTTTGTGTTTGTGTGGTTATTTTCTTCACAAAACTAGTACAGTGGATGCCTGTAAGACTTGATTTTTCGATTAGAATTAGTATCAGGTAGGTTTAACCTTGTTAATTCAATCTTGTTGAATTATCTGTTTTTTTTTAATATTCAGCCCTACCCTTAAGACAAAATGTCCTCTGCTTTCCACACTGTAATGACAATGTCAGAGACAAAGCAAGTGTTGGTTGTGTCTTAGTCCCTAAAGTATGATGATGTACCCCGGTGAAATTCAGTGGTTTTCAGTTAAATGTGCTAGAGATTAGTACTATTACCTGTGATTTCTGTTAGGGATAGTATTCTTAATGGTTTTGGTCTGAGAAACATTCCCACCTTTGAGAAGGAAGAGAAAGAAGTATTTTTTTTTAAATAAATTCATAGGTTTTAGAGATAACCTTTCCTACACTCTACTTACTGTGGTCCACATCACTGCAGTAATGTTCTTATTTAAATAATATAACAGAAGCAAGAATAGTATTTACACAAATATGGCTTGTCAGTTGAGAAATTATCTGATTAATGCAGAATATGTTGATTTATGATAGTACAGGGTTACTAATTATCTTTCTCTGCAGTATTCCCTAATAAGTGATTGGAAATAGACTGTAAGTAATATTCTGCAATATTTACCTAATGAACAGAGGGCGAAAGAAATAGTGTGTTAACATACTCTGACCAGATGCTGTGCTATATTTGCGTGAAATTTCCATTGAGTTTACTGAATCACTGGGGATGTGATTTTATTTTCTGAGTTGCAGTAATAGAAGAGAGTGAAGTAAGAATCAACTGTTCAGTCAACAGTGCTTCACTGTGCCTCATTCTCTCTTATTTCTCTGCAAATTTCAAAAATATTAGCAATGCTAAGCTGTTTGAGAAAACAGAACATGATTAAAGCTCTATAACAAGATTTACCATGTGTTTTAATTTATGACTTCTGCAAAGCCTATTTTACTTTTTATTTCAGTTGTTGTTTACTGAGTGTTTTTTTCCTTTTCAAAACTTCATTTCCATCTTAGCTACTGTTGGAGGCATGGTTACGTATTTGGTTTGTATATGGTGAATCTTTTTTGGATGTATATTGATTAAAATTCTCATCCTGCATGTGGGGTTAGGAGAGTGTAATACGAAAGATAGGTAAGAGAAATTTGTTATAAACTGATTTTGGTATAAAGGAGCCCATACTTATTTCTTTAGGACTGGGAAGCCTCATAGCTTTATTCTTTTGAACTCTTATTTTAGAAACAAGCATTCCTCAGTTACTCAGAAGTCTTAACCTCTGTTGCAGATGTGTTTTTGTCTTCCTTTAATTGTACGGGTTCTTTTTACCTATTTTTTGGTGCTTATAAGATTTCTGCGTGAGAAGAGTGGAATGGGATTGGGAATCCAATGTGATGTTGCCAGTTTTTGAAAAGCAAACAAATGCCATGACAACAATGCAATACTCTCAAATAAAGCAACTCAAAACAACCAAAACTCCATGCATCTGAAAATTGAGCATGCGAGGTGGAAAGGTGCATCTGTTCTGCTGTTGCGTGGCCCTTAACCCCAGGGCTGACATAAAATGTATTTTTCAAAAGATCCTGACACATCTGAAGCTAAAGCTGTAATTTTTCCTGTTTTAACAGTGGCTTGTCAGATGCTTTGATTCAAAACTTTCAGTGGAGTCGAACATGAGAAAGCATATTCAGACAGGACTCCAGCCACTCTAAACAAAAAATCATATAGCTGCCTTTCAGTTTGAACAGGTAAATGATAATTGTCAATCCAGTTGCATTTCACTGTCAGAAATGTGATTTTGGGAGGGTGTTTTTTGTATAATGTGGATGGTTATGGGGATTAAGTGAAGAAGCTGAAGAAGAAGGGTGGGAGATTCTGAAAATGACAACCTCCGTCTTCTGCCAGG
>Ga0181612_107835_pt1 | contig 14305 bp, 6 predicted proteins | sample HoacroProtozoa21_FD_119630 | JGI IMG/M metagenome (GOLD analysis project Ga0181612, IMG submission 119630) | Hoatzin crop microbial communities from Cojedes, Venezuel. Combined Assembly of Gp0051906, Gp0051904, Gp0051908 | reverse complement strand
CTGGTTTTACTGTAATGACAGGTTTTGTTACTAGCTGCGATATCTTTGCTGCTGGTTCACTGGTGTAAAGATCTTTTTACCAAAAGCCTTTTTGACTGAAGTGGATACAACTGGCAATCACTTTATGGCTCTCTATTACTATTTGTGGCTGACCTTGAGTGAAAGTGTGAATCAAGCTCTCTTCATGCAATTGCAGTCATTTGTATGTGACACAAAATTAGGTTATGCAAAGTGTATGCATTACATGTATTTAATGCAGTGTTATGTGTATTATGTGCCCGTGCTAAGCATTTTCTAAGTATTTTCATAGTTTTTCTGGATTTTTTTTTACTGTGCTAGATTCTTTGATGCATTCTGTCTAACTTTGAGAGGTATGTAACCACAAAGATCCTACGTATAGTTCAAGTCCCTTTCCTCTTCTCCTGTTGAAGCTTTCCTATTGCAGAACTCCTTTTCAAAACAGAAAACCCAAAAGAGTTCCCCAGTCATATCTGATATATTTTCTTGACAAAATCAGGAGATCTGGGGAAAACTAGTAATTTACTTCTGCAGTTTGCATTCTGCATGCTGCTTGAGTTTAAGAACATTCTCGTTGATTGTTCCCAAGACACTGTATGCATGTAGCAGAATGAAAGCTGTATCTTATTTAAATTAATGGATAAGATGAATGAGTGCAGCATTTCCAAAACAGGCAATGCAAAAAGGAAAGGTAGACAATATTCACATATTGATTAAAATGAGAGCTCTTCAATGAAAAAATAGGAGTCAATTGATATTCTGATAGCTGCCCATAGACTCATTCATGAAATGATGGGCATGAGAGGCACCACAGGGAGCAGGGTTTTTACTGGAGACAGTCATTCACTTGATGCACGTTCTGTTAAAGGAAGCAGCCTGGATATTGCAAGTTATTCTTGTTGCGCTTAATGGAAAAAGAAATCTTAAAATCCAGCTGGAGAATTCACAGGACTTCTTTGCCCTTTAGATTTGCTTTATAGCTCTGTAGAGTCCTGTTTGGGAGACATTAGCATCAGTAATAACTATAGTACTTAGCACTTATCGTAATGTGTTTCATCTGCGGATCTCACAGAGATTTCCAAGGTGAGTGCAGAATCATCATCCCCCTTCTAGAGAAACTGAACAGATACATAGAAAGGCTTGGTCGTATGGCCAAGGTGACACAGTAAGGCAAAATTGGTGGTGGAGTGACGTCAGGTCCTTCCGACCTCAAATGCCAGCGTGGGCCACAGACCCAGAAAGTAATTAAATACCAGTAGAAATTGGAGAATGGGAGAAATTTGAATCTAAGTGAGCATATTATAAAATGCAATCAAGCGTGTTGTTACTTTTCTTAATCTGAAAACCCAGTATGGGTCTTTTTCAGTATGAACGGACATGGTGTTGGATAGGCACACCGTTTCAAGTCAGGTACCTAAGCCAAGGGCAGAAGGTAAATGCCCAGCCTTTACCAGAAGGTAAATGTCCATGCAATTGAGGCAGGCATCAGCATGGCATTCAGAAAACCTGTGATAGAAATCTGCCTGCCTCTGTAGCCTAACTCAAACAGCTAAATCAGAGACGTGAAGTCCGGCAATATGAATAGCCTCTGACATATCCAGTTCTAAAACTAATGCCCAGATCTGAGAATTTGTGTAGTAACATGTCCCATTAAAATCTGTGAAATGTTTATGGAACTGGGCACCCTTTGTCCAGGCATGATCTTCTCTGGGTCTTAAATTGCCACAGTATTAGGGTGAGATTCAGCAACAAGTGTGGCAACATTATGTAATCCATGGACAGAAATCTGGATATTAGAATTACTTCCACTGCTGAGATGACAAACATGTCATAAATGCAAGATGCAACAGTGGTAATGATATTTCTGAACTGGGAGCAAATACTGTTCTGCAGGTGTGTAAAGAAAAATCATCTCAGGGCTACATGGAAGGGTATTTGCTTGTGCCAGCTTTCTGTTTCAGTGGTTGGCTGTCTGTTGGCAACCTGCCATCTAATAATTCATTGCGTGTCCATGGGGTGTTTCGTTGGAGGAGGGACATAGGTTAGTGCAAGAGTAGGGCTGCTGTCAATGCTTGGTGCCAGTGACATGGAACAGAGGCTCTCAAAGGGTCTCGCACATCTGTCTGTCTAGCCAGTCACAGACTGCAGACTCGTCGTCCTGATTTCTGTCTGTTGGGTCTCAGAATTAACATAACATGAAGAGTTTCTCAGATTTATTTTTAAGGAAGTTGCTACACAGCTTTTGTTGTTGCTTTAGTTGCTGCAATAATGCTATGTAAGTAATGTGAAATTAGAGTTTAGGTAGTCCAGGAGGAAAAGGCTATATTCAGAGATAAGCCACACAGTGACCAGATACGAGAAGTGCAAAGGCTTCAGAAGCAACTGTAGAGAGAGTATAAAACCTGCTGGTCCTTATGGTTTGCACTCTGTTGAAACCACGAGATCATTGTATGCCTTTAAAACATTGTTTCACTTCCCTTTAAAATAATTGCTATGCTACCTAGAGAATTTGTAACTAATGGGAGATTTCATCGACTAGAGTGAGTTATTGATGTGATGATAAATCCAAAAAAAGAGACTGCCCTGTAAGCAAAGCTACCATGATTTGCACCAGGAACAGCTACACTGGAACAGGTTGGCCAGAGAAGTTGGATGCCCCATCACCAGAAGTGTTCAAGGTCAGGTTGGACAGGGCTTTGAGGAGCCTGATCAAGTGACAGATGTCCCTGCCTGTGGCGGGGGGTGGACTAGATGATCTTTAAAATTTCCTTCCAACTCTGTGTTCTCATTGCCCTGTTAGCTGCACTGCTGCTGCTGGTGTCATCCAGCAAAGGTAAACTGCCTGATGAAAATGTCTTCTCAGCCCTTTAACAGCCTGCTGTCACTTAGGATGGAGGGGTGATGGGGCAGAGTTGTTCTCTACTGTCAAGAAGTCACCTATATACAACGTCGGTGTTCAGTTGCTTGACCTAATACCTTAGGGCTTTAGATGGGCAGCTGAATACTGTGCACAGGGATCGATCACTGCCTTGCCCATGCTGCAGTTTGGACACTGAAGCGCCTTCGATGCAAAGTCTGTGGTAGATGGAGGATTTAATGGTCTGCTTGAAGGCCGGGAGGTGGGGGGCCTACAGAATGACAACGTGTCCTCTACATCTGGCAGAACTGAGCCGCCTGGGGATCTCTGATTTGGTTACAAGCAGTGGATTTCTTAAAGTTGACAGAGAACCTCTCTTGTAACAGTGCCTAAGTCACTGAACGCACCTGGTACAGGATGCGAGGCACCAGGATTTCCCCTGCTAAGTTGCTCTGTGCCCAGGTGGGAGGAAATCTGCATAAGCCTCTTTTTTGCTTTTGTCTTCGCTCCGAAAATTGCAAGGAGGAAGTGGCCAGTGAGATGGCATGATCTGTATACCTTGGTCCTAAACATGACTCTGGTCTGGACTAGAGCCCACCATTTAGAAAGAAACATATCTTCCTTATTAAAACACTCCTGTGGTGGATTTACAACCAGCATTCTTGGTACATAGTTCCAGTAATTAATTACCTGGACTGCAAAAAATGCCTGCCTTGTTTCTGGACTGGAGCAGGGGTGTGGGCACAAGGTCTGTGTGTCTCAGAATTGAGTCAATGAAGTCATCTGGGCAGTATTTGACTTACTTCCTCTCATATTCAGCCCCAGTTTATACACGCCTCCTCTGCAGCATCTTCTGTTTTGTGGATTTGTTGACTGGCTTGAACCTCACAGCATCTACACACATGATTATCCCCGATATCAAAGGTGATGTGAGGTGTCAGGTAAAATAACTGATTGCCCTGCTGAGAGCATTGGGCAATACAGTCCTAATCTCCTGTCTGTCCTGACCTTTAACTTCTAGGCCATCATTCCTCTTATACTTTATACCATATTAGTACTTTTTATTGTCCTTACATTTTCCATCAGTGCAGTGTAATGAATGCCTGTGAGCTAGTGCCAGCAACCTAGCCTGAACCACAGGAGTCTCTTCAGCCCATGTGCCACTGCACTTTCATCCCTCACTTCCATTTGGCTTTCTGCAGCAGTAAGATTAGTGAAGTGTGAAGTATGCTCTAAAACTTCTGTGTGCATGCGTACCTGATCTGTGTGGGCTGAGGGCCTTTGCGCGTGACAGGCAGAGGATCAACATGAACTAAAGCCGTGAAAAGCCATGCAGCAGGAGGACATCCGAGGGGAAGTGCCAGATGTAAACTCAAATGGAAATCGTGAGACACAGTCTAGGGGTATCCTATCTGGCTAAGGCAGTGTACATCTGAGTGCTTGATGACGGTTGTTAATCTCTAGGGATGGAGAAAGACAGAGAAATGTGATTACCCCAACAACTTTCCTTTAGCAGCTCTGACAGTGTTGAAAGAGTTTCTAGATATTGGAGCAGTTTAGGAAGAAAGCCAAAGAACCTCATTTGAAAACTGGCTAGTCCAGCTTCTGACCCAAAGGTTCGGGAGATAACCTGGGGACAAATGCGCTTGCCTTAGTCTCATAGATTTCAATAGGTCAGACAGTCAAACACGATGAATTTTGCCGTTGATATGACTGGAGAAAGGATTTTACCCATAAACTTAAATTCAATAACTTCATGTTCTCAGAAGTCAGACAAAAAGGAGCAGAAAGCAAGGAAGAATTATCCTCTGATGATCTGTTATAGTATTTCATACTTCCGTATACCTTTGTTTTTAATTTTGTACTTGTAATTCACATGATGAAGTTTTCAGACAGAAGTGGATGTCATGTGTAAGCTGAGTTCCTTGTTTTTTTCTTTCGCCTGTCACTGGCTGCATGTTCTCTATTGATGTCTTGTTCCTGGTACTTGACACTGACCATCTTATCTGTGAAAGGAAGCACTCCAGCTGGCTTGCCTGATAAGAAGAAAGGAAAGTTTGCTTGGTTTAGTCGCTCCACAGAAACCCATGGTAATGTTCCGTTGCACTTTGTGTCCACTCTGCGTATACTTGTGTGTGTCTGTCTATATGTCTCAGACTGACATATAATATAGCTTTATATTCTTCTGCATGTGTGTGCCTTGCTTTTTTCTATTGCTTGTGCAGTGTCCTCTTCATGCACTCAAGATAATAACCTGCTCTGCAAATCAGTCTCTTGCTAATGTCTTCAAAATTGTTTTCCATTTGCAAATAAGCTCAAATATGTCATGTAAGTGCTTTGCCTCATCTTCAAGGATGACTCGCGAAATATCAATGTTTTTTTTTTCTGAAGGGATTAGTGTGGACCAAAAATTTTGTTTATGAATGTTATTTTTTCTTACAGCTTACTTGACTGTTTCATGCGCGTCAAAATACGAATTCAGTTGATTCCTTAATTTGTCTTTCCAAACAGACAAGATTACTAAAACATCTAGTCTTTGTAAAGGAACAGGCACCATGAGAGTACAATATTTCATAGTTATATCAAGAGTACTAGAGAGTCTGTTATTTCATATGGTCCTAAGGACACAGCACAAGAACTTTAGATTTCCCAAGACATATGTTGTAGGCATGTGAATTGTTGGGATGGACAGAGGAAAGATAGTTCATTTTGAGGGACAGTTCTACCATAATGCTTTTAAAGCAGGAACCCGGGATCTATTTAGAAGAATTTTCTGATACCTTTCTAGCCTCTGAAAGAAGACTTGGTCCCATGGCCCGTTAAACATCTGCCCAACTGAAATGTGGAACCTGTTTATTCTACATTGCTTCCCTTTGTGCCAAGGACCCACAAATAGATATATTCTTAGTACTGAATAACATATTCTTACAGGCTGTTAGAAGCCTCTCCAACAGCTAATAGTGCATGCTGTCAAATCTCATCTGAGATATATATCCAATTGTTAATACAGGTCATGTTCTGAAGTTCAACTAGGCATCTGAGAGATTTGTTTAACTCCTCCATCATTCCGTTTGAAGTATCATTTTTGAAAAGGGGAGAGGAGGGAAGAGGACGCACATTGGATCCTATCCATTGTCCTAACTTCTCTTGAATTATTATATGTTAAGGAATTTTTAGAGGTCATATAGGAGCTGGGAGCAACTAGTGGAATGGAAATTGTGATTTTATTGTTTTTTATTATCTGTAGAAGCAAATAAATTATTGAGGCTTAACAGATAAAAGATGTGACAGGTGCTTGAATCCAGATGAGAGAGGTTCACACCTAAGGTTGCTTTCCTTTGATGTTTGTTTCATGATACTTCTGTAAAACCTTAGGAGATTCTGTCCAGTTCTTAGTTGGTGGGTGTCAACATACGATCTCCACCATAGTCCATATTCATTAGATCCTTTGTTGGTGATAGCTGAGTGGGTCAGAGAGTCTGAATTCTCCTCTTATCCCTATAGGTACAGTTTATAAGTGTAAGGTTGAAACACATTAATGGTTAGTGTATGACAGTATATGATATCATTTATGTGGTACATGCTATCAGGCGAACAGAAGCTGTTGGTCTGAATGCCTGTTAATCTGGTACTTTTCATTTGCACTCTACTCATGGCACAAGAGACTGGGGAGGGCAGTGAGGTGGTTGGGCTGGTGCAAGTAAAGGGGCATTTTTTTAACTGTTTTTTTTTAACTGTTCCATTGGATCAAGCAAAAGCTTCTGTGTTGGATTTGCCAGGTTCTCTAATTTTCAATGGTTTTCATTCATAAAATTTCCAGGAACTGACTCTGAAAGAGAGCAGCTGCTTCTTCCCTTTTCTTTAGCATTTGAGTAACCCGTGTGTGTTCCTGCAGCCTGCCTGCCCAGCCTGGCCTGTGCAGGGAGGCACTAGACTTGCTCAGCAAATTGCTTAATCCTCAGGAGCTGCAGCTGAGGGTCTTTTCATTAAGCCAGTTCCTTCACTCATATGATTCATTAATAGATGTTCCAGGTTCTAATGGCCAACCTTATCTTTTTCTTCCCTTTGACTCTTACAGTGAGCATGCCCACCAGTGAGACGGAGTCCGTGAACACAGACAACGTCCCTGGAGCAGATATTGAAGGCGAAAACTGCGGTGCTAGGCTAGCGTGAGTACATACACACAGATATACCTATGTAGGGGTGGGACTGAGCTTGGGGGGTTAAAGCCAGGGCAAATGTCATGCTCTTTAAGGGGAAGAAAACCCCACAATGGGCGAAAGGAAAGGGTGCAGAAGATCTATTGATCCCAGTTCTTATCTTAATTGCAGTGTAAGCTCACTCTGGACATTAGTAGAGAGCCTCTGGATTTACATAGATGTAAATAAAGCATGGAATTCCCAGGATAAGCAGTTCTGATTTTGCATAATAGCTAAAAGAAGAACTGGTGGATAACAGTGTTTTTATTTTAAAATTCCTCTTTGGTCATAGATAATCAAATCCAGTATATGTAGACCAAAGAGTGGAAAAGGGTGGTCTATTTTAATTTCTCTGATGATGCTTTTACACTTTATAGTGTCTTGTAATAGAAATACAGGAATGGTAACTCCCATCCTGCAGCCTGAATTACGCCCTTCAAATGCTGAACACAGTACTCTAGTGACAAAGAAATGCATCAGCTAGGAGGGAGTAATGTATCCTTGAAAGGGCACCATTATATTAATGGAGATACTCAACAATGTGTGAGGTAGGACCATATTACATAGTATATTTTTAAGCGTCAGGGAGCACGAGTAGACAAGAGGGGTCCTTCCCTTTTGCATGACCTGAACAAGAATGGGCTTTATGGTGTGGGGGAATATGTTAGTCCATCCAAATTTCCTTGAAAAATGGGCTGAGCATATCAGCGCTACAGCTTGTACCATACTGGAGTATTTTGAGGCTCAGTCCTGTCCTTGGGCATACCTTGAGACCTTCAGTGTTGGTCAAATGCTAATCATAAGTACATAAGAAATGCTCCGTTTTGTCAGAGCTGTGGTCCAGCTGGCCCACTGTTCAAGTCCTGACACTGACAGCAGGGCAAGTGCACTAGCCTGGCCATTTCCTACTTTCCAGTCCCCTTTTACTGCCCTCAATTTTATGCTTATTGGGTTAGAGATGTTAGAGGCCACACTTGTGCTTTTTGCCTGTAGTGCCTATTTATGGACCTATCGTCCATGGATTTATCTGAACCCACTGAGGCTGTCTGCTCTTACAATCTCCTGTAGCAACAAGTTTCAGAAGTTCACTACCTGCTGTGTAGACAAGTACTTTCTTATATCTGTTTTAAGCTGATCTACTACTATTTTCAGTCAGTGTCCTTTCCTTCTAATACTGTGAGATTGGGTGATCAACAGTCCCACATTCAGCTTATCTGTCACTTGCATAACTTTGTAAACCTTGATTGTATCTCCCGCACACGCCCTTGGCACTCTCCACAACAAACTGAAGAGGAAGAGACCTTATCTGCATGACAAAATGTGATATGTGGAATTGTAAATTCAATCTGCTCTCCTGTACGTGTCAGCCAGTGACTTACAAACCCCGGGACAAATTATTTGTGATAGCTTTACTTCACCTGCCTGCTGTTGCCTACCTGCTGAGCCTGTCATTTTAGTTTAGATTATGAACTCCTTTCTGAAGGAACCAGGCTAGATCTGTTCATGCTGCTGAGACAGTTGTAGCCCTCCCTTTAGTATCCCCACCAAGTTGCTCATGCTCTTGTTGCATTACAGGAAGGAGCAGCTGGATATATGACCAATTCTTCCAGCTGGATCCAATTTGGAGAACGATCTCTATTCTGCAGTTATGGTTCCCAGCACAATGGGTCCACTGGTGCTACATAGTGCCAACAACAATGACAGCTATTACTATTAAGTTGCATATATTTTTAATATTATAGCTTACATTCATTTAATGTCCTTAATCCCAAAGGATCCTAAAGCACTTGATGCACTGTAAATACAGGGATTGTTTTCACAGTGTGAGACTTGAGCCACCTTCAGGGTAAAATGTGACAGGTGTTTTAGAAACAAAGGGCACAAGTGCTTAAGGAGATGTGTGAGGGATGGCTTGTTTTGCACTGAAACTGCATGGGGAATTTTGGCAAGCAGAACATAATTATGTTAGCTGGAATGTGGCCAGGAGAGCTGAAGCCAAACCCAGCTCTAAACATAATCAAGACTTAGAATGGTGTACTTAAAATAGCACGATGTGCCAACAAAAGAATGGCAGTACCGTGGTCTGCACCGTGATCACTATACTCCTGACATTAGGAGGAGTGATGGCTACATCCAACACATTTTAGAGAAGACAACATAGGAAAATGACAGGAAAAGAGTCATTTCTTCTTCCCATGTAGTAAATGTTAAAAAAGAGCCCTAAGTTACACTAGAGCAGGACATGTAAGACTCAGGGAGATAAACAGTTTCCTTGCCACTTTCCACTTTGTTTGAAAATGGGTGATGTATAGTAGGGGAATCAAAGGGGGTTTTTATCCCTTACCCAAGGACAGTTAAGATCCTCAAGGCCCCACTCAGATTGCTTTTCATCTCTAAGAGATGGATAGACTCCTTCATTCAGGAAAATGAATGGCTGTATCATTGTATTGGAAATTCTGGAGCGAGATACAAATTTTGCCAGTGCTTCCTGCTTTTGTAAAATGTCTGTTTCAAACTTGTGGAGCTGCACATTCCTTAGTTGTGGGTAAATTCGGATCTGCCTTTGATTCTGAGTTTTGGAATCCTTTCTGGTTTGTTTTGTTACTGCATCACACACTCGGGCAGAGAGAGAAACCAGCTTTCCTGGTTTCAAGAAGCATGAAGTCCTTTTCTTCTCCCTAAGCCCTCATTTAAACCCCCCATAGGCCAATATTCCTGCTGGAACATATAAAATGTAAGCAAGAATTTATTTGGAGGAGTATTTTCTTTTATTGGAACCTGACTGAGGGAATCAGAATTTGGCTCAGTGTTCAAGAATAGAGATGCTTCATGTGGGAAGTCAGCTGTGCTTTTGAGATAAGTTCCCCATCCAGTGACTTTGAGTAAGCGTTAGTAATTATAGTCATGCCACCCTGATTTACCCTAGTTGAAGATTAGGCCTGGACTCTTGAGCAGTCATCTGCCCTCTGGATTTTGTGTTTTCAGTTGAAATGACTAGACAAGTTTTTTGTTCAGTTGTTGAGTTTCATCTATTGCAGATGAGTCTTCATTTTTACCAGCCTGCTAAAATCAGCTAGTGGACATGAGTTCCCATTGCCTTGCTATAAACACATTTTTCCCCAGAGGGCAGAGACTGCTCTGGGCAGGCTGCAACCAGACATGACTGAAGCAAAAGGGAGATTTCAAGTCAAAGGTAATATATTTATTTATTTAGTGGCATCAGGCTGCTAGGGCATTTAACCACCCCAGCACCACCACCATGGTTACAGGCTGACCTTGCCACCAGAATGCACCCAAGATAAAAGGAACAAAAGTACTCAGGAGACCAAAAGAAAAAGCATTTCTGTTGAAGATAACTTGGAATTGCTGGCTGTTCTTTCTGTTCTTATAAAAAGCTGTAGAGCTTTGAAAGGCTGGGCCTGTGACTGACAGAAAGATCTGCTTGAGAAGCCAGGCTCAGGCATGCCTTTTGGAAAAGGAGATCTTCCCTGACAGCCTTTCTCAGCTCCACAGAGACATATGCTGTGTGAGATCAGAAGAGGACGTTTCAAACACAAGCTATCTCCTGCTGATAATTGTCTCAAAGAAACTTTTATTTCTATAGTATCCGTGCTATAGAAACTGCCTGCATCATCTGTGCTGTCTGGAGCAATGCCAGTCTTCAAACCAGCAGAAGGAGTTTCAGGAGGAATCTAGCATCTAACCTCTCTTTGCTTATTGTGTAAATCCAATTCCTTAGAACTGAAACAAAAAACACTCTCATTCGTATTCATTTCTGGTGTAATTCTGTTGCCATCAGGAGAGCTGTGGCGGAGAGGAGTTCCCTTCCTAACATGGGTGTGAACTTATCAGGCGTCTGAATTTGAAAAAGGTTTTCTAGGGTTCCACAGGACACTGAAAAGCATCCTACAACTTCCACAGTCTATCATCCCTGTCACGGTTCTGCCTTGCAATGTACTGGTATCTGCCCTGCAGTAGAAACACAACAGCTTTTATCCTCAAGGACAGCATTTGGAAGTGGAGCTTCTCTTACTTCTGAGGTGTCACAGCTTCAGTAACCTGTTGCCTCTGGGTACAAAGAAACGTGTTTCCTCTGCAGCAAGCATCAGTGGAATAAACCCAGAACTAGGGACAATGGGGTTCTATTTACAGACAGCCTTATAGCCAGAGCTTCCCAATAGGGAGCAATTTCCCTGAGCCTCTGTGGTTACTGCTGTGCAAGGCTTAGATTCCTGAGGACAGGCTGTTGCTCATAATCAGTAGTAATCTGTTCCGTGTGGAATATCAGCATATATAATCTTGCAATACAACCAGAATGTTAATTTTCTAATACAACCATACAGATCTGGAGTGCCACAGTAGAGCTTGCTTTTATATGTATGCATTAGCTAAAAAAAAGACCTTTATGGAAATTAATGTTCCATAGAGCCTCAACAGAAAAGTTGAAGCACTTGAGCTCAAAGGGGAAGAGAACTTTATATTATCTGCTTTCATTGAAACAATAAGCCACTTGGAGTTTTCACCTTTGCCAGGATTTCCATACGTTTGGGAGACAGTTCAGTTGTTTTCAATCAAAGAGGGTTAAACCAATAAAACAGGAGAAACCAAAATGAACAACATACAACGGCTTTCCAGCTGAAAACAACGTGTCCTGAAAATACTGTGAACAATGGGAGCTTTCCCTGGCAGCTGAACCATCAGTGATTTTCCCTTGGTGCTCTTCTGGCTGGGAAAATCATTCCTATGCAGTTCTTGCGATTATCATTGTAGGAGCCGGTGGTAGAGGTGAAAGAGTCCGTTTCCTTGCAGGTTCATTGTAGTTGCTGCTGGTTTTCACCTAATGAGAAGATAGCCTCCTTCTATGAGGACGAAAGTCCCCACCACATGAGGAGCAGTGCTGAGAAAACCCTGCCAAAAGCTCTGAAGCCCCTGCTGACTTCAGCAGGAAAACACACGGGATTGGCCCTTATGTGTCAGCCTCAGCTACTGCTCTCCAATTTATTATGAGCAAGGTGGTTTTGATGGTCACAGTCAGCTCTAGATACACGTCTAAAGGACAAGAGCATGCCCTTGTGGAGGAGGAATTATCTTCCTACTTCAGATTCTGTGACAGGCCTTGCCTGTGACTCGCCACAGGGAAAGCAAGATTATTCACTAAATACTGAAGTGCTGGCCTGTTTTCCCAGCCTGTAAGAAAGCCTGTTGAACAGCAAATGCTCAATTTAAGCTAGACAGATCCAGTTTTCTTCAGGATGTTCTGCAGATTCTTGCTGCTGGCTGGCCAACAACCACCTCTCTCTTAAAACCAGCATTGCTCCCATCAGGTCAGCGTGCTCTCCAGTGCTTCTGCAAGAAGGGAAAGAATGTAAAAAAAAAAAAAGAGAAGAAGCATCACTGTGTGGACTCTTGAAATTCAGTGATTGCCTCATCAGGGGGATCTTAGTCTATATCAGAATGCAAGTTCTCCAGGGCCAGTCATCCATTCTGTTTTTGTGAAAGCTTTTAATTATTGGTCAGAAATAAGAAACGGTCATTGCATGTCCCTGTACAACTCCCCAGTGTTATTTGCGTTGTACAGAGGGCAGCAGGCAGGATGAACGCCCATTGCTTCAGCGTAAGTCGCAGAGGCATAACTGAGGTTGGAACGGAGCCATAACACTGTATTAGGCTGAGAGATTATCAGGTATGCAGCATACGTTCCTGAAAATGTCATGTTACTCTATGCTCTTGTGTCAGTAATATGTGGGACAACAACCCTAGGGCGGGCATCTTCTCTTCAGGGATGCCAGCAATGAAAAGTCATCAGCAGGAACAGAGAGAGGGAAAAATGTTGCGCTGCTTGACCAGTAACTGCGTGAATGCGCAACATTGAACCAAAACAGAATCAGTATCACACCAGGACTGTGTGCTCACAGTTCTGAAACCTGTAAGAGATGCACAGTGCAGCTCTTTGGATGCTCCCCAAAGTTGTATATAACCTAGAGGCATAGTAAGTAAATTTCTGTGTTACTGCCTTTCTGAAAGCTGTTACTAGTATCTGAGGGCTTTTGCAAGCCCTCGTAAAGGTAGTTGCCTGTGGGCGGGATCATATAGTGCAAAAGTAGTTGTGACCAGCGTACCAGATAATGTCACGGTCGTGTTTAGTACAACTGTAACATGGCCTTTGTGTCATGCTTAGAGACCTACAAGATTTTTCCAGAATTATTTGTTGTGTGTACAATTTCACAAAGTCCTCAATACCTGTTATGCAAGAGTGTCACATCTGTCACAAGTGCATAGTTTCTCTTCTCTGGTGTCCACCATGAACAGAGAAATGTCTTTATCTGTCAGAATATGGGATATCTCACTACATTTGAATTATGCTGATTATCCTGAGTTTACGTTGATGAAAGTCTTTAAATTTCACTGTCTTGTCTGCAATCTGGTACATAGCTATGTAAGGTCAGAAGAATTTTAGAGAATTTAAAATATAGCCAGTCAAGCAGTAGAGGTCTGATTTTCATGTTTGTCTTTCTAAAAGAAAATCTGAGCTACACGGTTCCTATGACAAAAACACTCAGTAGAGGTCTGAAATGTTTTTTGTATAGGCTCCTATACCATGAATTTAAACAATAGTTTCTCGAGACATTTCAGAGCTGGACACAAATGGGGATGATCTCTTTCTCCCAGTGACATAAAGCTCCCAGGATACCAGGGATGCAAGTGATCCATGTTTAAACTCAGCACAGAAATCTGGTCCATCCTGAGCCCCTGGCAAGTGCCGCTTTGGAGTGTCACAAAGAGGCCATGGCAAGGCCAGACTATATGACAGCCCCTAGTGACACCATAAAAATATTTTTTTTAATATGAGATAGTTAATGCTTGTTTGGAAAGACAAGAGATTCTTGATCATAAGGGTCATTTGAAAAATGTGTTTCAGATTCAGGCATAATGTTTTCAGAACCGGTTATTGTATGGTTTGTGTTTCCAAAATTCCATTTCACTGTTGGATTCCACCTCTAAATATAATCTCTTCCTCCTTCCTTGCCCTGTTCTATATATACAGCACACCCACATGTGATAAAGCCTTGTGCCATAGCAGTAAAGCAAGGGGGGGGAATGCTCTAGCTAACCTGTGGGAGCACTGAATCCACTTGGCTGCTGCTCATAATCACAGAATCACAGAGTGAGTGGTAGGGATTGGAAGGGACCTCTGTGGGTCATCTGGTCCAAACCTTCTGCTGAATCAGGG
>Ga0181612_112124_pt1 | contig 14307 bp, 8 predicted proteins | sample HoacroProtozoa21_FD_119630 | JGI IMG/M metagenome (GOLD analysis project Ga0181612, IMG submission 119630) | Hoatzin crop microbial communities from Cojedes, Venezuel. Combined Assembly of Gp0051906, Gp0051904, Gp0051908 | reverse complement strand
GCAAAAACGATAGCCATCGTACATCGTCTTTAAGCGATCATAGCACTCGTCTTTGCTTATACGGTGCTTCTCAGCCATTTGCGCCACACCATCATCAAAATAGTTGTGCAACTCATCCTCGGTAATGCCACAAATATCTTGATATTCCTCCCAAAGCGAGATATCTTGCAAGTTATTCAGCGCACTGAAAATGCTGAGATTCCCAAACTTGGTAACTCCCGTGAGGAAAGCAAATTTGATGTATTGGTCACACGATTTCAAGTTCTTATAGAACCCCGAAAGCGTCTCCCTGTTCGCCTCGAGCAGTTCAGGCTTATGAATGACGTTGACCAACGGAGCATCATACTCGTCAACCAGAATCACCACCTTCTTCCCCGTCTGCTCAAATGCACGTTCGATCACCCCGCCAAAACGGCGTGCCACCGTCTTTTCGCTAGCTGATGCGCCATACACCTTCTCCCACTTTGAAACCTCGTCTTCAAGGAAAGCGACAAGCACTTCAGGGTTGATGTAACTATCGCTCGACAGATCGAGGTGGAAAACAGGATACTGCGTCCACTCTTTCTCAAGGCTATCTATCGCAAGCCCCTGAAAAAGATCCCTACGTCCCTGAAAATATGCATCAAGCGTCGACACCAACAACGACTTCCCAAATCGCCTAGGACGACTCAGAAAATAAAATTTGCCTTTCGTGACGAGGTCATAGACAAGCTTAGTCTTATCAACGTATACATAATCGTCTGAGCGGATTTCCTCAAACGTCTGTATACCTATGGGGTATTTTATTGGTGATTCCATAGAGTTATTGATTTAACGCTACAAAGATAACACATTTTGATAGATTTACCAAATGGTGTGAATTAATCAAGACGAAAGTGAGTTGATTAAAAGGCGATGTGTATCTGGAAACGGATGCCGCCGCGATCGACGCCAGGGGTGTCGCGATAGGTGAGGCGCCACACATAATCGAGGCGCAAGAAGGTGAGGATATTATCAAGGCCTACGCTTAATTCCATGTAAGGCTTGCTGCCCATCGACTGGCACAGTGCGTTGCTGGGAAAGAGGGGTAAGTCGCTATTTTGCATGGGGTCGTTGCGTGACGACAAACTGCCCCACAGCCCGCGGAAACCAATGACTTCGCGCAATTTAAGGCGTTTAATCAAGGGCAAGCGGTTCATTAAGATACCATTTCCCCAGTAGGTCATGTCCCACGAGAGACATTGGTCATTGGCAAACTCAAGGCTGTTCATTAGTTCAAAAGTCTCGGGCTCAATCGTGTACGATAAGTTTGCGTTAGGCCACAATAAATCGGGATAGGCTACGCGGCTCCAAATCTTGCTTCCCTTAACGATGAAATCGGTGTAACCAAATGCCGAGAGCCACAGGCGATAGTTGATGCCCAAGTCAGTTCTGTTAACCGTGTAACGGCTACCCATGAAACCTCGGGGCATCCACGTGTGCGACAGCGTGAAAATGGGATAGTCGTGATTGATGTGGAAACGATAGGAGCGCGTTTGATAAACCTTCTCGTGCGGAGCATAGCGCAACTCGACCTTGAATCCCGATTGCGTGTAATGGTCGCGGCTACTACCATCGGGGTAGGTGAGTGGTAGCAGGTGAGACGCCTCGTGAACCAAGTGTTGCCACTGAAGCGACATCGAGAAGTGGTTATCCCACTCATATTTAAATTCAAGTTCGCTTGTGCGCAAGTAAGCAATCTTGTCGTCCTTCTGCCGTGTAATCGACAGGAACGTGTTATCGGCATTCGTATAAAGGAAACTGCGCCCCATTTTGTCGATGTCGTAGCGATGCATGGCGCGGATGCTACGCACGGGAAACTCGGTGGCATAGCGTTCTTTGGGAATAAACGAGTACTCGAGTTGTCCCATATACTTAAGGCGCTTGTCCTTAAAGCCGTATGCCATATAACCCTGTGCAAACCATTGGTCGCTTAGGTTCAAGTTGGTCATGCCACCCAAGCGCAGGCGGAAACCTTCGAGCGTATTGCCGCTGAAAATCGACCCCACAGGACCCCAGTCCCATTTGTGATTCTTACCCGTGGTGAGGTAGCCATCGATGAGCGTGAGGATGATTTTCTCGTTCCACCAGTAGAATTTGGATTGTCGCAATCGACCCAGCATTTCGTTGACGCCTTGCACATCGCCACGCGTAACCGCCGGCGTGTGTGATGTCCAGTAGATGCTGTCGTGGCGCAACATTTTGCGGGCACGCACTTGCTCCTTGGGTTGCGCAAGCAGGCGTTGTTGCTCCTCGTCGGGCGCAGTGTTGCTGTGATTGCTGTAGAGCGTTTCGCGGCGTGCAAAAAGTCCTGAAGTGCCTGGAATGATGCGGAAATCAATCTCCATGTAGTCGCGCACCTTGTGATGCAAGCCATCGTCGCCGCGCACAAACTCTTGGTCAATAAAGAGTTGCTCCACATAATTAAGGTTGATGCTGTGCGGCACATTCATCTGCACTCGCTTGATAAACAATGTGGTATCGCCCAGTGGAATATACAGCCGCCCGAGGAAACCAAACGATTGCGGGGTAAACGGCACAAAACTTAACTCGATGCATCGCGTGCCACCGATGTCGAGCGTATCGTTCAAGTAATACTTGTAGTAATCAACGCCGATGCGCGACAGTGGGCTCACGAAGCGATTGGTGAGCAATGAAATATCGTTGTCGTAGATGTCAATCTCGCTGAACACATCGTCCATAAAACGCTTGAGGCTCTCCTGGTCGATGCCTTCGTCGAGGCCGGCATGACGCAGTGCCTCGATGTACTCGCGGTGCGTCTTAGGCGAACGGCGATAGAACTCTTGCGACACTTTTTCGCGAACCGAAACAGGCAGGATGCGCTTGCCCGTAAACTCGCTCGTGTCGCAATATTCCATCATCAGTGGGAACTTGCCCACCACGAGGTTTTCGCGCCCTGTCTCACTCAGGTCGTTGAAGCCATAGAGCATCTTTTCGTACTTGTCGTAGTGGTAATAGGGCTGCTTGAGTGGGTTGTAGCGCTCACGCCGCGCAATAATGCGCTTGACGAGTTCAACGGCAGGATTATTCTTCTTGGAATACTTTTCTCGGCCACGACGCACAACGACCTCGCCGAGCTGTGTTGTCGCCGCTGGCAGGTCGATGATGATGACACTGCCCTGGCCATGCTTGACATCTATCTCACGTGTTGCATAGCCCACGGCCGATGCCCGCAGGCGACGAAACGTCTTGTGCGTATTAATCGTGAAGCCTCCCTTGTCGTTGGTGAGCGTGCCCACATCACTTCCCGTGAGCGAAATCGACACGTAAGACAATGGCTCACGCGTGAGCGAATCGCGGACGATGCCCGTGATTTGCGTCATGCTGCTCTGACCGAAAGCCGCCAGTGCCACAACGAGGCCTAAGATTGTGAAAAGTAGATGGCGCATGATTTGGCCAGCAAAATTACAAAGTTCCTGCAATGTGCAAGCATCGTTAACAAACTTTTCATTCCCAACGCATGGTCGACGCGGGACGAATCGTGGAAATGATGTAAGATGGCGCAATGAGCGTCAGCGCCGAGATAACCAGTATACCCACGTTTAAAGCGATTAGTGCCCAGATGTTTAGCTCGATGGGAACGTATGACATGTAGTAGCTTGCTGGGTCGAGACGCACGATGTGACCATACTTTTGCAGCAGGGCCAGCCCGATGCCGATGATGTTACCAATGAGCATCGCCTTGAATATCAGTTTGTGCGTGAGGGCGATAAAGATGGTGCGGATGCTACGGTTGGTGCTCCCCAGCGCTTTGAGCATACCTATCATGCCAATGCGCTCGAGCACAATCATGAGCAATGCGCTCACCAGCGTGAAAGCCGCCACAATCATCATCAAAATTAAGATAATCCACACATTCATGTCGAGCATGTCGAGCCAAGCAAAGTAGGAGCCATTGTTGCCATGCGTGGTAGTGACCACATGCACGGTATTTCCCTCGTGCTCAATGGTTGACTGGACCAGCAATGCGTTGACCTTATAAGCGATTGGGTCGATGTCGTCGACGTTGCGAAGGTTGACCTCGGCACTGTTTCCGCGCTTCCCGTCCCAGCCATTGAGTTGCTGCACCAGTGCGATGTTTCCTAGCATGTAGACCTTGTCGAATGCATCGAGGTCGGTGTTATAGATGCCCACAATGTGCATGTTGCGCACGCGCACCTTGTCGTCGATGAAATAAGTGGCCACCTTGTCGCCCGCATGCAGGCCCAGCGCGTTAGCAGTCAGGCGCGAAATGACTGCCTCGGTGAGTGCGCTATCGGCAATGACAGGGACGCGGCCCTCGTCGAGGTGTTGCTTAATGTAACTCCAGTCGTAGCCATCATCGACACCACGCAACATCAAGCCCACAAAATCGCTATCGGTCTTGAGAATTGCCGATTTGTCGGCCACGATACACATCGACGAAATGTGACTCATCAACTCTTCGTCCTGCGCAATCGTTCCCAGCACCTCGTCGGCGCGCACAGTGGCATAATTGTCGTCGAGCCCCACTTGACCATTGATGATGCGCAGGTGGGCATCGAGGTTATAGATTTTGCTTGCAATTTCGCCCTTGAACCCCATCACGATAGCCACCGACAGTATCATCACCACAATCGCGAGCACAATGCCCGTGGTGGCAATCGTCAGGCTGGGCGACGAGGCGCGACCATCGCGCGTGAGTTTCAGTCGCCGGGCTATCAGCAGTTCATAGTTCATCATCTTTTCATCTCGGGTGGAGCGGGGTGGGGCACACTGCCGCTCGCAATTGTTGCGCAAAGTTACACAAATTTCTTGTCACAGCAGCCACCCACACTTGTAAGACCCTATAAAAAATGTTACCTTTGCGTCACTGAACCAATTTTTTCTTATCGACAATGAAACCATTGACTTTTCTGGGAATCATTCCAGCCCGCTATGCCTCAACGCGTTTCCCGGGCAAGCCGCTTGCCATGTTGGGCGACAAAACTGTGATTGAGCGCGTCTACACGCAAGTACACAAAGTTCTCGACGATGTCGTTGTTGCCACCGACGACGAGCGCATCTTGCAAGCCGTGGAGGCCTTTGGCGGGAAGGCGGTGATGACGAGTGCAAGCCATCGCAGCGGCACCGACCGTTGCCGCGAGGCCTACGCACTTACGGGTGGCTCTCACGATGTCGTAATCAACATTCAAGGCGATGAGCCATTTGTCACTCCTGAGCAAATTTCCGCGATTATGGCGTGTTTTGACGACACTGCCACACAGATTGCAACCCTCGTGCGTCCCTTCCCAGCCGATTCCACAGCCGCCCAGTTGCAAAATCCCAACACCCCCAAAGTCGTTGTCGATGACCACAACCACGCGCTCTATTTCTCGCGCTCGGTGATACCCTACATGCGCGGTGTCGACCCCGACCAGTGGGCTGCCAAGCACACCTATTATGCCCACATCGGGATGTATGCCTATCGTGCTCAAGTCCTCGACGCTATCGCCCAACTGCCTGCCTCACCCCTCGAGCGTGCCGAATCCCTTGAGCAATTGCGCTGGCTCCAAGCTGGTTACACCATCACTGTAGGCCTCACCACGCAATCCACCATCGGCATCGACACGCCCGACGACCTGGCCCGCGCTCGCGCCTACCTCGCCACCCTAAATCCCTAAACAACGCATTACACATTAAATATCTATGTTACCCCTGAATGGTTATTCCTTTCAGGGGTAAATTACATTAGTCCGGTAAAAAGCCAATAATTGTAACAAAAATTAAAGAAAACGCTGGAAAAATTTGCATTTTTCGGAAAAAGTTGTCACTTTTGTGACAATATTAGAGAGCAAAACATCAAAATTTCAGCAAATCCTATTCACATCTATATTAACACAAACAATTGTTTATGAAAAGGCTTTACTTACTAACCATGCTGTTGCTGCTGGGCTTGGCTGCCCCACAGCTCTACGCCGCTGAGTCGTTGCCTTACGAGAATTCGTGCGACGACCTCACAACGGTAGTAACCGAAAACAGCACCAACAAGAAGTGGACGGTTTATAACAAGGAGTGCTTCAGAATTCAGCCAAAGAACACTTCTACCGCCCTCGACGCCTCGGTCTATTTCCCTGAAATAGAATTTGAGGCAGGAAAGACCTATGTATTCGAGGTTACAGCGAAGCACCTGTACAACACCACTGCAGGTTCCTTTAAGTTGCGCTTTGCTACTGGAACCACCTCGTCGACTTGCGAGACTCCCGAGATTGCTGTCGAGGAGAAATTCCAAACCAAGGAGTACATCACCTATTCCTATTATTACAAGGTTACCGAGACCAAAACACGCCGCGTTGCGCTCACAGTGACATCACCGGGCTCATGCGGCTATTTTTATTTAACCAACTTCCGTGTGGCCGAGTCGAGTGAAAAGTTGCCCGATGCACCCACTGCCATCACGGTTACGCCCGATGCTAGCGGCACCAAGAGCGCTGATTTCAGTGTCACTGCTCCCTCCAAGACAGTGACTGGTGAAACCCTCACGTCACTCAAGAGCTTAAACGTGTATACCGAAGGCTCGCTGCTGCACCAAATCAGCAACCCCACTCCGGGCCAGACCTACACGTTCACCAAAACCATGTCGCGCATAGGTAGCTATAGCTTTACCTTTGTGGGCGAGGTTGACGAGGGCGAGGGCAAACCGGCTTACGCCAACGCTACCATCGGTAGCGAACTGCCCGACTGGACCAAGGTTTCGGACTACAAGGGTGGTGGCACGCGTCACGCCTATCTTGCGACGTTTGTGCCTAACGTTGGCGTCCGCCTCACGCTCGATTCTACCAAGATGAGTAGCGTCGAGGGCGCCACCTATACCGTGGTGCGCATGCCCGACAACGTAGTCGTTGCCGAGAATGCTGCCAGCCCCAATGTCATCGACCAGAGTTTCCCGATGTCGTCGACGATCTCTTATTATTATAATGTGACCATCACCGAGCCCGAGGCTACTTCATCGACCACGATTGCCTCGACCGTGATTTCGATTAACAACGCTGTCGAGTACAACGCAACCTTCACCGATAAGACAGCCAGTCGCGAGTTCACCTACTTCGACATCGACAAGGATGCTTCATCGTGGGGCACTAATAACAATGGCTACATGACGAGTCGCAACACCAACGATATGCTCGTTTCACCTGGCGTTCTCCTCGAAACGGGCAAGACCTATCGTCTCACAACTGCCATCATGACCTCGTCGAATGCCGCTGTTGGCATCAAGGTGCTGTGTGGTCCCTCTAACCACCCCGACTCGATGTCGACCGAGGTGATGCCTTATCAAACGGAGTCAACAAAATCGTTTGTCAACCACGTTTCTTACTTCACTGCACCGCAAGCTGGCAACTCGTTCTTCGGCATCCACTCTTACAACGAGGATAATCAGAAGAACTACTTCAACCTGTGCCTGCAAAGCATGAAGATTGAGGAAGTTCCTAACGACTTGGCTGGTCCCGTCGAGGACTTCAAGGTAACGTTCTCGTCGAGCACTGCTGGCAAGATTTCGTTTGTCGCTTCTCCCAAAAACATCGTGGGTGAAACGCTGACGTCGCTCACGCGCATCGACGTATATAAGGATGGCGAGTTGTTTACCACCATCAACAACCCCGTAATTGGACAGACCTACGAATTTGATATCACTGTCGAGAGCGGTGTGAAATACATCTACCGCGCTGTGCCCTACAACAATAGCGGTGAGGGCGTTGGTAAGAACCTGGCTGTTATCTTGATTACTCCTCCTTACTCCAACGAACTCTCGACCACCACGCTCGTTGACGGCTACACCACCATCGATGGCTATGCCGACGGCTTCACTTGGAACATTCAGAATGCCAAGATGCGTTGCTATCCTGGCTTCGGCAATGGCATGGACGAGTGGCTCGTTACGCCCGCTGTTCACCTCGAAGGTGGCAAGTACTACAAGACCACCTTCCTTACCTGGTCTGAGAGCGCTGACGCTGGCAATACCGTATCGCTGTGGTTAGGCAAGAGCGCAACTGCCGATGCCATGACCCAGCAAGTTATTGCTCCTTACCAGATGGGTACCGAGTCGACGTTGCTCAAGGATTACTTCACCGTCAGCGAGACGGGCGAGTACTACCTCGGCTTCCATGGCGAGAACACCAATTCGCGCAACAGCACGCCGTTCTACATCAAGTCCTTCACCATTTCGGACTCGATTAACGCTAAGGTGCCCGGTCCTGGTTCACTCAACGTTAACCCCGACCGCAATGGCGAGTTGGCTTGCACTGTCGACATCATTCTGCCCACCAAGGACATCAATGGTGACGCACTGGAATCGCTCACCAAGGCTGTCGTTTACTACGATGGCACTTCCATTTCGACTCAGAATGTAACCCTCGGCGGAACCACCGAGCAAGTTACCGTCCCCAATCCCACGCAAGGCATCCACCTGTTCACGCTCATCTGCTCTAACGAGTACGGTGAGGGAGAAGAGTACGAGACCACTGCCTTCATTGGCATTAACCGTCCTTCCTATCCCACCGCCCTCGATGTAAAACTCACCGAGAAAGATGGCGAGTTGACTCTGACGTGGGAAGCTCCCACTACCGACTACGACGGCTTCGACATCAACCCCGACTTGATTACCTACGAAGTGTTTGAATACACCAGCTCGGGTGAGGTTCAGATTGCTGATAGCATAAAAGAGTTGACTTACACCTATCAAGCCGTGCCCGTTGATTCGGCACAGCAATTCAAGCGTGTGGGCGTGCGTGCATGGACCAGCGCTGGTGGCTCGCAGGGTAATCTCGCTGGCGTTTATGCAGTAGGTAAGCCCTACGAATTAGTATGGTCCGAATCGTTTGCTAATCTCGAGACCTCGACCATCTTCCGTTCGCAATCAATCGACCAAAAAGGCTGGTCGGCTTGGGGTTACAACTCCGAAGATCCCTCGGGTGTGACGCCCGTCGACGATGACGGCGGCTTCGCTATCATGGAAGCCATCTTCAAGAATGGTGCATCGGGTCTGGCAACGGGCCGCATCAACTTGAACATTGAGAAACCGCTGCTCAAGTTCTATGTAATGAACCGCACGACCAGCACGACCGTTGATGAAAACCTCCTCGAGGTATGGGTTCGTCCCACCAATGACGAGTGGCATACCGTCAAGAGCAACACCATCGATGAATGGGCTGGTGGCTACGCTGGCTGGCAAAAGGTTGTTGTAGACCTGAGTGAATACAAGGGACAGGCTGTTGAGCTCATGTTTGCCGGTCTGTGCCAGAGCTTCATCTACCTCAACATCGATGACATCAGCGTTGGGCAAACCAACAACGTTGACCTGTCGCTCGTTAACCTCACCCTTCCCGACGAGGCTTATCCTGGCAAGGAATTCCCCGTGAAGGTAACGGTTAAGAACAATGGCGATATGACTTACGAGAACGCACTTGTCAACGTCTACGTCAATGGCAACGTGCGTCTCACCGACACCATCACGCTTCAAGCTGGTGAACAGCAAACGCTCACCCTCAACGACTTGATTACGGTTGCCGAAGTGCGCGACACCAGCAAGTTTGTTTACTACGCCGAAGTGGTAGCCGAGCGCGACGTTGACCTCGTCGACAACGTGTCCGATGAGCAGACGCTCAACATGGTTACCGACATCTATCCCACGGTAAACAACCTCACGGGTAGCGTGGTCGACAATGCTGTCGTTCTCACTTGGGACGCTCCCACGATTCCTACCGAGGCCGAAACCTTCTTTGACGATTTCGAGAGCTATGACTCGTGGAGTGGCATTGAAACCGGCTTCGGCAAGTACACCCTTCTCGACCTCGACCGTCAAGGCATTTCGCAGTTCACCAACATTCCTTGGCCCATCGCCTTGGGAGCGAAGCAATCGTTCTTCATCGTTGACTTCTCCGACACTTGCTTCAATGCCGCTCATGAGGCTACAGCGGGCGTCTTCACCGCTCACTCGGGCAACAAGGCCGTTGGCTCGATGGTGAATTTGTCCAATAGTGAGTATGTTGCCGACATGTTTATCACGCCCGAACTTTGTGGCGAGGCTCAGACGATTTCGTTCTACGCCAAGTCGATTCGCTCGACCACGCTCGAGAGCATGCGTCTGATGTATTCTACTACGGGTAAAGAATACAACGACTTCACCCTGCTGCAAGTTGTTTCGTCGATTCCTGCTGGCGAATACACGCTCTACACCGTTGAAGTTCCCGAGGGTACGAAGTACTTTGCTATCTACCACTTCCAAGCAAATTGCTCGATGCTCCTCATCGACGACATGACCTACAAGCCTGCTGGCAACGAGCGTCTCGTAATCGAGGGCTACTACATCTATCGCAATGGCGAGCTCATTGGTTTCGTTCCTGCACAGGACAGCAACCCCATTACGTTTACCGACAACGATGCTCCCGACGGAGAGAACACCTACTCGGTTTCGGTTCTTTACAATCGTGGCGAGAGTGATACCGAATCGGTATTAGTTTCCTTCACCGGCCTTGCCGACGCCGTTGCTTACAACAATTGCAACGCATTTGGCACCGAGGGTGCAATTCAGGTAACTGGCGCAATGGGACACAACGTTAAGGTTTACAACCTCAATGGTGCCACCATCCTGAGCACCGAGGGAAGTGACGACCTCACCATCCCTGCCGATCCTGGCTTCTATGTAGTCACCATCGGCAACCGTGCATTCAAGGTTATGGTCAAGTAATCACTTGCCACAACGGCTAAGTAATAAGGGGCATCGCCATTAGGCGGTGCCCCTTTGTTAGCTGCAGTGTTGCGGGATTAATAAAGCGATGCCAGCTTCGCATCGAGCTCTGCTTCACTGAGCATGCCTTCGATGCGCTCGGTCTTTCCATTGGGCATCGTGATGATGAGCGTGGGAACGACCGAAATCTGCTGGTCGTTGGCGAGTTGCTCGTGCTTGTCGACATCGACACGCTGGAAGTGGATGCTTCCTTGATACTTCTTCTCGAGGCGTTCGAGGATGGGTGTTAACTTCTTGCACGGGCCACACCAGGTGGCATAGAAATCGGTAACCACAGGTTGCTGCAGTTGGCGAGCGAGCGCGGTGGCGTCGAGGTCGGCATCGCTCGGCTCGGCTTGTTGTGTGGTGGCTTCTTCCTGTGCAGGTGCTGTCGCTTGAGCGGTATCGCTTGCGGTAGTCGTGCTGGTGTTATTGCAACTGGCAACAGTGCAGGCCAGCGCGATTGTGAGCAGTGGAATTAGTTTCATATCAATTCAATCAAAAAGTTTGTGTTTGCTGTTGTTAATATTGCAGTTCGCCCTTGCCTTGACGCACAATTTGCGGCTCACCATCGGTGCAATCGATGATGGTCGAGGGCTGCAACGAGCCACGTCCACCATCCACAACGATGTCGACGCTGCCTGCGTAGGTCTCGGCAATGAGTTCGGGTTCGCAACGATAGTCGTCATCGGGACCCTCGACGCTGGTGGTGAGCACGGGGCGCCCGAGCGTCTTGACGATAGCAAGGGCGATGTCGTTCTCGGGGATGCGGATGCCCACCGTGCGGCGGCCCTTGAACGCCTTGGGAAGTTTCGATAGGGCAGGGAAGATGAAGGTGAACGGCCCAGGCAGGTTGCGCTTCATCAGCTTAAACTGGTCGTTGTCGAACTTAGCGTAGTGGGCCACCTCGGCAATGTCGGGGCAGATAATCGACAAGTTGGTCTTGGCCGACTTCATTTCCTTGAGGGCGCAAATGCGCTCGATGGCTTGGTTGTTGAGCGCATCGCAACCGATGGCGTAAACCGTGTCGGTGGGATAGATGACGATGCCGCCGTCGGCAAGCACCTCGGCCACCTCATCGATATAACGCTGGTTGATGTTGTTAGGGAGTATTGAGAGGATTTTCATTGCACATTAGCGTTTTAAAAGATTGTGCGAAATTACAGCGATTCAATCACTCTTGCAAATTTTTCTTGCTGGCGGTGCGGCACCATTGCTTGATGCCACAGGTTTCGCAGTGCGGCCGCAAAGCCGTGCACACATAGCGCCCATGAAGCAAAATCCAGTGATGTGCCTTGAAGCGCAGTTCGGCAGGGATGTGCCGCATCAGGTCACGCTCAACGGCATCGGGCGTCGTGCCACGCGAGAGTCCCAAGCGGTGCGAAACGCGCTTGACGTGCGTGTCGACGGGGATGGTCGCTTGCCCAAATGCAGCACCCAGCACCACATTAGCCGTCTTGCGACCCACGCCGGGCAGCTTCACGAGTTCGTCCATCGTGCTCGGCACCTGCCCATCGTGCTCAGCCACAAGTTGCTGGGCCATCTCGTGCAGGTGAGTCGCCTTGCTATTGGGATATGAAACGCTGGCGATGTAGTGACGGATGTCGTCGACCGTGGCCTGCGCCATCGCTTGCGGCGTGGGGTAAGCCGCAAACAGGGCGGGTGTGACCATGTTGACGCGTTTGTCGGTGCACTGGGCCGACAGCATCACCGCCACCAGCAACTGAAAGGGGTTGCCGTAAGCGAGTTCCGTCGTCGGGTTGGCCTCGATGCTGGCAAAGTGCGCCAGAATGTTGTCGTAACGTTCTTTTAGGGTCATCGTGTTGAATCCTAATGGTTTATAGTAAAATTAGAAACGGCCGCCGCGCCCTCGGAATGCGTGGGCAGCGTGCGGCCGTGTTTCTTGTGAGTGATTGCCTGCAGTGACGCTATTTAGCGGGCAGCCGTGAACTCGTCGAGGAAGCGCACATCGTTCTCGCTGAACATGCGCAAGTCCTTGACCATGTATTTGAGGTTGGTAATGCGCTCAATACCAAGGCCAAATGCGTAGCCCGAGTAAACGCTACTGTCGATGACGCTGGCCTCGAGCACAGCAGGGTCTACCATGCCGCAACCCAGAATTTCGACCCAACCCGTGTGCTTGCAGAAACCGCAGCCCTCGCCGCCGCACAGCATGCACGAAACATCCATCTCGGCACTGGGCTCGGTGAACGGGAAGTAGCTGGGACGCAGCCTAATCTGGGTGTCCTTGCCAAACAATTCCTGCGCAAAGTAGAGCAACACTTGCTTGAGGTCGGCAAACGTCACGTTCTTGTCGATATACAAGCCCTCGATTTGGTGGAAGAAGCAGTGTGCACGCGAGGTAATGGCCTCGTTGCGATAAACACGCCCTGGGCAGATGATGCGGATGGGAGGACGCTGGTGGTCCATCGTGCGCACCTGTACCGAACTGGTGTGGCTGCGCAGCACAATGTTGCGCGTCACGTCGGCCTCGTTACGCTCCACAAAGAAGGTGTCTTGCATGTCGCGAGCGGGGTGGTCGGCGGCAAAGTTGAGGGCACTAAATACATGCCAATCGTCCTCGACCTCGGGTCCATCGGCCAGCGTGAAACCCAGGCGCGAGAAGATGTCGATGATTTGATGACGAACGATTGAGATGGGATGACGCGTACCCAGCTCAGCAGGATATGCGGGACGGGTCAAGTCGAGGGTGTTTTGAGCCTTAGCCTCGGTCTTAACGGCGTCGCGCAGGCTGTTGATGCGCTCGGTAGCCATCGTCTTGAGTTCGTTGAGCATTTGTCCCAGCTCGCGTTTTTGCTCGGCAGGAACGGTGCGGAACTCGTTAAACAGTGCAGTTACCTCGCCTTTTTTGCTCAGGTACTTGATGCGCAAGGCCTCGAGTTCTTGCTCGTTGTCGGCCTTGAGTTGGTTGAGTTGGGCCTTTAAGGCCTCTATTTTTTCTTTTAGCATAATCGATGTTGATTTTCAATCCGCAAAGTTACATAATAAATTGCGTTGACGCAAATTTTAACGCTTAAACGATGTCGCGGCGCTCGAGAAGTGCCACATTTTCGACATGATGGGTGTGGGGGAACATGTCGACGGGTTGCACTTGCATCACGCGGTAGGATGCATCGAGCAGGGCGATGTCGCGCGCCTGCGTGGCAGGGTTGCAGCTCACATAGACGATGCGTGTGGGTGCGGCCCGCAAGATGACTTGCACCACGTCCTCGTGCATGCCAGCCCGTGGCGGGTCCACAATCATCACATCGGGACGGCCATGCTTGGCAATGAACGCGTCGGTGAGCACGTCTTTCATGTCGCCGGCGTAGAACAGCGTGTTGTCGATGCCGTTGACCTGGCTGTTGAGTCGCGCATCTTCAATGGCCTCGGGAACATACTCGATGCCAATGACTTGGCGACAGCGACGTGCCACAAAATTGGCAATCGTGCCCGTGCCCGTGTAGAGGTCATACACCAACTCGTTGCCCGTGAGTTGGGCCATCTCGCGTGCCACTTTATATAATGTGTAAGCCTGCTGCGAGTTG
>Ga0181612_145393_pt1 | contig 14310 bp, 6 predicted proteins | sample HoacroProtozoa21_FD_119630 | JGI IMG/M metagenome (GOLD analysis project Ga0181612, IMG submission 119630) | Hoatzin crop microbial communities from Cojedes, Venezuel. Combined Assembly of Gp0051906, Gp0051904, Gp0051908 | reverse complement strand
CATGCTCCAGCAACTCAGTGTCCTTCTCGTAGTGAGGGGCCCAAAACTGAACACAGTACTGGAGGTGTGGCCTTACCAGTGCCGAGAAAGGGGCACGATCCCCTCCCTACTCCTGCTGGCTACACTATTCCTGATACAAGCCAGGATGACGGTGGCCTTCTTGGCCACCTGGGCACGCCGCTGGCTCATGTTCAGCTGACTGTCAACCAGCACCCCAAGATCCTTTTCCACCGGGCAGCTTTCCAGCCACTCCTCCCCAAGCCTCTAGCGTTGCATGGGGTTGTTGTGACCCAAGGGAAGGACCCGGTATTTGGTCTTCTTGAGCCTCATACAGTTGACCTCGGCCCATCAATCCAGCCTGTCCAGATCCCCCTGCAGAGGCTTGCTACCCTCAAGCTGATCGACACTCCCACCCAGCTTGGTGTCATTTCTTCTTGAATTTTTGGTTCTGCTTCCATTTGATAGAGTGCCATATACAGTCATTAAAAGCTGAGTAGATTTTTATAGCTGCTATTAGAATTCAATTTTACCTTCATCCAAAGAGATTCCCTGTTTAATAAATTAAATTTCAAAGGCAAAAATAATCATTCACTGCCACGTACATTCCCCTATTTTCACTATAAAATAAAATGAACAAAAAGAAAGTTTTCATCTGATAACCAATACCCATCAAATTCTGAACTTCAGCTTCAATCCAAAGGCTAATAATAGTATTTGGATTAGTGACACACAGCAACACGTCCCTGTTCTCCCTGGGTCCCAGGGTCTAGGCATTTGCATGAATCACTAATACACTGAATTGCTGATCCAGATCAACAAAGCTTTCAAATGCACTCTCTTGTTGATAACCTCTATAAAACACAACCATAGCTCAGAAATGCTGATCCACACTAATGCACTTACTTCCCAGTACTTCACTATACAGTCCAATAAAAATATTAATGCCCCAGAAGTGCTGATGCAGCCCCATTAGAGCAAGATTTCCTCACCATAGAAGCATCCTGGTTTTCTTCCCTGTGAGCTACGCTTACAGTAAATGTTAGACTGGAGCATCCCAAGGAGGAGAAAATATTAAGCAGTTCTGTCCTCATCAGTCAGACAAGGTTATGGTGATTCAGAAATAATGACATACTTCTTGCCGAAGAGGCAGGGTGAGAGAAACAGGAAAAAAAGTATCCTGGAAGATGAAGGAGAAAAGGGACAACATATGTTGAGGTAACTATGCTCTAGGATAGAAACAATTTTCTTCTGCTTTAATTTGGTTGCACATGTCAGGTGGTAGGTCCTACCAGGCCAGAAATAAGGGATTCCCCAGGTGCATCAGGAAGGAACTTGGTCGTTTGGGGTAGATGGTGAACTACTACTACTGACTCCAACTGGTGTGACACACATCAACCCACCCATTCCTCTCCTCTGTCACAAAAGTTGCATAGATTTGGGAACAGAAGTTTCTTATCATATAATCCAGAGCACTGTTTTAACCACCAGTGGGGATCCAGAGCCAGGCACAAGATTCTAAACTACATGGCTCTTACAAGATAGCCTTCATATAGCTTCACAAATATTAGGAATTGCACATTAGGAAAAGTACCCCAGAAGGACATTATATGTCCTGTTGTGATGACATGATGCAGGGGAATAAAGATTGGTTGTAAACCTGATAAGATTTTCTAAAGTCTAAAATTCACCATTTGAAGAATGAACAACTTGAAATCGTCAGTTCTACTGTTTCCACTTCCAAAGACAGTGTTTATTAATCACCTTGAAAGGTGATGTCAAAGCCAAATGCAACTGTCAACATCCTAGTTCTGTTTAATGGTATACTTTTGATCTCTGCGTGTATACATTTGCAAAAAAGAAAATATTTTATTAATCAAACAAACATGAGGGTTAATCTGAACAAGCAAACTTCTTGTAGAAAATGTCATTAAGGTAAGTGAACTAGACACACTGAGGTAGTCGAGTTTAAAGGTTTCATATATTCTAACCAAGATCTATAGTAAAAAAGAGGCAAAGGATATCTGAAAGAAGCTCAAGAAGTTAAAGCAGCTCTTTGTGGTTTAAAATATACCAGCAGAAACCAGGTTGTAAGATTTTCTACACAAAAGCAAAAATGCATATACAGTATTTTTTTAGTGTAAACAGGTAGATACCCAAGAGGAGGCTGTTCACAACAGCACAAAGTAATCTATGGCCAAAATAAAGTACATGTTCTGTACATTTAGAAGATGTCAAAACTACAAAGTGAAACTCCTTAATGTCAGGAGATGAAAAGCATTTAATTTACAAAACAGTTTGTAATTAAATTACCATAATTTAGTCAGCCTGGTTTTCTAACATGAGGCTTACGTGGTGACCACGTTATCTGCCTGTCCATCCATGTATCTCTTTGTTCCTCCTCTCCAGCAATTTCTAAATCCATTCACTTCCTGAGCTTTCTGTCTGTCAAATTCAGACAGCAAGTGTAGATGTTTCTAAGACAATAAAGTTCCCATAAGTTTTGTAAATACCTACAGCTGCGAAGAGGAGAGAAAGTCATACCTGTAGTGGCACTGAAGTAAAGAAAGGAAAAACAGACATCAATCTTTTTGGCAGCAACTGAACATTCTGTGTATCCAGAGCACACACAAAAGCATATAGTTAGCTCTGAAACCTATCAGATACGGTCTCTTGAGACAGGGCAGAGCCTTCTGCTGCTGCCCTCCAGCCTGGTTCTCACACACAGACAACCCACCCACTTGACAGGCGAGCAGGCACTGCATGGAGATTTACCTAGCGTATATAAAATCACTCCAAAATTTTATTTGATAAATCACTAATGCTCAGAAATCATACAAATGCAGATGGTATGAAGCATCAGCCATTGGTTGTAAGAACAAATGACTGGGGTCCCAGCTATTTTAAGGTTTTAGATCCATTTTCACAAAGTCACCTGTATGTGTACTGGGTGTCCCGGGCGAGGTGCTGGCAGTGGGGGGGTGCAGAGCAGCCCTGTGAGGAGTGGCTGGGGCTGCTCCATGCTGGGCACGGCCGGTTCCAGCCGGCTCCACCATGGACCCACCACAGGGCACAGCTGAGCCCATCAGCCAAGGCAGTGGCACCTCTGGGAAAAGATGTCTAAGAAAGGGCAGAGAACAGCACACGGTCAGAGAAGGGGGGAACATAAGGAGTGGGAAACAGCAGAGTGAGCCGCAAGGCTGGAGGAGGAGCTCCATGGCAGAGCAGACATTCCCGGCAGCCTGTGGAGGACCTGCGCTGGAGCATTTTTCCTGACAGCATCTGCAGCCTGTGGAAAGCTCATGCTGGAGCAGACGAAAAGTGTGAGAAGGAAGGAGTGGCAGAGAGAAACCACTATGTACTGACCATACTCTCCCCATCACCCCCCTGTGCTGCTTGGCTGGGAGGGGTTGGAGTCTGGAGTGAAGTTGAGCCTCAGAGAGGATGAGGAAAGCTGCTCTAATGTTTGTCTTTTTGTTTCTCAGTACCAAATCTATTTTAATTGTCAATAAGTTAATTTTCCTTAAGTCAAGCTTGTTTCACCCACAGTAACCAATAAGCAATCTCCCTGACTTTACCTCAACCCACAAGCTTTCTTGTTCCTATTCTTCCTGTTTTCTTGCCCTCTCCCCCTGAGGAGGAGCTGTGACTGAGTGGCCGGGTGGGAGCTCGGCTGTTAGACAAGGTTAACCCACCACACTATCTCGCACTCCAAATCCATCAGTTTTTATGAACACATTCACATCATATTCACTCTAGAATGCCCAAGCCCCAACCCTGAATACATAGGTGACTCACGTAACCTACAGGAACACAGCCTTCACAGCAGTTCGTAATGTAAAACTGTCTTCATTGCAACAAAACAGTCTTTGTGCCATTATTCAGCAAATAATCAACAGACATTTTTCCCACTGGCTGGATGCATGTGGCACACTGAGAATCCAGCCCCCTATTAAGTATTATTTTGAATTTTCAGGTAGTAGAGAAAAGTTAGACAAGGAAGTAACAAAACCAGAGTAATCCTTATGTTAAAAAAAAGTTACTAAAATCAACCTTGAGTATGGATTAAGCTGATCATGGAGATTTGGGGGCTTCCTGCTGTTAGGCAGAATATGCCTGAAGACCAGTAGGTGGTTATTTACAGTTACAAAAAGGTAGTAGTGTTTCTCACAATACCAATTCCCACAAGCAGGAACTGATGGTACCAGGTAGAATAAACTCTGAATATAAGACACCTACACACATACATGTTTATTTACCACACCCTTTCAGTTTCTCTACAACACTAACAATGCACTTTTAAATGAATTCACAAGAATCACCACAAAATTTACAAGCCACCAAAGTCCCAAACTATACTGATTTTTGAGCATGCAAGGAAAACACAGACTGCGATTTGGCCTTCCACCTAAGGGTGCCAATTAACCTAATCAGATTGGATTCTGAAAAACCATGAAGAGAATTTTCAATTTTAGAGACCTTTGTCCTTTGGAAGAAGTAAGAGTTCTTTTACTCCACATTTGATGAAGGATAATTAATGTAACACTTTACCAAGAATTACCACATTACCACACCAGCATTAGAGAACACTGGATCAAAAATGATCTAACTACCAACATGTTCTAATATCCAACTTGGGCTTCTTATACGCAACAAAATTTAGTAAGTTACTCGCAATTTATTAATCTACTTCACCTTTTAATGCACAGAGGTTTTTGTTGCTATCACTATACACATTTGCACATCACTTGTCAGCACATGTCTGTAACCGCTGACCAAGGACAAAAGCCTCTCCTGAAAAGAGAAGAAACTAATCCTGCACAGTACTGATGCCTTACATTTAGGAAAAGGTCAGAAGGCAGAGCTGAGAAAAACATGTAGCAGAGTAAACTCTCAGGCCACCACAGAAGGCACAACTTATGGGCAATCTGTTCTTCTATGAATCCATTCCTGTCTGTGGAACACAAATTTGATTTTACTTGACAGTCCTCCATTGAAACTTCAGAGTAATGCATTTCAAAATGCATTTATGGAAAAATTAAGTATCTTTCTACCTGTTCATACAAATTCTTTTCCTATGTAGATTATCACTGAATAGATAAAGTTGAGGACAGATCTGTAATTACTATAAACAAGTGTATTTTACTCAGCTGAACTTAATGGAGCTTCTAGCGAAATCAATTTATTCACATTACAATTTGTTTCATTGACTGGATGAAGACTGGCAGGATGACATTTATCCTGTTATTTTACTTTTTTTGATGCATTCCACAAAGTGTTAAAAATACAACTTGTCATGGTTTAACCTGGCAGCTGGCAACTAGGACCACGCAGCCACTTACCCACTCACTCACTCCTCCCCCACCGTAAGATGGGGAGGAGAATGGGAAACAAGTAAAACTGGTCTGTTGAGATAAACACAGTTTAAAAAGACAACAAAGGAATAATAGTAGTAGTAGTAATAGTAATAATAAAAATGAATATGCAAAACAAGCTATACACATTAGAATTTTTCTCATTGCCTGATGTCCAATTGCGTAACCAGTCCCCAAGCAGCATCCGCGGAACCCGCCGATTTCCCAGAGCTCACTGATTTTGCCAGACTCGCAGATTTTGTAGAGCTCACCAAACTCCCGGAAAAAGATCAAACTCACAGAAAATAGAGAGTTCCTGCCCCCAGCCAACCCCCACTGATAAACTGAGCATGACATCTATGCTATGGAATATTTCCACTGGCCACCTTGGGCTCGCTGCCTGGCTATGCTCCTGCCCAGCTCCTGCACCCCCGCTCATTAGCCAAACATGGGAAACTGCAAGAAGTCCTTGATTTCTTAGCAACAGCTAAGAATATCAGTGTACTATCAACATTCTTCTCAAATCCAAAACACAGCAGTTACTCAGAAGAAAATTAACTCTGTCCCACCTGAAACCAGGACACAACTATAAAACCAGAGATGGGCAGAAGAAAACTTTAATGTCACTGTTTACTCTTGGGTAATAATGCCACACAGACAGATACGCAGGATTCTATTGGAAACAGAGGCATGAACATGCACTGTATACTCCTCATTAAAACTTTCTTCTTCTGCATGGTCTCACAAGCCCAACTCCACTTACAGTCCAGTAGTTCCTTTCAAAGGAAAGCCTTTGAGTATTTTATATGAAAGTATTTTAGTATTTTATAAGTATTTTATAGAAGTTATTTTATATTATATATATATGAAGTACTTTATAAAAGTATTTTATAAGAAAAAGTAAATTTTGTAGCTCACATATGAGAATCAGTACTAATACAATTAAAAAAAAAATAATCCTAAGCTAAAAATAAGCATTGCCACTCTGTAAGCCGGAAGAATTTTCAGACTTCAAGTAAATGGTGAAGCTGAAGAATTCAAGCAGAAAAGACACAGAAGAGAATGTCTACAAAATAAACACAATGCAATGCTGAAATAAGGAAGTAGAACAAACGCAGGTAAGGATGATGGAAACATGAAATTATTTCTGAACATTTATGACTGTCCTTGCTCTAACTTAGAGCTTCTTTATCTAATAAAATCTGTTGATTTTTCTGTGAATTGCATAGTCTGGTCAGGAAGTTGCTTTGTAATTGCAGACTGACTGCTTACGCCCTCTGCAAGACCTCTGGTCTGTCAAGCAAACAATAAATGTCTCAGGGAACAGAGAACCTATAAAGGCCAAAATGACACTTTTCTGTAAAAGGCCAATGTGATATTTAGCCTTACATATTTAGAAAGATATACAGTAGCATGAGTAACAACTTTAACTAAACAAAATTTGCTTTATTAAACTATGTCTGCCCTGTCAAGTTGACTTCTGGCAGAGAACGTCAGCAGCAGCAAGATCAGAGACCTGATGCTGAAAGGCTTTAAAAGGCTAGCATGAATAGGACAGCACTGCTTCTAGTGCCAAAGCAGAAAATATTAAAATCCCAGAGACTTTAACATACTAGGATCATGCCTCTGGCTATGTTGTTTTGGAAAATTTCAGGATAGTTCAGACATTTCCCAGAAGGAGGTTAGAGAAAAATATGCCGTTTTGCTCATGTTTAAAAACAAAAGAAAAAAATATTTTCTTTAGGAAGCTCCCGATTTGCAGTGTGGAAGTGCAACGTGCAAGGAAATAGCTTTCCAAGAATAACAACCCATAATCCACTATAGGTGTAAATAATGGCACAAGAAGGTGGTCAGTGTAGAAAGCAGAGAAACATCGAAGTTTATGAAGATGAGCTAAGGAAATACATGCTAAAAAAAGCTCTAGACTTCCAAAGCCTGGAACAGAATCTAAAATTTGAATTTCAGAAATATCTTTCATGTTAGTAAATAGTTATGTAACATATTTGAAAATTTATGTCTTATTCACATTTCCATTAAAAACCCCAACCTACTATTATTTCAGTTACTCCCTTAACAAAATTGGTAGAAAACTGATGGGTGACCATGAAGCATCTTCCTCACTAATACATGATAAGATTGCCATTATTATAGGATGTAAGTACTAAATCTTTACCATAAGTCATTTAACAAAGAAATGCCAAACTAATGCTCCAATTCTGGTGTTTTCTACTTGTAAAGCACTTTACAGTTTTGTTTAGATTCTTTTGGGAATTTTTTTTGGCAGATAAATACACATGGAGATTGTATTTATGCACAGTTTTATGATAACAATGAAAGCACTCAGTTTGCCTTTATTCTGAGACAGAGAATGGTCACAAAACAAAAAATTGTGTCATTCCAATTCAAAGGGCAGGAAATGAACTAACTGAAGGACTGAAGCGTAACCCAGCAGCCAAACCAAAACTATGGGACCCAGAAGGTCTTAGTGTTTTTCCTTAAGTATTTACAAAATGGGGAAACTGGCTATCTCTGACTTATCTCCAGCTCATCTGCTGGTGTCTGGCACCCAATTCCTCAAGCATTCCAGCCACATGTACTCAAGCATTTATGGTTTTCACACCTAGCGCTAATGTGAAAGATGCAGCTGCTGAAAGCTTTAAGAGCAGGAGGTGCGAAACAATAACAATGTCACATTCTGAAATTGCTGTTTATGCATTAGTTTAAAAAAATTATATAATCAATTCACTAACTTTTAGAGAAACTTGAAGGGCAAGTCTCCTCTAACACGCTTCTAATCTTGCAGCAGCTCTTAGCAGTTCCAAGTATTTTAGGGTTCCACATGTGTATATGAACACTTGCAAACACATTGACAATTCAGCGCTTGAATGTACCTATGCAGCTAGTAATATTTCATAATGTAGACATTGCTTATTTTGAAACAGAGAGGCTGGATTAGATGTTGTTCATATCTTGTGTGTTCAAACAAGCATGCTTTAACACAGATCTTCAAAATAGAGAACATAATATTCAAAGGAATATAAATTACTAAAGTGGTTCAGTTACAAACATGTTTTTGAAAACACTTACTAGTGTGCCTAAGTTATGCTCTTGTAGTCTCCGCACTGGTATATAAATACAGCTAACTTGGTTTTGAAATGGAATCAACATCCAAAATCTCACACCAAAACCTCTGATTTTACAGCAGTTCCTTTACTATGTAAAGACACCTACTGTTCACTAATGGCCAAGTTTTGAGAAGAAACACTACTTTTTATTGAAGAACAGGTGGAACCACAAAGAGACACCAGAGCTCTAGAGAGGAAGTCAGTAAAGCAGTGTGTCCACTGCCAATCCAGTTAGGTTGTTGGCTGAAAATGTATGGACAAAATCCACCTTTCCTGTAAACAGTCCTCTACCCTGAAATGTGGGTATCTGTAAGTATAGATAAAGCCTTGTGACTCTTCCTTCCCCTACATATAAAGTGAGTTTAAACAGAAGATACAGTCCTTTGCCATAAAGAGCTGTCACCAGAAAAAAAAAGGGTCTTCACTGTATCAGGATGACCTTAACTGCTTCCCTGCATATACAACAATTCTGGTAAAAGCAAAACTATATTCCAGATTTCAAATCAGATTGTACTTTCATCAGCTTTATGCTATGATAGAAAACTTGTTCACACAAGAAGGATCCTTGAAATTACTAATGAGTGAATCTACAGCTATAAGACAAGTCTAGACCAAACTTACTGGTCCTCTCCTCTTCCCTCCCTCCCTTCAAACCACAGATTTATTAAGACACAGCCCAGCAGTCTAGGTCAATTACTGGGAAAAGATGAGGGCACAATATATCAGCTGAATGACTTTCTACCTCATTAAAGGTGAAAATAAAAGGGATTTGAGCAACAGCAGCCTCTTGTGTGCTTGCTGATGGGATTTGAGATTCACTATTGATTTTCCAAGTGGAGGCACTTAGTTCTTACTTTACCAAAAGGACATTTTGTCATTAAAATGAATGACACAAAAAATCCACCCCTGCAAACCTCAGCCATAGCTGAAGTTTCTGGGGATAAGTAGTTACCTGGTATTAGAACTCCTCCCTTATTGACTACTACTTTCACAGGGCTTTCCTTAACAATTTTGCTTTTATTGATATGGAAAAATTAGGCAGAGCACAAGGCCCATGTGACTTCTAAGCTGGAATGTACTCTAGCACTTCAAAGACAACTAAACCACTTTAGTAAAGTTCTCAAACTAGTGTACTACTATCTTAATTCCTGAGCTGCCCCAATTAAGTATGGGATAATGAATATGAACTATAAACCCATTAATTGAATTACTTGAGAACCCATACTGTGAAATAAGCAAATACGTAGGGTGAAACACGCACGTTAGAATCAATCAGAGGTAGCCCTAAAGCAGATATAGGCAAGCAAGTCATAATTTGAGGAAGAAAAAGCAGAAAGATCCAGAAATTCTTATTTCCCTGGCCAGAAGCACTGGGCTTTGTAGATCATCTTCTCTGGCTCAGACATACAATTGCTCTAACAAAGTTCCCTTTGAAAAACAGAGATAGCATTTTTGTCTTCATGATCTCTATTTCCATAAAATAAAGCTATTTTCTCTTAGAGCAGCCTCCTTCAATTCAGGATCTGCATATTGCTTGACTGAAGCAAACAGCAGAGGTATATAGCATGATACCATCAGTCCTGTATTGCATATCACCCCGCGAGCCAAACTGCTGGTCTGAACTGCTGACCCAAACTGTTAATCAGGAGTACTTGGAAATCTCTACAGAGCAAAACCTCACTCTGCTGGAGCATCCTACAGTATTTTTCACTTGTGTTTATTTTTAGTTTCCTGTTAATTAATTTAAAATAATACTTTTGCTCTGTTTCTATTAAATGAATTAGAGTATGAAGTTTCTGGCACAAAACAGCACACTCAAACACAAGCTTAGTAATAGATAAAACAGCACTCTTTTGGGCATTACTTTGTGCCCAACAACAATCTAAACTTTGTTTTTAAAATGGCTAAGACAATTACGATCTTAAAACATCGTATGAAAGGCAACGACTGTGTAGAAATATGCTTGGCTCAACAGGACCCATCAGCGATCTTGGGCAGAAACGGGAAGTTTTCTTGGAGCCCTTGGCATTCAGAACGACCGCACACATTTTTCTGGCTTGACTTCCTTTGTCATTACAGAGCTAACTGTAAAAAGAGGTCAAATGATTTTTGTGGTATTTCAAATTCAAAGCAATAGCTAGTACATGTCGTTAATCAAGTAAATTGCTAATGCCTCATTCTGCAAAGTAAATTGTGTAAGTTATAGCTCTTTTTCTGTGGCTCTGGTTAAGGACACAGAAGACGGGTCTTCAGCATTAAAAAAGTGAAAAAAATATCTTTTTCGTAATTCATGTGCAGCACTAGGAGGATGCGTTGGATACTTGGTTCCTTTTTGAAAGGTCATGCATAGAAGGGCATGCACCTAATCTGCTATCCTATAAGCTATCCTAATTCTGAAGTTCAGTTTACAGCAAATGTAGATCACACAATGCACAATTATCTGAATCCCTAGGAATAAAATCACCAAACAAAATCCACAAAGAGACATTGTTAAAACACCATTCAAAGCACGGTGCAGAAGACTTGGCAAAATGCCTTTGCATTTGGATGAGATTTCAAAAGTGGATGAAGGAAACTACATGTCCAAATGTTACTGACGTACTGTAGGAGCTGCACGCCTTCCATTTTCTTGAGATTAGTCAACAAAGCTGGATTTAAAACAACAGCACAGGAGAAAGCCACATTTTTTCACATGCAAGATAGCTAAGATACTAAGATAACTGAAGGGTGGAAATATTCTCACTTATCCTTACACTAAACCCTATTTCTTGATCATGGACATGCTTTACTCTTTCCCAGACACACATCACAGCAGACAACAGCAAATTTCAAACCTCCAAACATACTTTGATTTACTATTCTAAATTAGCTGCTGGAGGCTCCTTGCCTTCAGTGATTCAGGAGTACTGAAGGAAGCCAGTCAGTCTCATCCTACTTTAAACAGCATTTACACATTTTCAGGTATAATAATTTGGAATCACAGAACCCCTTCAACCTCCTCCCAATACTAAACGGATTTGAAGACTTTACTGTACTTTCAAATGCAAAGAAATTGGAGCAAGAAAGACCTCCTTCCCCCTCACATCAAACTTCAGTAAAGAGAGACATCTGTGAGAGCAACTTTCTCTCTCACCAGAGGCTGGGTCTGCAGCAGACTTTCTTGCCCCGTAAGAGTAATGGAATAGTGCACTTTCTCCAAAACAGCCGAGGTTGCTGCAGAATTAGCCAAGAGCAGATGCTGAGCAGTGTATGAGCTGTCTGTCACTACCCTGAACACTAGTGAAGTCAACAGGCTAACGTTACAAGTAAAAGTCTAGACAGAATTTCCTTGTCTAATTCAATCTTTATGTCAGCCTCCCTGCTTCCTTCTCTCTATTCCTTTGCTCATCTGCAGCCTCCTGTCCCATACATAGTAAGTCCACCATTAAAATAACAAGGCATAGACTCCATGACCATTACACCCTCTCTGCTTTCAAGGCTGTCCCACCTCTGGACCATCTGTATTTTCTGTCTCAGCAGACAATAAAGTCTATTGATAGCATCTGGCACAAGAGGGTGAAGCAGCTGATGGGAATTGTAATTGCTGTCAAACACTTGTAAAGTCATGGAGAGACAAACTAGGGCTACCATAAATAGATGATCCTTGTTGCTCCTGATGGGTCCTACAGTCGTCAGAAGGAAGCACATCCTAAGTACAAAGCAACTTCATAGGCTAAGATATTAAAAAATGAATCTTAAAATGTATCAGTCTGCAAGCCTCTTTGGGTGGGAACACACAATTACTTTACAAACTCACGTCTGTCTAACATTTGTGGCCTGATGTGATGCTATCTGCAGATCTCCAGCCACTAACACCATAAAAATAAGTAATTACAGTAATAGTACAGAGGTTTTCAGAACAGCAGGGAGAGAATAAGCTGAGATAGATGTGCAGGAAGAGCGCTAGAAAGTTCTGCAGCAAAGACTCAGCCCCCTGCTGACTGCGTAACAGAGAAACCTCCTAAGAAGCAAATAGAGCCAGAAAGCGAGTAAGTGCAAGCTCAGTTTAAGAGAAGTTTTCCTGCCTTCTACAGACCTGTAAATATTGCTTTCATTACTATCCTAACCACTACCTACACCCACAGGCAGGAATCCTTTAATTCACAAACATTTGCAAGAGACAGTGCATAAAATCTAATAGGAACATATGTTCAGACTTTGAAATAGCCTGAGCAGTTCATCTTCATGACAGCAGTGACAGGCAGATCCAACTAACAGCTTCCCTACTGCTAAGGACATCGGTCCCCATCACTGTCAGAGACAAATCAAATCCAAGCAGATTAGACAGGAGCTGCTTAGCCTCTGCGAATGCACAGAGGCCCTGCTCAGTTTGTATCTTAGGCTCTGTAGGCAAGCAAAAAACCATGAGCAATAAGAGGAAGGGAAGACTGAATGAAGGAGACAAAACACAAGGATGGATACCACATTCACAGGTTTTATATTGAGTTAATGCTGCCCTTAGCTGGCTTACAGAGGCAGCCGCACCTGAGCCTTGCTCCCCTTCTCATAAGACAGTGTTTCAGGGTGTCCAGACATATTTGCCAGGTACCAGAGATGAGATGGATTTTACGGAGCTTTGAGGGGAGGTTGAGAGGGCAGGAGGAAATGAGGTGCTAATGCTGATCATAACAAAAACTGCTGGAGCCAGCCGTAATGGGACAGTGAGAGCGTGTCTGAAGTGAAAATGAAGCTGTTCCAGGATGTACCACACTACATCAATGTCAGAGACTACCTGGTGCCTTGGAGCGACTCAGAAATAGAAACGTGGCACAATTGCTCCTGCATGGCTCTTTGTGGTTATGGCAGCTATCTGCACCCTCTCAAAAATTATAAAGCAAATGTTTTCATATTAATGAGACAATTGTGTGGCAAGGTTGTGGGCAGTACAGTCAGAAGACAGAGATGCACTTTGTAACAAAGGCATTCTCTTACTTACCAAGTTTGTTTCCCATTTTGACTTCATATATTCTAATTGGAGGGAACAAAGCTAATTAAAAGGTTAGGAGCTGTGGTTAACACAGCTCTTCCCAAGCCTTGAATGACTCGGCCCTCCTCAGCAATACAGAGCCAAGATGTATTGGTTACTGTCTCCCACCACTTGTTTTCAAGTCACCTGTATTTATACACAAGTCCACAGCTACTCCCCTTTGGACAGTGGAGTAAGCAGAGATTAGAGGCACAACAGCAGTATTAAAACATTCTAACTAAGTAAAATAACTGTTTTATAAAAGCTTGGGCAGTGATTATTCTTCACTGGGTAACTTTTATTTTTGTTCAGACTACTCTATCATTTTTATTATGCTGAACTGATTAAGGGTGCAAAACCTTACTTGAGGTAAGTACTGTCTGCCAGGCAACAGAGGACCTGACAGATCTGCACCAGACTGAGCCCCTCTCCCCTTCTGAAGAACTTTGAATAATACCTTGTCATAGCTGTGCTTCTGAGGGAACACGAGATCTCTGAATCTATGCAGTTTTGCTTTGTTCTCTCCAGTGAGTGCATATGACTCCTTACAAGACAATACACTGTTGCCAGGAGCCCAGTCTGTCTTTACTCAGACAGTACAGTACACTTAGATGGTACCCATAACTACTTTTAAGGGACTATGCAATGTACCAAAACGAGACTGTTTTGTCTCATTACCAAGTTTTTGTACTTTGTGGGACAGAGTAGATAAACACACAGGGTTAATACTTTATACTGTGAGAAATACATTTTCTCAAGTGTGTATATGTGGCATATATCCCCTTACCAAACACACAGTCATAAGGGACACTGGTTCTTAGGCACCTGT
>Ga0181612_148829_pt1 | contig 14311 bp, 9 predicted proteins | sample HoacroProtozoa21_FD_119630 | JGI IMG/M metagenome (GOLD analysis project Ga0181612, IMG submission 119630) | Hoatzin crop microbial communities from Cojedes, Venezuel. Combined Assembly of Gp0051906, Gp0051904, Gp0051908 | reverse complement strand
ATCCCTCCTCCCATGCCAACCTGCTGCCGCCTTTGTCAGCGCAGCCCGGCGCTATGGCATCCTGCTGGGGCTTCGGGCTCGGGCTCTTCCTCCTCCTCCTCCTCCTCGCTGGGAAGCGGCTGCTGCAGCGGCGGAGCCGGCCGTGACGGCCGGGCGAGAGGCAGGCGGAGCCCCCCCGGGTGAGCCCCAGGTGCGGGGAGGGAGGGGGGTGGGCTGGCAGAAAGGGGCGCCGAGGATAAGGGGTGCTCTGGGAACCGGGGGTGCCGGGGAGGGGGCTTCAGCACCGGCTGCCCCCCGCCGGGTTGGGGGCAGGTGGGGTAAGTGCGGGAAAGGGACATCCCCCCCCGGAGCCCCCGCGGTCCCCGGCGGGTGCCCTGGGGTCCCACCTCTTCGTCAGGCTCCCCAGGAAAGGGAGGACTGAAAAATCTTGAAACTCCATCTGTGACTTTGGCAGCTCCACTTCGGTCCCGCACAGCTGGATCTGCCCGTGGGCAGCTGGAGGCGAGCGAGTGGGGGACCCCCAAACCCCAAGGGGGGAGCCTGGAGGGGTAGGGAGCGCCGGGGATGGGGACCAGGGAATCTGGACCCACCAGGGCGAGCAAGCCGGTCTGGGCAGAGCCAGGTCCGGGGTGGCAGTGAGGCTGTTAGAGGTTTGCCATGCGTTGCCCACAGATGGAACCGATTGCTCCCATTTAACTCGAGTAGACTTTTTTTGTGTCTATCTGTCAGCGTTTGCAATGGTGTCCCGTGATGCAAAAATTTTCGGGGAAAATGGGACTTGGATGTGCTTTAATAACGTGTTGAGAGGACAGTATTTGTGTGTGTATGGGCCAATAGTTGGCAAAGAAAAGACAATATGATGCAGTAATAATTCAAATAATTTATTTCACGGTTTTAGAATGATTGTTTGCACTTTTCTGGATCATATAGATACATTAACCTGGATTGCATAACTGAAGAATGCAAATAATCAGCCTAATGTTATTGTGCAAGAGAAAATCGATGGCAAACCTTGTTTGACTTGAGCCCTGACACAGCCGTGAAGGTACGCCGCCTTTATCCACAAGTTCCCCATTAATTTATGTACTGGGAGGCTTTAAAAACTGCTGAATTCTGGGGGGGGAGAGGGGGTCTGAAGCATTGTGCAGAGTCCTTTCACAGCAGAGCCTGCCCCTGTTGAGGAGCTGGCTTTGTAAAGCGTGGTTTTACAAGGCTTGTTCGCACAAGGTAAGAGCCAGAAAACAGCAACTTCTTCCAGCGCTGGTCCCCGCCGACCCCCCCGGTAAAGCGCAGATGCGGCTGGCGGTGGGATGCCCGGGAGGGTGCGAAGCGTGCGTCGTTCCTGTGCAGAAGAGCAGCGAGCTGCTGGCGAGAGCCCGCGCACAAGCCCTGTGAGCTCCCAGGCTGCGGGCGTTCGTCCCCTTCTGCTCAAGAGGAGTGGATAAAAATCACAGCAGAGAGGCGGGGAGCCAGCACGCATCTCCTACCTGCCCCGGGGAGCGGGGCCCACCCCGACCCCGCACAGCCGGGGGAACGGTCCGGAGGAGACTGCCCGCGTCGGGCTGTTCAAGAGGACTTTTCAATGAAAGGTGGAGAGAAACGATTGCTATTGCTCAGGCAGGGCTCCAAAGTGTGCTTTTTAGTTTTCTTCTTAACGAGCAGCGGCAGGAGGAATAAGGTGTGCAGAAACGGGCGTTGTTTCCCCTAGAGCTGGCTCCCGTGTGCGTGCGTGGTGGAAGCCAGACGGGGCTCAAGGTGCCCATTCGCTTGTCAGAAATTTCTTAATGTTTTGGCAGAGGAATGGATTTGTGAGTATGGGAGAAAACAAAAACTGCATTCCGTCTCGATGCGTTACATGTTTCATGCGAGGCGCGCGTTGCCTGCCGTGTTTTATAGTATCTGGCGCTGGGAAGACAGGCTGAAAGATTTATGAGCTCAAGTTAATAGTAAAACAGCATATCACAGGCTCTGTATTAATGCTCTCCTGCACTGAAGTAGCTGGCTCTTTCTGGGGGAATTTATGTGAGGATTGCTCTGTCTGTCGGCGCCGTAGTGGTATTATAGGGTGGCCCGTTAGTCACCGTGGGGGAAAGCAAAACAAGGAGGCTGTTTCCCTCTCGGCTGGCAAATCAAAGGGAGAGGGGAAATGATGACTCCAGCAACCGCGGCTGTGTACGAGCTGCACCTGCTGTGGATATTGGGAAACGGGGAGAGCAAATGTCAGAGGCACAGAGAGCAGGCAAGGAAATGAAGGAGGAAAGAACAGGGGAAGATAATGTGGTCTGTCTGCCAGTGGCCACGATTCAGGCTCGTGCAAGGCACCTCGCCACCCCGCAGCGGCTCAGGGAAGGCGAGTGGTGGGACTTGCTCTTGAATCCCGTGCTGGGGTTTATCTGCTCTGATAAGCGCTGCCCTCAGCAGATGCGGTGGGGCAGGGTTTGGGCTGAAGGTGCCACAGGGGAGGGTAGCCAGAGCACCTGGAGAGCAATTTCAGGAATTCCTGTGGATGGGGAATTTGTAGGGTAGACAGGAGGTGAGGGGACCTCCCCGCCCTGGCGCTGATTTCGCAGGTGGTGAGGAGGGAAAGTGTGTTATGGTGTTTCAGTTGGGAAGCAAGCTGCCTGTAAGAGGACGCAGGTGCCCCTGGTCTGGAGGACCACTGGGGAGAGGTTTTACAGAGGCTTAATTCCTAAAGACACCAGAAAATAGAACAGTATATTCCCTTTATGCAGCAGAAAGCTCCACTAGGGATGGAGACTGCAGTCGTAATGCTCTTGGTCTTCTGCTCCAGAGGCTGTGATAGTGGGTGAATGGTAAGATGAGAACTCAGTTCATTGCTCTTGGTGCAGGGCAAGAAGGCATTGATTTGTGGTAAGCCTGGAGCTCATCTGCGTGCAAGGAGAGTCAGACCCCATCGACTAGCTGTGCAATATGATGCTGTACAGGTCCATGCTGGGATATAATTGTGCTATTAGAGCAGCGAATGTCAAATCTTAGGAAGCTGAGTCAAAGCAACCCTCCCAGTGTTAATATAACAAAAATCATGAAAGATGAAATGTTAAGTGGCTCCTTTGGTCAGAGACTGTCTTGCTGAAGATAAATAAGCGAGATCCTGTCCCTGTGTGTGGTTAGCTCTGTGTCTCTGGAGACCAAACTCAGTTTGGGAGTGGTTCGGAGGGTGCATGTGGCTGCTGGTAGTGAAGGTAAGGCACGAGGACGTTGGTGGAATTGAGGCCATCCGAGGAAGCCCTCTGTTGCTGCTCTTGCTGTGGGTGCTTTCATTCACTTTGTTGCTTTTGACAGATTCGTGACCCTGTACCCTCTCTAAAAGGTCTTCCTGTGCTCATTTCGGAGCTTTGCATTTATGTGCCACGGCCAGGTCTATTCTGGTCCTGCTTTGAGAGCTAATGAATGAACGTGGACAGAACAGCTGAGACGGTGCATGGCCAAGTGCTTGGCACCTGGGATGTGGCAGCTCCCGGGGTGACTTGCCAAGAGGCACCTGTCTCTGTCACAGGCTGTTAGGAGGCTTGACAAGAGATGGGAGAGCTTAATGTGCCACTAAAAACCTTGGCACTGGTTTTTCGCATCCCTGACTAAGGAAACAAGACTTAAAGGCCCTTTTGTATTATCCTCATGGGGTAATACATCCTGTTCTTCACAGCCTGAATCTGTTGCGTGCTCCACTAGCAACGTTTCTGATGCCCTGGCAGAAGGGAGCACCCATTTCCATGCCCAGGCTGAAGCCCAAAGGTACCTTTCGCACCTAAAGTGTGCTCACACCAGAAAGCTTTGTGAACAGTGGAGGGGTGAAGAGGAAATTATTTCAGCTCCTAGCTAGCTTGCTGTTCCTCAAGGCCTACATCTGATTTTGCAACCTGCCTTTTCAATTCCCAGCTCCCATAGCTGAGCCTCAGTTGAGAGAACTGGTCGAATTCCCACCTCAGCAGCCTCAGCTCTCTCCTGTCACCCTCGTCTTAAAGCCTCTGTTACCTTCCTGTCCCCTCGCTGCTTTACAGCTGACTGCCACCTCCCAGGCTTGAGTCTGGGAGCATGGGGTCCCAGCTTGAGCTAAACCAGGTCTAGCAGAGCTCCTCTGCTTGGGGTCTGTGCTTCAGTGCCAGTGCTTTCCTGCTTGGGTATGGACTGGAGTCCCCAAACCAAGGCTCCTTGTCGGTGCTAAATGAAAGCAACGTGAGATTTGGGGGTATGCAGGGCTTCCACTGAACTTACCGAACTTGTCAGCGCTTAAGCACCTTTGAAAATCAGACTGCACCTAAGTTTTGCTAGCTTCATATGCTTTAGAAGCCTGAATTGGAGTTAAAACCTCTGATGGGAGGGGTACACTAAGAATGGCTTGGTACCAAACAAAAATATCCAAGAAACTGTATCTAGGATATTCTCATGGGTATAAGAGAGTAAAGACAGGAAGGTAGGGGACAAATGGGTTGACAGTTTTCAGAAATGTATTCTTGCAGACTGGCTGCTTGTGCATTTTAGCAGGAGTACGAGCAGGGAGAAAGCAGGGCGCTGGCAGGCTGGTGCACGCAGCGTATAGCGTGTAGATTGGGCTGTGAAAACGCATATCCAGGTGAGGGTTTTGCGAGGAGCTGTGAAGTTACAAATGGGAGGAGATAGTTCCTTTTGCTGGTATTCAGCACGGAGGTGACAAAAAGACAGATTTCCACTCTTGCCTCAAATGGCAGATTTATAACATGCAGAAAATTGCCTTGCAGTGCGAGTCCCCTGACAGCTGGGAAAGTCTCCGAGCCCCACATGTGAAGTTTACTCTGGGAGTGCTTGGTGGCTTTGGTGGCAGACAGAGCAGCTTGGACCTAGCTTGGGAACTTCATTTTCCAGTGTCAGGTCAGAGAAATACAAGGGCAGGCTGTTAAAAAGGCTGTGCCCCTGAGCACACACTTTTGGTAAAGAAAAAGGGGATACAAGCATTCTCCTCCAGCTTTTAGCCTTACTTTCTGCAGCCGAGCACTGAGCAATATAACATTTTGGCTCTTTTGTCAGCTGGAAGAAGAGTTTTGCTGCTATGCATAATACACGAGCTTTAAAAGCAAACATGTATGCAGCAGAGGTGTTGGAAAATCCCTGTAGCCATTGGTTTCTGAGAGTAGTGTTTACAATCACAGAAATACATTCGCGTTGCTGCGGCACAACTTTGGATCATACGCAGCAGCAAGATGCTACTTAAATAAACAGCCAAGTCTGCATGGAGAGTTGTTTCATATTCTTATGGGCAACCTGTTTTCTTTTTTCTCTCTGGAAGATACTGCTGTGGTGTTTGCTACGAAAGCTGATGTAGGTTGGCTTCTGACACTGATAGCGATTGCCAGTGTGTAATGTCAGGGCAAGATGAAAGGCTTACAAGAGAGGGAACAGGAGCCCTGTATTCCTGGAGCGGTGCTCAGGAGTGCTGAGGTTTTTGGCTGGGAGGTGACTTTTTAGATGAGTAATAAGAAACCTTGCAAGCCTGACTTTTGTGCTTTGCCATTTGGGTGGATATTCTGCACATGATGCAGACAGAGAGACTAGTTCCAGGGGTCTTCTAAGCGTGGGAGTGAATGGGGGAAGATACCATAACTTTTTGGGGAAGGGAAAATATTTTTGTCATTCCTATCAGTAAGAATAACAAAGACAAAGTGACCAAACATAGGAATTGGCAGAATGCATCATCCCGTGCTCTGTCTCTCCTAGCAGCCAGCAGCAGAGACACCGACAAGGATATTCACAGTAGGCAGATGAAGAATAATCTGCCCCCCATCAACATCCTTTCCTAATCCATAATAGCTAGAGGTTGGTTTCAATCCTGAGAGCACAGGGCTTTATATCCTTCCCAAGGTGTTTGCTAGCGTTAGCTGTGCTTGCCTGAGCTATTCTTGTTATCCATATAAATGGACAGCCTTTGCTCTCCACCTCTGCCCTGTCGTTTCGGGCTGGTGAATGGAACTGCACTCCCCGGGTTTCTCTGGGAGCACATCACTGAAGAGGATGTTCTCTGTCCTTGATATTTCTCAGCCTTCAAATCCACCCTGATTGGCAGCCAGCCCTCTAACATCTGCTGGATTGGTTTCAAGATTCAGTGTTGGTTTTTGTTTTGTGGTGTGGTTTTTTTTTTTCCTAACTGTTTCTGCTCTTTTCTAAATTTTGCACTTTGCGGCTGAAAAGGGGCTCACACAGATTTTTCACGTGGGCCCAGGCAGCTTTTCCATTCCTAAATCATAAACTTAGGAAAAGGCATTTCTGCAAAAAGTGTCATGGTATCCTGAGGAGGTAATTCAGAGTAGAGGAGAAAATATTTTTAAATAAGCAAGATGGTAATTATGTGCTTCCAAAAACATGTCAGAAGTTTATTCTCAGAAAACCTTCCTAAGAGCCATTTGCAGTCAGATATGAAAACAGCTGGCATTGTCATAGTGTGGTAGATCATCTCTGGTTAGTCTAGGGCTAGAATTATTGCCAAGCAATTTGACATGTCTGTACTTTCAACCTCTCACAAGCTGGTAAGAAATTCTGTGAAAGCCTGTAGCGAGCAGGCTGGGATTGTCTGTCTGCCATTAGTTCAGCCCCTCCAAAGCTTCTGTTCTGTATTCGCTTGCTCACTTTAGGACACACTGACAGAAACGAGCCTCCTTGGATGAAATCCTGATTCCTTTTAAATATTGATTTCATTGATGCTAAGATTACAGCCTGGAGTTCAGAAACATGGGGATGGGTTATGCAAGCAAGCCCTTGACTGCGTGGCTAGGGAGTCAGGTCCTGAATGTTATCTGTGGGTGACTTACAATCTTTTTTGTTTGCTGTTGTGTGTTGCTGTAGAAGTGGAACGCAGTTTCCAGGCTAAACAGCAAAATACGCTTAAGGCATGGAGTCCAACCAGGAATCTTCGATCTTCCTGGTGAAGATCTTGGAGGAGCTGGACACGAAGCAGAATACTGTTTCTTACCAGGACCTCTGCAAGTCCCTGTGTGCCAGGTTTGATTTATCCCAGTTGGCCAAGCTCAGAAGCGTGCTGTTTTACACTGCTTGCCTGGATCCTAATTTCCCAGCGACTTTGTTCAAAGACAAAATGAGATGCACTGTAAACAATCAGCAATCAAAGAAAATCATGGTTGCAGCAGATATAGTAACAATATTCAACCTCATACAAATGAACGGGGGACTGGCCAAGGAGAAACTTCCAGTTGCAAGGCAGAAAGTGAAGAAGAAAGAGTCCTTCGAATCCTGTAGATCTGACACAGAAATCTGCAATATGGCAGACTGCGTGCCCAACTGCGAGCTGAACGACCAGGAGTTTAACCGGGGCTTTCCAGTGAGAAGGTCTTCAAAATGCAGGAAGATGGACTGCAAAGACTGTCAACAGTTTGTCCCCTCATCAGAACCCAACTTTTTACTCGGCGTTAATAAGGAGATGAAGGGCCGGGCTGCCTCTCTGGACAGGCTGCAGGCGCTGGCATCCTACTCCATCGCCACGTCTCCTCCATGCGAGATGCAGAGTACATACTTTCCCATGAACATTGAAAATGAATCTATTTCAGACCAGGACTCCTTGCCTATAAGCGCAGGCATAAAAGAAACTTTCATTTCAAATGATGAGCCTTTTGTTATGCAGTCGTGTGTCCAGAAAAGAAATATATTCAAAGAAGATTTTCATAATCTGATTACAATATCTCCCAACTTAATACCATCCAACAAAAAGCCAGAAGATGGACACAGAGAGCCTCAGAATAGGAAAGAAAGCTCTAAGCAGGCTTTCTTCAACCACAGCTTTGAAATGCCATACAGCAGCCAGTACTTGAATCCAGTTTATTCTCCTATACCAGACAAAAGACGAGCGAAGCATGAAAGTTTAGATGATCTTCAAGCTTCGACATATTTTGGACCAACTACTATTCTTGGGCCCCAGGACACAAAAAAGTGGACTGGAAAGCCAGCCAAGCAAACTGCCTGGCCAGCTAAAAGCTGGAGTTTAAATACTGAGGAGGTACCTGACTTTGAACGATCGTTTTTTAATAGGAAGCAGTCTGAAGAGAAACCGCGATACCAGACTTCAAACAACCCATCTCCAAACTTTCCTTCAGCTGACAGGCATCAGTCCTACCTAAACGTGAAGGATCAGCAACCAATTATGCAGGCAAACTACGCTGTGAAACCAAATGGGCATAAACCCAAGGAAATTCCTTCCATTCTAGATGTGGAGAAACACGAGCCAGTCAAAAAGTTTAAGGATAAAAGCATTAACTGTACTTCTGTTCAGATCTTAAGCATTGACAGGACCACGAGTGTTGGGACGCAAACGGAGCAAGTACTGGACCACAAGAAATGCAAGGATTTGTGTGCGGCGGGCCAAACCAAGTATGGAGAACGGCACTCTCTTAAGCAGTCGGATGATGACTCTGAAATCGTGAGCGATGACATCAGTGACATTTTCCGGTTTTTGGATGACATGAGTATCAGCGGGTCCACGGGAGTGATGCAGTCTTCGTGCTACAACAGCACCGGTTCCTTGTCTCAGGTGCATAAATCAGACTGTGAGAGCTCACCAGAGCACAATTTGACTAAAATCTCCAATGGGAGTGCCTGTAACAAATTGGATAAAGTGGTCCGGGCAGATATCAGTAACACAGATGATGAACTAAAAACGAGTGTCTGCAAATTAGTTTTGAGGATTGGTGAAATAGAGAAGAAACTGGAATCTCTCTCAGGCGTCCGAGAAGAAATCTCCCAGGTCCTCGGAAAATTGAGCAAGTTGGATCAAAAAATTCAGCAGCCAGAGAAGGTCAGCGTACAAATAGATCTTAATTCTTTGACAAGTGAGGCTGCGTCAGATGAGAGTAACTCCCCACAGATATTTCAGTGCCACAATACTCCTCATGGAGGCAAACTAGAGAATAATCCAGAATGGTGCTGTTCAGATGCCAGTGGAAGTAATAGCGAGAGTCTTCGAGTAAAAGCCTTAAAAAAAAGTTTATTTACTAGAAGATCATCAAGATCGTTAACAGAGGAAAATAGTGCAACTGAATCCAAAATAGCAAGTATTTCCAACTCTCCCCGAGACTGGAGAGCTATTACTTACACCAACCAAGTTGGCATTACAGAAGAGGAGATGAAAGAGAGAGATGGAGGAGAAAATAAGGACTGGCATAGGAAATCTAAAGAGGTAATTTGAACTTTAACTCGCATAATAAGCACTTAAAAATAATCTAGTTACGAATATCTCCCATAGTGATCGCAAGTCTCAGGGTATGACAATACTTTGCCCTGCCATGTTATGCCTGTCTTTATTGTTACCGTAATTGAGTGATTTTGTACCTGTATTCTCTCACCTGGCAGCTGCAATATGGTCAAGTTGTTCCTTAGAAGCACTTTGCTTTTTTGAATAGGGAGTGGGGTGATATGGGTGAGATCTTCCGAAGATGATGGAGTTCTTCATCATCAGTGGTGATATAAGGAAGCTGGGTAATTAACTTAGCTGAAAAAGGCGTGAGGAAAATTGAATTTCTCTAGTGGTTGTTTTAGAAGGGATATGTTGAAATTGCATTGTGATGGCTTTTATCACAGAAGTATGTGCATATTTAAAATGCAACAAAATAGATTCATGGATTCAAATCCTCAAGAAAAGAATCCTTGTACGTGTACTGTGAGACGCAAACTGTAGTTATGTTCTCTGTATCTGGCTTTCACAGTCATATACACGAGTCTTAATCCTCCCATTGAGGAAGTGCAGCAGAGCTGTGGTCTTGGTTTTGTCTCTCAGAAAAACTCTGCCCATCCCTTCCAACAGCTGCCCACTGCCATCCGCACAGATCACAGAGCTATCGTGGCCGTCCTTGTGCTGGGCTCTGGTTGCTGCTCAGTTGCAGCTGTGCATGATGTGGGCGGTTGTTTCTGTTTCATGGACAGTGGAGAGGGCTGGGGGTCATTCGGCTCCCTTGTCAGTTGGGACCATGTGACGGGCATGCCATGCCTCCTTTTGGGGGGGAAAGGGGGCAGAGAAGGGTTTAGAAAGGAGAGGAAGAAATTTGATGGAAAGAAGTGCAGCTGGATGAACAAGAAACCACAAACCATGGGTTACTGCAGGTTGCAGAAGGGGAAGAAGGTTAACCGTAGTAAGCCAAAATCTTGGCTTTTCTGTACATTGAACTGCCCTGGATGAAATGCTGGCTTTGAATGTCCCTTCCTCACTCCTGCAGTAGGCCGTGGCTGACACTGGCTTGGTACCATGGATGGTGTGGTGTCAAGTGGGTGTTACCTGGGGACTTCCCACGAGACTTCTTCATGTTAAGATTTGGTCTGGAAACAGAAACCTGGAAGCCTACATGGGGCTCAGCTTTTCCAGATCTGCTAGGATTTTCTGGATGTCAGGACCGTTTTCAGAATAGTTTTATAACTTGTAAACAGTATAAAACCTAAATTTCTTCTTCTGCATCAGCTTTGTGTCCATGTTATGGTGAATATTGAGCTGTGTCTGTAAAATACCTCTTTGGTCTGGTTGTAAGAAGGGGGTGGGCAAATGGATTAAGGCCATTCAAAACCTATGTCCTAGCTGGTACTTTTCTTGCCACGGCTTAAGCAGTATCATATGGTGAGTCTGAAAGGAATATCTCTGTCCTTTGTGTTTAACCCCCTCATAGTCCTGTTTCTTCTCTCAAATTCTTTTGAACCCTGTTGCAGGCAGACAGGCAATACGAAATCCCACAGCTACATAGACTCTCTAAACAACCAAAAGATGCTTTCTTGATTGAACAAGTCTTTAGTCCTCATCCCTACCCTGCATCACTCAAGTCACACATGAAGAGCAACCCGCTGTACACAGACATGAGGTTGACAGAGCTGGCTGAAGTGAAACGCGCCCAGCCTTCATGGACCATAGAGGAATACACAAGGAATTCGGGGGATAAAGGCAAGATTGCAGCATTGGATCTACAAGTGAGTCCCATTTGTTTAATCTGAATGGCTTGATTGCAAATGGATGTTGCCAGAATATGCATTTAAAGAGGGATTTGGATAGTTCAGGGAGAAACTATGCAGTGTTGAGCCTCTAAACTTGCTGATGCCTACCCATCCTGGCTAGGAACAAAGAAGAATGTGGATGTTCCATTGCTGACTGGTGATTCTTGACAGGTTGGTGCTCCCAGCTTATTCTGCAATGGAGAGATGTCTGCTAAGCCATCATGGTGTTAGTGGCTCTAAAGAAGAGTCTAGGGATAAAGGGGTGTAGAGATGAACGGGACCCTAACTGCAGCAAGGCAGAGTGGTGCAGGAGCTGGCATTGCTGCTTTTTCTTCTATCCTTGTTCTGTCTGAATTATTCACAGAGAAATTAAGTTTTAGGGCTTTTTCCGTTTTGTTATGAACATGAGACATAAAATACTTGTAGAATATATTCAATACCATAACTTTTTTTGAAATGCATCGCTGCTGCAGCTTTGAAGTGGCTGTTGGAAACCAGAGTCATGTGAAGAGCGGAACAGCTAATGGTCTGTCTTCTTTGCATTTGAGTTCATAGAGTCATAGAATGGTTTGCTTGGAAGTGTGCAGGCTCTTCTGCAACAAACAGAGCAAGTTACTGGGAGACAAATTCAAATTTTGGATTTAAATTTTCCCAAACTGTGGTGTATTTGAAATTACAATCCTGATATATAATGGGCTTCCCAGACCCAGGACTGAGTGCTCACATTGGATACCCTGTCTAGCCTGATAAACACAAGACATCTAGGAAGATATCTGAGCACAGGTTTAAAGAGGAATCATGAAGAATGCCACCCAAAATGTGTAGAGACCAAACAAATGTTGCAGTATTTGGTCACGAAACACAAAATGCATCACATAATGAAATCCACACAGATGCGCAGATCGCTGCATGTCGTTTATATGCATTTATACAGCAGCATGCAGAGCTGCTGGGGGACTGGTGCTGACCTCAGGCATTTCGGGCTCCGTGCATGTGGGGGCATGCCCCAGAGCAGAGCAAGCTGCCTCAGCTAGCTACAGGCTTGGCACAACTGGGGTACACTAACCTACAGCTCGGGGCTTATCGGTGCCACCCTAGCACAGCTCTGTGATCAACGGTCTGTGCGGTGCAGCCGTACTCAGGCACACTCTGCTTGTCTCCAAAGCTTGTCTGCCAGGAAAGGTGGCATGCATGATACTTGCAGCTCCACATCAGCTCTCGATGGCTCAGTGCTGAAGTACCTAACCCAGCTCCAAACCCATCTGACTAAGCCCTAGGAGAGCATCAGGATACTGTGAGAAAGACCTGGATAGCCCAAGGAGAGCTGCCATGCCTCAGGACCCTGCATTAGCTGGTTTGGAATTAAAACCATCACCCACGCAGTGCTGTAGTGCAACTCCCACGAGCGTTTGTGCAGGGATTTGTGCACAGCAAATTCACTTTATGGCTCATCTTGTGAAAACTTCGCTGTTCTCACCAGCCCCGGCTCCTTGCTGTGGCCCAAGTGCACTTGGAGAGAAACCAGGTAGCCCAGGGACCGGGCTGCATCTTGCCTTAGCTGCCTGCTGCTTTTTGGATCTTAAAAGCTTTAGAGGGCTTACTAAATTGCTAACCCTGGCATTGCATACTGTATGCAAGAGGAGGACTAGGCTGAAAGAAGTTCCTCTGCAGCAGGCAATCACAAAGCATCCCTTACCTGCTGCGCAGAGGCAACAAGGGAGGTGTTATTTGGAAGCAAGTCTCCCCTGGGAGAAGTGTTCTCCATCTGCTCCTCGTAGGGGAGTTTCGTTCCCTGCAAGGAGCTCTGTGCAACTGTGAGCAAACCAGAGAAATCGGCTTATTGCCATCATTTATCTTTAGGATAAAGGTGATAAAACTTTACTGTTTTGATTCTCTACCTCCAAAAGGACTGTCAGAGTTGCATCTACTCTGCAAAGCCCATGTCTAGACTTTATAATAGAGCTTACTGACAAACTTAAAAAACAGACACAGACTGATGAGTGGGTTTTTTTCCCCAGTGATTAAGTTTATTAGAACTGAAAGTAAATACATTATGCTTTAATGAACATTCCTACGTCTGGCAATGAAATGGGAAAGGAAGCTGATTAACAGTAATGGGCCTTTTTAATAATGCATCTTCCTTCTGAAGTAGTTAAAAGGTCAATACCAAGACAGAGAGGACAAAAACTGTAATTTCCTTGAAGCACAGCCAGGCTGTCTTTGGGGTATGTCTACCTTTGTTTATTTAAAATTTCTCCTGGCACTTGACAAGTCTACTGGGTTTTCCTTTAAAAAAGAAATTGCAAAACTAGTCAGGCCAAAGTTTGTCCCAGGTGTAGGGTGAGTGTGAGATCTCGTCGCTTTGCTCTGTGTATGGTGACCCACTGGGATGGAACATTGTCAGGCCATTTTCTGATGCCTTTAGAGACGAGGTTGCTGGTTTTTTTCACAAGGCTGGAATAGGTCATTTAGAGCCCGAATGGTACAATCTCAGCCTCGGCTGATGGTCTCTGTTTCAGCATACTAGCGCTATCGGAGACATCTCTGTTAAATGATCATAAAACCGTTGCTCAATTTTAATTGTTTATTTCTGGGGTAACTATAAAGTCACTTCTTGTAGTAGTTCTGTACATAAAGCAAACACTACTTTCAGGCAAAGCAAGGTTTCAGCCAGTAGCTTGTGGCCACAAAATCTGAATTAGCCAATTAAAGGCTTACCCAAATCACTCTCAAGTCAGCTGGAGTTTCTTTGTGCAGAGTCCAACGAGCTATGGATTGCTTCCCTTGCGAGCACAGAAATGGTGTGTGTTATGGTATTCTCACTGGAACATTTCTGTATGGAATCTTTTTCATTTTTTTAAAGAATGGCCTTTTGGAGCCCCAGACACAGGAGACAGCTTCGAGGAAAAGCTGTAATTTTTCAGAATGTTGTTTGTGCTTTATTCCTTTCTGCTGGTAAGTGCAATATAATGCCTAGTGTTTGGGCTTCCTTCATTTCCGCCCTCCCCCCCCATTTTCCCTAACAGAAAGAATGAAGCGAAAAAACAAGCAAGGTGGTAACACAAAGCTGGAAGAGCTCAAATTCTAATGAAGAAAAAACTAAAAGATAAAAAAAAATCCCTAAAAAACACATTCTGATGGAGACACTGATAAAATTCCCCAGGTTGCCTTTAATTTTCTGACTAATTCAGATCTCCTTCTTTTTTTTTTTTTTTTTTTTTTTTTTTTGCCTGGGGGGAAGGGGGTGGCAAAGTTTTTATTTTTTTAAGAAAATCTTTAAAATCATTCCGAACCCAAAAGACCCCAAATTTTGGAAAAAGGAGAGGATCACCCCCCGTTGGGAATT
>Ga0181612_112091_pt1 | contig 14312 bp, 8 predicted proteins | sample HoacroProtozoa21_FD_119630 | JGI IMG/M metagenome (GOLD analysis project Ga0181612, IMG submission 119630) | Hoatzin crop microbial communities from Cojedes, Venezuel. Combined Assembly of Gp0051906, Gp0051904, Gp0051908 | reverse complement strand
GTGTAGGTTTCAACCCTCATCCTTCTCGTTGATGACAAGAAGGGCAAAAAGGGAAACAAACCTTGAAAGTCTTTCCCCTTTTTCCAAGGGTTTTCCTTTTTTTTTTGCTTTATTTTTTTTTTTTTTTCTCTTTTCCAAGGTTAAACCTATTCCCTTTAGTGCCTTGCCCTTTGGTTATATACCTGCCTGTGGTATTGCTCATACCGTACTCAGTAACTAGCAGTCTTGAGATATGTTGCTTTGGGCACTTAGGTTTCAAAATATGTACCTTGTATTTTCATAGGTGGGTGTGAGATGAGTTGTCTAAAATGTAGGATGTAAAAATAATTATATATTTGTTCCTCTCACTTAATGAAGGGTGTCTGTGGGAACAGGATAAATAAGCAAGAATGCTGTATGGGACAGTCTTCCTGAGCAGGCAGTGTAGCAGTGTGGGATGCAGAGTACTGGCTTCTCTTCTGCTGTGTCTGCACTGTGCTTCTTATGCTGTGGTTAGCACAAAAATTGTTGATCTAGTTTGGATTTAACTGTACAAATATTTCTTTACCTAATTAACATCGCTTGTGCGAGTACTTTCAAAGACACTTTCAGATAGATATAACTTCTATGGAATGTATACGACGTAGGCACTTTGGTCTATTGGGACATGCTAGGTTACTGAGCATCAGTGGTCTTCAATCGGTGTTTTGTAGAGAAAGAAACTTCATGTTTTGCTAAACATAGTTTGTAGTAACTGGTATCACAGTGACTCTTTCCCATGTTTGCATTTGCAAATTGACTTCCTTCCATTCAAGGCTAGACTTGCCTGCGTACTTCTGTTCTTGCCTGTGTTCTCTCCCAGTTAGCTTCTGGTTCTCCTTCCTAATGGGCCTGCCTTCCCTCCTCCCACCTCCCAAGTTCATTCATATGCTTTTCACATAAACACTCATCAGTCCTGTGAGGGATGATTTTCTGCTGCGTAACAGAGCCTGTTTTCTTTCACACACTGCAACAGATACCAAAACATGATTTGAAAGTCCAGTGGCATTTTAGAAAACATTTCTGGCATGAAATATAATCTAAAATGGATTTAATTTTTTTAGTAATTTTAGAGAGTGGATTTTCAAGTGACACCTCTGTTACTCTTGACTAGTTGGCAAATACTGCATTTAAGAATAGCAATTCTCACTTTCTAATATGTATTTGCACCTCTTCTGCCGAAATGTGTGATTGGACATCCTGTGAAGCACGTACCTTTGTATTTAATGTGCGTTTCTGACAGATAGCCTTGCACAAAACTGCTTGTGTTATTACTTAGGTAGGAAGACATGAAGATCAAGCTGCAGGGCTTAGTTTTAATGATCCAGTTCAGAGCACATCTCTTGCTGAGTAATATCCTAGCATTGTCTTAACAGCCCCAAATCATGATCCAGTCATAGATAACCGTGACTTAAAAATGAGGTCATGAACGCCTGTAGTCATGACAGTTTTACTTGTAGATAAAGGAATGGCTAATCTCTCCATCTCACTACATTTTGAATGTAGAAATCATTTCCTGCTTGCTTCCTTTAATACTTAAACTTGTAAATGTCAATGTTTCAGTTCTGACCATACTAGTTCTGAGTTTGTGGTAGCCATGCTTACCTGCTTCTCTAGCTGAAGGAGGGTTCTGTCTTTCAGGAGTCCTTCATGATGAATGATCATTCATAGCAAGGTATAAAACTGTCTTCAAAGGTTAAATGTTTGCCTTCAGATTAAATGGATGTTTCCAGTTAGTCTTAGTAGCCCCTAGATGGGCAGATGTAGGCCTTACTCAAGTCTTGATACTTACTGAGCTACGGCATTGGTGAGGGCTCGCAGTTTAAGTGAAAATTACTGTTTTATTTTTGGTGTAGTAAAATCTCATCTTTACTATGTTGCACTAAATTTAAGCTCAATATTAAATGTTAGCAAGCTGTATGGTATTATACCATGTTTGGATGTTAATATAGTTGCTTCTGTTGTATTTGTCATTGTAGCATCATGATCTTAAGTCATCGCTTCCTTCATCGGCATTAGTAATGTGTTACTGGATTATTATATTGGCTGTATTATAAGTATGGCTCCTTCTGGTTATACAGTTGTGACAGTACCAAATCTAGCAGAAAGCTTAGACAGGTTAACTTCTTTTGAACAACTATTTGAAGAGTCACTAGGTCTTGTCTAACTGGAAGTCCAGCTTGAACAAAAATTGGATAGCGTTGTTTTAGCTAGCCGACCTTGGGGTTTGCTGTACTGCTAACCATCTTTTCAGTTAACAACCCGTTTTGTTTTAACTAAATTCATGCATTGGCTTCTGGCACTGTAGCTAGAAGCTCCTTTTTTTCATTCAACATTTCCTCTTGCCCTCTTGAAGGTGTTGATTGCATTGTATGAAGACTAAGCAATATTTGAATCTTTTATTACACACATTGAACCAATGTCTAGAAGTGTTTACTGGTCTATTAAGAGGCCGGAAATCTGAGGTTACAGTTAATTCTAGCCATAATCTTCCAGTAAAACTTCATTAAGTGGTAGCATGTAAGAATTATTTTGTTATTTAATGCTTTAGATGTTTGAAAGCTGGGAGTTGTTAGTCAGAGATAGTGTAAGTCATCATGGTACTTCTATTCCAGGACCTTTTAAGGCAACTGCAAAAGCGATTGAGGACCTGGAATCTTGGCGGTGAGCAGAGTGGAGTTTGTACTACAAGGTTCTGGTAGACCAGTGCCGTGGTACTTCTCAAGAAATTATGTATTTTACTGGAAAACCCCTCAGTTTCCAAAGAAAATATTACAATGTAAAAAAGGAGCGTACTGGTATTTTTTTGTATGTTATTGATATTCCGTCACAGAACTCGTAACAATAATAACAAAAATTTCTGTATTGCAGATTTAATCCAGTGCACAAATGAGATGAATGTGAACATCCCACAGCTGGCAGACAGTTTGTTTGAAAGAACTACCAACAGTAGCTGGGTAGTGGTCTTCAAATCTCTCATCACAACCCATCATCTAATGGTGTATGGAAATGAGGTAATACAAAAAATGATATATCGGAGAACAGTTACAGCACTTCGTTCTTATAAAAGTCAGCTAAATGCTTCCGCTGGTTATCTTTGTAAGAAAAATCTTTATTTTTACCTTTTTGTGTTCATGCAGAATTAGACAAGGTCTCACCATATGTTTGTCTGTTTAGTTTGTTTTTACTTGAAAGTGTGTAATTTTAGAATCAAAAGTAAGTGTCCTGAATGCTGGAGGTACTTTTTTTTCTGTGATGTTGTCCTAATAATAAAACAAACAAAAAACCCAACAGAAATTCTCTTGAATGGGATTCTGAAAGCTGAAAATGGAAGCATTTTTAGGTTCATGCTCTAACTAATCCAGATATGCTTTTCTCCCATGTAACTCAATTCTGATTTCCACCATCGCCCCCTAACCTTTTCCAGTGAAGACAAATGTGTGCCTGTGAGCTGGCTTTGAGTGTGAACATCTGAATAACGCCAAATACCGTAGAGCAATTAAACAAAGCCTCAATTTACACAAAAAAGGAATAAGCTTGTTTTGTTCCACGACTTCAGTTCCTATGGGGTCTTATTTTTCAAAATGCCAAGCATAGCAGCAGCTTGAATTTTCTGCATTTAAAAAAACAAAACTATACTTTTATGGCTTTCTTAGAAAGTGTTTGTAAACATTCATTTTTACTGCAAACAGTCAGTATAAAGTAAGCTATATAAATTTTGGAATTAAGAGGGATAGCTATAGAAAATTACAAATAGGATTTTGTGGAGAGGACCCAAACTTTTGGATTGCATTCGGAGTTCTTAGAGGTCATGTAACTGCTTCCTCTGGCTGACTGGCTGCAATGGTGGTGATGGGGGTTAAGTTTTTTTTTTTTTTCTTAAAAAAAAAAAAAAAAGAAACACTGATTTGTCTTGCAGGTTAGCTGCAGAGTATTTCTGGTCTTGGTGAAAATCTGTTCTTTGAAGCTAAGTAAGCCACAAGAGGGCAAACTTCTCATGTTGACTTGAAGCATCATCAGCGGGATAACTGACACTTTCCAAAATAGAGTCTATATGCTTTTGCTGTACTTGCACTTTGAGTCATACAAATTTTAAACTGATACCGATACACATCATAGTAATTAAAGGTATTTCATGGACCACTGTCTGAAATACTTTCAATTTTACGGACAGAACTGTCAAACAAATTTTGCTTGCCAAATGTGTTACAGAAGTAATGAGGGTAAGATTGCTGCTCAGGATGAAACTTTTCAGTTAGAAATAGTACTTGTACAATGAACATGGAAATCAAGTGCTTATGAAAATGTCTAGAAGTTTATAGGGAATCTGTAGATCCCTTTGTAAAAGAATTGAAAAGCGTTCGATCCTCCAGCTTTTGCTTAATTCATTTATACTAATTACTCAGTGCCTTTACTCTTCTCGAGTCTTCTTTCTACATAACCTATGTATTTAAATAATGAAAATAACTCAGTAGTACCTGTAACACTAATCGTAACTGTTTTTTCCTCTGTCGAGATGTTATTGCGAGTGAATGATTGGTTTGTTTTTGTAGCAACTCTCTGTACAATGGTTCATAAGACAAAATTATTTCTCCTACTAATAATTTAGTGCTGCCAGTGATCTGAAATGTGTCTTTACAAGATGAAAATAGCATCGTTCATTTTGCAAAACATAATTCAGAATTATGTGTAACTGATGTTCTGTGTGATACTGTGTTAATGTTTTAGATAGTTTCTTGTGTTTGTTTATTGTGTGATTTATATGCAAAATAACCTTTACATCACCTTATTTTCATATTTAAGCTAAGCACCATTACAATTGTAGGCTGAACAAAGATTCCTTGGCTGACTGGTAAAATGAAATCAATTGTTATAAAATTGTAGTGAAACTATTGTATGTGAAATGAGAACGCATTTGGGGGGATTTTTACAAAAGTTTCCAGTTCCATGTTCTGGCTTAAAATAAACAGTCTTTCAGTCAGAGGCTTTCATGCCATATCTGCGTGACTGATTTGTTCATGGATTTATACATAAAATAACTAGATTCATTTGAAAATTTGTCTGACTTTTTGTGATAGTTTCCAGATTGGAGATCAGTCTTAAAGAATAAAAGCTGAATTTCATAAGCTAGATAAAAAGAGTTTCTAGAACTGTTACCTCAGTTTCAGCTCATTGGTAATATAGTAAAAGCATTCAAACTTTTCGTTTCATCTAGCGTTTTATCCAGTATCTGGCGTCCAGAAACACATTGTTTAATTTGAGCAATTTCCTAGACAAAAGTGGACTGCAAGGTAAGACGTCTTTTTCATTAAAAGTTAGTAGTGTGCTGGGGGACAGTAAAATGCAACTTGGTAACTCTAATGGAGTGTGTCATTTAAGATGTAATTTTTCTGTCTGTTTTACCCCAGACTGCATTTCTTAATTTAAAATGCTGTTGTGGCATGGCGGAAGCTGTCCGCTGGAGGAATTTGTTGCATCTTTTAGGAAGGGCTTACTGATAAGTACGTCTAACTTTCTTAGCTAAACAGATCTGACTTAGTATTCCTCCTGTTTCTGAAGAGATTTCTTCATTTGGAAAGGTATATTTTGATTAGTAAGTTATACTTCAAAAAATGCATCATGTGTGCATCAGATACTGCAAGTCAGTGAGACAAGAACTGTGTCTAAAAAAGACAAAATAAATTAAAGTTTTTGTGAAATTGTTCAAAGACCATTCCATCCATCTTTTAGACTATTTCTATGGTCAAGTAATTGTTCTCTGGTTCAGATTTTTTTGAGTGAAATACTCTTCCAAACTGTTATACTGCACTTCAGTGCAGTTCTGATCGTACATCTAGCTGCCATCTTTTTTCTCCTGAGATGGTTTCTTAATTTCTGCATTACTTTTTACACAGCTGCTTCCAATTTTTGCCACCATTGTACTGCAGTGGGCATACAGAGTGGTTGCCTGAGCACAGAAACCACCTCAGTGATAACCAAGAGTCTACCAGATTGCCTTATTTTATTGAGTCTTAACTTCCATGATCTCGGTATAGATCTTTTTCTTGGTCTGTATCCTAGGACTGACAGTTATTAAAAATATTTCCTATTGTCACTGTCTTAACACGGAAGAATCTCTGTTGTGTCCTAATGTCTCCTTCAATGCCTTTTTTTTTTCTATTCAGTTGTAAATGAGAGAATGTGTTGTGGAGTTGACGCAAACATATTTGTGAATGCGTTGTGTAATTTTTTTGGTAGCAATTTCTAGTAGAGTATGAGAGAACTTGCATAAAAATACTTGTTTTTCTTTTGGAAGTAATTTCCTTAGGAAGTGAAATGTAAACTTTTACATAGTTCAAGTCTTCAAGATATTTGTAGTGTTGTTTGATTTACATGGTGACTAGGATGATGTACACTGTTCTTGGTAACACAGATTAACTGTGCAACATCAGGCAAAAATATAACAAAACTGTCTTGCATTAATATCTTGCACTTTATTTAGAGTAAGGTTCTTGATCTTTAATTGACTAGGTGAGTAATAAGCTTCTGAAACTTGTTTTTTAGGCTATGACATGTCAACATTTATCAGACGGTATAGTAGATATCTGAATGAAAAGGCAGTTTCCTATAGACAAGTGGCATTTGACTTCACAAAAGTAAAAAGAGGGTAAGCACTGTATTTTTGTTTTTGCTTATCTTGAGGTTTTGGTCTATGTCCTGTAATTCAAGTGGAAATACTGATGCTGGCTCCAGCTTAGTACAGACAGTAATGTCTGCTTTTCTCAGTTGGATGTCTCCCATGACACACAAAGGCTCAACTGCCCAGTTATGTATATTGCAAAAATAGTTTACTTCAGTTATTGTAATTTTATTTCTTTAAACATTAACAGTTTAATATTAAGAAATGAAAAATGATATGCCTCAAAGTATGTATCAAAAAAGTAGAAGTTTGCACGAGTCTTCCATGATAGATCACAAAGTTACTTTGTCTTGCATGTAGTGTAGGGGACTGTGCAGTTTACTTGTGTTTCTAGCTCTGGAATGTTCAGACGATGGGTGTTTGGTGAAACCTTGCAGTCCTTCCTGGTGTTTCTGTTCTTGTGCCCAAATGTCTGTGTGAAGTTTACTACCTTTGTGAAGGCAGTACAATTCATACTTCTAACAGAACATTGTAGTAGATGCTACCCCAAAATTAGGAGAGCTTGGCTACAGGAATTCAGATTTTCCCTGGGTGAGCTCCTTTAAGAGAAATCAATTGTTTGAGACTATAGGTAACTATTTACATGTGAAATAATACAGTGCAGAGCACGGGCAGTTAGATAACATGCAAGTTATAGTGAACGATTGAATTAATCTGGTGATCTCCTTTATTGATGGGGCTGGAGAGAATGTACTGGTCACAACTGAAAGTCTTTCCATCTTTATCCGTTATCTCTGTACGCAGTGCTTTTTAAAGTTTAAAAACATAATTTTAGTTTTACGTTTGGGCATTGTTTGTCATCCATATGCAGGATAATTTATCTTATACTTAAAAGTTAAGTGGGCTGCCTAACAAGATCTGTTAGTGTTATAAAGCCATTTGAAATTGGCGTGAGAAGACTTTCCAAACCCCATATACCTCCTTGCTAATACTGTACAGCCCATTTTATTTGGAAAAGTGATGTTAAAGGGGAATGCTTGGGTGGTTCCACTTTTTCTGCCTCTAAAGCTGGTTGGAGTCCCAGCAACATAAAACACTTAGCCTTTTCCACATGTAGGATATGTGTGTGGTCAGGTGGCTGCAGATACACTGGGGAGTTGCACAGTTGCTTTATAATCAGGTGGTTTAGGCCTAATGGTGAATTATTTAGCCCACAGCACGTGCCTGGAGGTCCTTCTGTGAGCCAGAAGGAAGAACTGTTCCAGTGGCTGCAATCTACCTTTTCCGCATAGCTTTTTTTTTTTTTCTCAGGGCCTCTGCTCCTGTGCCCTGGCACGTTAGGTATATTGCAGTCGCTGTTGGTTGTCAGGAGGGGAGTGTATGGCCCAAGTGGAAGGCTGGAAGCAGTGTGCTCCCTGTGGCTTCCCAGCCAGGGGAACAGCCCCAGCCCTTTCTGTGCAGATGCACTGTGAGATCTGCACTTGCAGGACACATTTGGTTTGCTGTCTGCATGCTGATGCAGCTACAAGGCTGTCTGAGATGTCTTACAGAAAGCAGTTGTTTCTTGTCACTGAAGTGATTTAATCTTCCTTGGCTGTTGCTTTTCTTGGGTATTTTTGCTCTTAGTCTATTTAATCTGGACAGCTAATAAACAACCAAGTACTGGTGGTCAGCCATTAAAAGGAAGTGTCATGTAGTCTCTAGAATCTTTCTGGAAAAGCTTGAAAAATATATTGTCAAATTTGTTTATTCTGTCTTACTGCTTTTAGTTGAAAAGAAAATCACCCAAACGATCATGAAATAATAATAGGGTGATTGAAAAAAGTGTAGGTAAAAATCTGCTTCAGAAATAACCTTCAGAGGATTTTGTTGGTTACATTATGCATCATAGCTCTGCTATATTTCTGAGCACTATCAGTTTAATTTCCTCTGAAAAATAGTTCATCTTGGATTCATATTTTGACCAAATAGAAGTTGTTGCTTTTTTACACTGCAGTTATTAGGGTTGTATTGGCTAGACAGTATTCCTAAACATCAAAATGCCTACTTTGAATGGCAATGATTTAAATGTTTTCTGTGATGACCTGTTTTAGTTTTACATTGTGTTTCTCACTAACAATTGCCTTCAAAATTCAGCTGGAGAATTTTCTTTTGTTTTGCACAACAGGGCTGATGGAGTGATGAGAACAATGAGCACAGAAAAACTCTTAAAAACTGTACCAATTATACAAAATCAAATGGATGCACTTCTGGACTTCAATGTGAGTTTAGCAGCATGTACATGTCTAACGTACTGTTGACTTTGGTGTACAAACATGCAGGAGCTTGTAAAGTAGATCAAGATCAAAGGTTTTTAACTTGGCTCCATGTTATCAGCACAGCTTAAAGAGCACAAATCATTTGGTTCATTGATACACCCCCAATAATCCAGAAAAAAGAAATGTTCTGACTGGAGGGAATGCTTTCTGCTAAATTGGTGTTGTTTATTATGTACGTCGTGTAAGAATTGTTTGTTCATTTAAAAGTTGATTATTTCTGCCCTCTATCTTTTAGGTATGTTAGTTAACATTAACAGAAACGTCTGCCAAAATCACAGAATGGTAGGGGCTGGAAGGGACCTCTGGGATCATCTAGTCCAACCCCCCTGCTGAAGCAGGGTCACCCAGAGCAGGCTGCACAGGACCTTGTCCAGGCGGGTCTTGAATATGTCCGGAGAAGGAGACTCCACAACCTCCCTGGGCAGCCTGTTCCAGTGCTCCGTCACCCTCAGAGGGAAGAAGTTCTTCCTCATGTTCAGACGGAACTTCCTGTGCCTCAGTTTGTGCCCATTGCCCCTTGTCCTGTCGCTGGGCACCACTGGAAAGAGCTTGCCCCCATCCTCCTGACACCCACCCTTCAGATATTTATAAGCATTTATTAGGTCCCCTCGCAGCCTTGTCTTCTTCAGGCTGAACAAGCCCAGCTCCCTCAGCCCCTCCTCATAGGAGAGATGCTCCAGTCCCCAATCAGGGTGTGAAACCTGGACCTCTGCACTGAACGCCCCCGGCTCTGCCCCACAGCTGGCCTGCGCGGATTCGGGGCGTTCCCTGCCTTTAGGCCATGGCTGGTCTGAAAATGAGGATTGCTGGCCTCTACACTGCTGCTGGACCAGTGAAAAAAGTTGCGCTGGTTTTGCTGGTGTATGCCAAGATCTACTTAGACGTGTTGTTTTACTTCAAACATTCTTTTTTACATCTGCTATTTAGCACACAAAATACAGTAATGTAAATCTTCATCTTTCCTTTTAAATCAGCTCGTTCTTAGGACTTAATCATTTTGACTGCTGTGTTTTCAGTTCCCTCCAGCTTGGTGATGTCTTTCTTGTAATCAGGTTGCTTAGAAATCCGCGTGCGGTTCCAGGCGCAGCCACACAGGAGCAGAGGAGTTAGGGCAATTTCTTCCCTTTCCGACATGATGCTTCTAGGCATGCAGCCCAGCACAGAGGTGGAGATGTTCCTTCGTTCAGCACATCTGCCTAATTTGCAATCTTTTACAACACCTAAATGTCTCTCAGCATATTAGGATTACTGATGTTGCCTCTCTTCTTGAGAGCTACATTTTCATTATTTTCCACACTAAATTAATTTCGCTTTTTAAAAAAATTTAATTCGTTTTTAAGCTGCTGTTGATTCAGATCTCACTGCAGGTTTTTGTAACGTTTCCCTTTCCTGTCAGTGCCATCCCTGCTGTGCTGTTTTGTTTAAACTTCTCTGCTTTACTTTTAGAATGTTTGTGAAGACATTAGATCGAGTTAGAGCCAAATCAATTTATTGCTGAATCTTCAAGGTAGCTCTTCCCTGTATCATCACTCGCTCTGTTTCAGTCCGTGAGTGCTCATGTCCATGCTAATCTTTTATTAGAACAAGGCACTATGTTAGTTAATTTTGCTTTTTAAATTACAGTCTAAATATATTGCATCTTTTCTTTTCCCCGTATACCAATTAATTCTGCAGGTCTCTTTGTAGAAAGGTTTTATTCAGCCTTATGGCAATGCGACTCTGTGCTGTCATCAGCCGGAGATCACTCCCTTTATAGTTGTTTAACTATTTATCAGAAGCAGAAGTTATTTCTCCAGGTCAGTAATTACCTAGACCTAGCTAGACTGGACACTAACATAGAACAGATTTTCATGCTACCTTATCCAGACTCCTTTAAAGTATTTTTTCAGTGAAAGCTATTTTTAAAATTAAGGGAAAAGAACTTACTGGCCTGGAAACTAATTACATTGCTTGAACTCAGGTTTTGCATGCTCGTTTGTTTTTAATAAAAAGGAAAATTATGAGTTAAAAACACTATTTAGAAACAATTTCTTCTGCAGCTGCAAATTTTTGCAGTAAGGTGATGGGTATATTTTTATGTATTGCTGATACAGAGTTGGAGGTCCCCTCGCGATTGCAGTTGTAGAGCAGGGTGAACTTTTCTGTTCGTGGTTATTTAAATAAGTGTCTCTGTAACACAGACTTTATAATCCCAGTCCCTCTTGACGATGAGCAGCGCTTTCCGACTTCAGTCAGTTTTGCAGGATTATGAAGTAAGAAAGTGCCAAGTAAAACCCCACAGCGCTGTAGTGGCGGTGCAAGGAGCAGAGGTGGGAACCGTTCCCGGCACGCTTCGTGTCTGTGGTGCAGACGTGCTGGCTGGTCCGACGGGCTTTGGTGCACGCCGTGGCGTAGGGGCGGGAGGTGGAGGCTCCGCCACTGCTCCCGCCGAAGCTGCCTCTGACTTTGGTGAGAACATCTGCGGTGCTGGGAGCAGGAGGCAAGCGCACGGTTGTACGGCCGCTGCAGAAGGCCCCCACGCCTTGGTCTTGGCTGTTTGGGGAGAGGAGAAGTCAGAGTCACTGGCGAACCCCAGAGCCAAAGCGGTAAAGATCACACTTCTGTAGATCTCTGTGTTTCTTCATGATTTCTGTAATTTCAGGTTTTCTTTGTCAATACTGAAGGAGCCAATATTCTTAAAGCACACCAGGCTGTTCCTTGCTGAAGGCTCGTGGTTTGCCTGCTGAGCGGTGGCTGCTGCTGTTGCTAACCCCGAGCAGCATCGCTAGGGCCCGCGACGTGGGGGAACTCGCACTGCGGCGGCTGCGCTGCTGAGGTTTGGTCATCTTTGTGCATCTTTCTCCATCTCTTGAAATAGCACGAGTCGGATTTTGTGCGTCGTGGAGTTGCTGATGATAACTTGCCTTTTTGTTCTAGTAACAAAAGAACATAGAGGAGAAAGAGCTATTGCTTCTCTTCTGAATTTATTTAAAAAAAACCCCCATCCTAAAACTCTTAAATTTCAAGGAAAGAAATGTACATCTAAAATGATAGAAATTGGTAATAGTGGGACACGTGAAATTACGTGAACAAGAGCAGTATAGATGACCATCGCAGTGGAATTAAGTTACGCAGTTGAGTTTATTATCTAATCAGTTTACTGTGTGATGTATTTGATAATTCTCCTAAATTAATTAGTTCCAAGCAGATATTTTACAGCGCTATGGCCTGGGTGTAAAACAACGCAGCTGGTTCGTTTTCAAATGGGAGAGTCATCTCACGTGGTTTCTCCACGGCTTTAAAAAAGATCTTCATGTTATCTGGAATAAGGCTAAGCTGGAATTCTGTCAGCCGTTTAGGCCAAGGTGATTACACCGATTTGAGAATGTCAACAATTACACAGTACTCGTGTTTAATTAGTAAAAGGGAAGCACCTGTATTTTTAGAGGAAAAGACTCCAGGATTAGCCTGTACAAATTCAAGTCGTAACAAAAGACAAAAATGAGTGTATTATTCATCCTTGGGGAAAATGGCTCGCTGGATGGGCTCCGTTCGTGGAAAAAATGCACCAGAAAGTTCTTTTTGCACATGGTCTCTCCATGCTTTTGTCCCGATGCGGATCAGTGACTATGTTTACAACTCCTCTGTCAGTCCAACAGCAAAACAACAAACTGCAGAGCGTTTCTGGTGGTTAGACAGACCTGCAACGCTCTCGCTTCAGTATCCCAGATTTTACACTTGACACATCATTCCAGACTGAAAATGTGACTTTCTGTTTATTTTCTTTAAATTGCTTTCTTTAAAGCATCTGGTTGAGGCATTAAAATAGGCAATATTGCTCGAAGAGTTTTCTTAAGACCTTCCTTTGGCTGTTAATTGCACATTTATGATTATGTTCTTACAAAAAGATAAAAGAGTTTTGAAAGATGATTCTTGGCAGCAGACCTGAGGTGAAAACCTGCTGGCTTAATGCGTAAATTATAATGTGTGCCGTTGTGAAGAGTGGTTTTGTGAAATGCTCAGGTAAGCGCAAGAATCTTGAGAGAGCTGTCAAAGAGTTTGCACTCTGAAGGGGCGAATGTTCAGTGAAAAACAACAAAAATAATATGCTGTGCCTGAAGGCTAAAGGAGTAGTTTAACTTAAACACAATCCCTAGTTTTCTGGAAGACAGAGAAGGGAAACAATTGTTCCTCAAGCAAAGTTAGAGAAATGCAAAAACCAGCCTGAACTTTGATGCCTGTTTAAAATCATTAATTTTCCTGTAAGCTAATGTAAATCAAGGATTAAACAGAAACCATTACCATCTGACCCTTATAAACTGAACTTCTGTGTGGCTCATCTATTTGAAGTCAAATCTATCCATACATCCAAACAGGAAACTGAATGAAAACATTTTTTCTTTTCATTTCCTATATCCTGCAAGCTTTTTTTTTCAAAACCTATTTCCTTTTTAAATTTACTCTGCGTACTTATAAATCATTTTCTTTTTCCTGTGTAGGGTTTTGTAGACTTACCCCGGTGACTGCAGCTGTGTGAGAGGGTGCTCCCTGGGCACCGCGGTTGACCCGCCTGGCAGCGCTGCTGCAAGCACCCGTCTTGCAGAAGGGCGTGGGGCTGGGCGAGGGGTCCAAGCTCACGTGCGAGCTCCTGGGTTGCGTGCAACTATCGAAACTATGGTCTGTCGGATGTCGTGGCTGCGAGTGGTGAGCGCCGGGGGACTCAGGGTTAGGAGTTCTGCTGCTTCAGGGTGATTGCCACCTCGTAGATCTGTGTGTCTAGAGTGACACTGATCGCCGGAAAATACTTTGAACTCTACAGATGAAATTACTATATATGAGATTATTATTACTACTACTGTTTATTTGCTGCAAGGATAAATGACCCCGCTCCGTTGCTCACTGCTTAGGTTTGGGGATTGTTGACAGTTTAAAAAGGTGGCAAATGCCCAGCGTTGCTGTCGTCTCTCACGCTGGAGAGATACGCAGCGCGTGGTTTGTAGGAAACACTTTATTCAGGGAATGCATCTGTTTTCTTATGTTGGGGTTGGTCAGAAGGATTCTCACCTTAATGAACTGCTTTATGTAGCTTCGTTACCAGTTTTTTTCCATGCCAAAAGATGGCCGTTTCGTGCCTGGCCAGGTAAGCCTCGTACAACGCTGTGAGCAGTTTGAGGTCCGACCCCTCGCTCCTCTGCCAGTACTCTGACTGTGAAGGGCAGATGCTGGCAGTGGAGAAGTCGCAGCCCTCGGAGGTACGGAGCTGTCTCTGCCTTCCTGGCCCCGGGGCGCAGGTTTGTGTCCCGGTGTAAGCTGCTGCTGGCAGCACTGCTGCTGGTTGTGGTGGGTTGTTCCTGGAGAACAGCTACGCAACAGCTTCT
>Ga0181612_131022_pt1 | contig 14313 bp, 12 predicted proteins | sample HoacroProtozoa21_FD_119630 | JGI IMG/M metagenome (GOLD analysis project Ga0181612, IMG submission 119630) | Hoatzin crop microbial communities from Cojedes, Venezuel. Combined Assembly of Gp0051906, Gp0051904, Gp0051908 | reverse complement strand
GCCATCCACTACACCATGGGTGGAATTTGGGTTGATTACGATCTTCAGACGACAATCCCCGGCCTTTACGCAATCGGTGAGGCCAACTTCTCCGACCACGGTGGAAACCGTCTGGGCGCATCAGCCCTCATGCAGGGTCTTGCCGACGGATATTTCGTACTTCCCGTCACCATCGGAGATTACCTTTCACATAAGATCCTCGATCCTAAGGTTGACACTTCAACCCCTGAGTTCGACGCTGCCGAAAAGGCTGTCAAGGACAGGATAAACAAACTGTTCGCGGTAAAGGGTAAGGAAACCGTTGATTCCATACACAAGAAACTCGGTCACATCATGTGGGAGTATGTGGGTATGGCCCGTGACGAGGATGGTCTGAAGAAGGGAATCCAGGAAATCCGCGCTTTGAAGGATTACTTCTGGAAGAATGTCTGCGTACCTTGCACCAACGAAGAGTTCAACCAGGAACTTGAGAAGGCCCTGCGTCTTGCCGACTTCCTTGAGATAGGTGAACTTATGGCCCGCGACGCCCTCAACCGCAGGGAATCTTGCGGTGGACACTTCCGTACCGAAAGCCAGACTCCCGAAGGAGAGGCTCAGAGGGACGACAAACATTTCATGTACGTTTCGGCTTGGGAATACAAGGGTGAGAATGAGGAGCCAGAACTCCACAAGGAACCCCTCAAGTACGAATTCATCCATGTGGCTACCCGTAACTATAAAGACTGACAGAAATGGATTTTAAACTTAAGATATGGCGTCAGAAAAACGCCAAGGCACAGGGACATTTCGAGACTTATGAAATTTCCGGCATAGAGGATGACGCATCATTCCTCGAAATGTTGGACATCCTGAACGAAAAACTCATTCGTGAGGGTAAGGAACCTGTAGCTTTCGATCACGATTGCAGGGAGGGTATCTGCGGTGCATGCTCCCTTTATGTTGACGGTAGGGCCCACGGTCCTGATGACCATGTGACCACATGCCAGCTGTTCATGCGCCATTTCAAGGACGGTGCCACCATTACGGTAGAACCTTGGAGAAGTAGCGGTTTCCCCGTAATCAAGGACCTTGTTGTCGACCGTACGGCCTTCGATAAGATTCTCCAGGCGGGCGGATTCATTTCCGTACGTACCGGTTCAGCACAGGACGCAAACAACATACTCATTCCCCACGATGACGCCGAGAAGAGTATGGATGCCGCAGCTTGTGTTGGATGCGGAGCTTGCGTAGCTACATGTAAGAACGGATCAGCAATGCTGTTCGTAGGTGCAAGGGTAAGTTCCCTCGCACTGCTTCCCCAGGGACGTCCCGAGGCTGCCAGAAGGGCCCGCGCCATGGTTGCTAAGATGGATGAACTGGGATTCGGAAACTGCACGAACACCCGCGCATGTGAGATGGAATGCCCTAAGGGTATATCCGTTGAGCATATAGCAAGACTTAACCGTGAGTTCTTGAAGGCCAAGTTCTCAGAGTAGGTCTTTGTCCTATTATTGACTTATTAAGGCTGCCTTTCGGGGCAGCCTTAAAAGTTTCCGTTACCAGAGGAAGTTGTTGAAGGGGTATCTTCCCGCATGGATTTCAGCGACCATTTTGTAGATGTCGTTCCTTAGTTTTTCTATCCCTATCTTCTTTGTCGCCGATATGAATATGCAAGGGGTCTTTTCCTTTGCAATCCATGTGTTCTTGAGTTCGTCGAGCGTCATGTTGAGGTTCGTTTTCGGCTCCAGTGAGAACTCGTCGTATTCTTCGTGCTTGTAGGCGTCAATCTTATTGAATACGACATATATCGGTTTGTCCTGCGCCCCTATGTCGGAAAGGGTCTTTTCCACTACCTTCATTTGGTCTTCGAAATCGGGATGGGATATGTCCACAACATGGACCAGTATGTCGGCTTCCCTCACTTCATCCAATGTGCTCTTGAAGGCTTCTATCAGCTGGGTGGGAAGTTTCCTTATGAACCCTACGGTGTCGCTCAGAAGGAAAGGTACGTTTTCTATGACCACCTTCCTTACGGTTGTGTCCAAGGTTGCGAAAAGCTTGTTTTCCGCAAAAACGTCGCTTTTGGCCAGCAGGTTCATCAAAGTGCTTTTGCCTACGTTGGTATACCCTACCAGGGAAAGTCTCACCAGAGAGCCCCTATTGCCCCTCTGCGTGGCCATTTGACGGTCTACTTTCTTCAGTTGTTCCTTAAGGCGGTTGATCCTCTCCTTCACTATCCTTCGGTCGGCCTCTATCTGGGTTTCACCCATACCGCCCCTGGTTCCTCTTCCTCCCCTCTGCCTTTCAAGGTGGGTCCACATTCCTGCCAGGCGTGGCAACATGTAGTTGTACCTTGCCAGTTCCACCTGCATCTTAGCGTAGGAAGTCTTGGCCCTTTGTGCGAATATTTCGAGAATGAGGCTTGTACGGTCTATGACCGGGCAGCATTTGACCACTTTCTCTATGTTCCTTTGCTGCATACCGCTAAGTTCGTCATCGAATATGACGTAGCTTATCTGGTTTTCTTCGCAATATGCGGCTATCTCCTCAAGTTTACCTTTGCGGATATAGGTGGCATTGTCCGGTTTTGGAATCTTCTGGACGAATTTACGGTCTCCGGTTGCACCTGCCGTTTCGGCAAGAAACTCAAGTTCATCCAGATACTCCATGACTTGACGTTCCTTGTCGCCTTCTTTTATTATGCCTACGAAGACTGCTTTCTCTATTTTCTTTTCTTCATTCATTACTGGACAGTTACAAGCCCACATCCTTTAGGGAGTGGGTAGTAGTTGACTGCGTTAAAAAAGGCTGGCCTCACGGTCAGCCCATAGGAAATTAGTTTGACACGGTTATCTAAGCTGGAAGATAACGGGGAAGGTGTAGGTTACCTTAACCGGACGGTCCCTCTGTTTCCCTGGCGTCCATTTGGGCGACATGGAAACAACTCTCACGGCCTCTTTGTCGAGTGCCGGGTCAACGCCACGGAGAACCTTGACGTTGGAAACGGAGCCGTCGGTATTAACGGTGAACTGGAGGGTTACCCTACCTTGTACACCATTCTCCTTGGCAATTTCAGGATAGCTGAGGTTCTTGTTAACCCAGGTTGAGAACGTGTTGGCGTCACCACCCTGGAAAGAAGGCTTCTGCTCTACGAGCTGGAAAGGAATGGCCTCCTCTTCAATAACCTCTTCCTGAACTTCTTCTACATAGTCCATGATCTCTACACCCATGTTGGCGTCATCCTCGAGATTCATGAAGGTATCGTCTTCGAGTTTGATGTCATCGTCTACGATGTCGATCTGGTCGGACAATACGGGAATCTTGGGAGCTGCCTCCGGGGGCGGAGGTGTGGCTTCTGTAATAGGTACCATGTCTTCGATTTCAACAGCCTGTTCGCTGGCAACCAGAGTCGAAGTCTGTTTGTCCTTGCTGCTGTACTCGAAAGCACCCCATGTAAGTAGGAGAGCTAAAACCAAGCCTATCTCAGTGAACAAGAATTTCTTATTCTCAAGATTGGCTTTCTCAGTTTTTTTAACTTCCATTTCAAACTAATTTTGGTTCGGTTTGCGCTTCAAATTTATGAAGAATTCTCAACAGATTCAAATTTCTTTATTAAAACCTTTCAAAAACGGCCTCAAAGTGCAGGCTGAATGTCTTCCCAAACGGTTTTGAAGCGATAAAACCATCGGCAATTTCAGAAAATGTAATTCGGGCAAAAATAGAGATGGCATAATATTATGTCTAAAGCGGAATTATCCTGCTGAAAAATAAAATATTTATCAAATCTCTTAATTTTTTTATTGTTTTACGATAAATTTATAATATCTTTGCCATACATATGAGGCAAAGGGTAGGATGTGCCGGAAAATGAACAATCCGCTTGGCAGTCCGACATTAAATTTTGCAGTTTTTTCGAAAGTGCCTATTTTTACAACTATATATCATTTCATTTCTATTCTATGAGAAAAGCAGTTATTTCTATTGTGGCCGCAATCGCGGCGACTCTCTGTCTTTCCGCCCAAGACAATCCGATGATGCGTCCATTGCCGAACGACCCTGCCGTAAAGGTTGGGAAACTTGACAACGGACTCACCTATTACATCCGTCACAACGAACAACCCGCACACAGGGCTGAGTTTTACCTGGCAACCAACGTCGGTGCCATTGTTGAAACTCCGGACCAAGACGGTTTGGCCCATTTCCTTGAGCACATGTGCTTCAACGGAACCGAGCATTTTCCCGATAAGGCCATCCTGAATTATCTCAGGAGCATAGGTGCCGAGTTCGGTCGTAACGTAAACGCTTCCACAGGTTTCGAGGAAACTCAGTACATGCTCAACAACATTCCCGTAGAAAGGGAAACCGTTGTGGACACCTGTCTCATGATACTTTGCGATTATGCCCATTATGTGGTTAACGACCCTAAGGAAATAGATGCCGAAAGGGGCGTTATCATAGAAGAGCGCAGGCAAAGGAGAAATGCCAGCTGGAGAAGCATGGAAGCCTCCCTTCCCTATATATTCGGAAAGGACAGCAAATATGCCTCTTGTACCCTCATAGGTCAGCAGGAAAGCCTTGAGAATTTCAAACCCGAAAGCCTTCACAATTTCTACAAGACTTGGTATCATCCCGACATGCAGGCGGTTGTCGTTGTAGGTGACGTGGATGTCGACCGCACGGAGACTAAGATCAAGGAGATTTTCGGAAAGATTCCCGCCGAACCCAATCCCAAGGCAAAGGAAGTACTTCCCTTCCCTGCAAACAAGGAACCGGTCGTAGGCATATATACCGACCCTGAACTTACCTCTCCGGAGATTTCCATGATATGGAAGAGTGAGGCGGCTCCCGAGGAAATCAACCCTACCATTGCAGGAGAAATGCAATCACTCCTCAAATCTCTCATTGCGAGGATGATGAGGGAAAGGTTCAATGACATAACTTCCAAACCCAACGCTCCTTTCCTTAACGGTAGCCTATATATTTCCGATGTGATTTATGAAGCCATAGATGGTGTTGATGCTGACGTTACCCTGAAGGAAGACAATATGATGGAGGGTTTCAAAGCCTTCTATACTGAGATTGAAAGGATGAGAAGGCACGGTTTCACTGACGGTGAATTCGAAAGGGCCAAATCAGACATAATTTCCAGTTTGGAAACAAGGGTTGAAAAAGCTTCCACAAGGAAAAACGCCCAATTGGTTCAGCCTCTTCTCCGCAACTTCTTCGACAAGTATCCTTATATGGAGCCCGAAAAGGAACTTGAACTTGATAAGATGATCCTCGGTCAGCTCAATGCTTCCACATTAAGTGCCGTAGCTTCCCAGCTTATCACCGATGAGAATTTGGTAATACTCTATTCCGGCCCCCAGAAAGAAGGATTGGTAACTCCCGGAGAGCAGCAGATACTCAGGGCCATAAAGGAAGTTAAGGAATCCGACATCAAGCCTCTTGAAGGTGAGGAACTCCCCAGCCAGTTCATCGATCCTTCAACACTTAAGGGTTCTTCAATAACAAAGACGGGAACAGGTCCTTACAACTCCACAGAATGGCATCTTTCAAACGGTGCCAGGGTGATAGTTTACCCTACGGAACACACCAAGGACCAGATCCTCATTTATTCCTACAGGAATGGTGGAGCAAGCTTGATCCCTACGGAGGATCTCGATTCTTTCGAAGCCAACATTTACGGATTGTTCCAACAGAATTGCGGTATAGGCGAGTTCACGGGAACACAGGCTTCCAAAATGCTTTCCGGTAAGAATGTTTCCGTGGAGCCTTACATTTCCTCTTACCGCAGTGGTGTATCTGGAAATACCACCCGTAAGGATATGGAGACCGCTTTCCAACTGTTCTACATGTATTACGCTCAGCCCCGTTTCGATGCCGACGAATACAATGTGGGTATAGACCAGCTCCGTTCCATACTTCCCAACTTTGTAAACACTCCCAACTTCAAGCTTACAAAGGGCGTTACGGAAACCCTTTACGGCAACAATCCCCGTATGACAATAATATCTGAGGAGACTCTCAATAAGGCTTCCATCTCAACCGTAGAGCGTGATTACAGGAAGTTGTTCTCCGATGCAGGAGGTCTTACTGTTATGATTGTAGGAGATGTGAAACCTGAGGAAGTCAAACCTTATGTTGAGAAATACGTTGGTTCCATAAAAGCCGGTACTGAAACTCCCACCTGGGTTGATACCCATGAGTACGTAGTTGACGGAATAGTCGAGAAGAAGGTTCCCGAGACCATGGAAACACCTAAGAGTACCGTTTACATCACTTACCACGCTCCCCATGCTTATTCTACCGAATACGAGGCCGCATGTGATGTGATCCGTTACATAATGAACATCCGCTACACCAATTCGCTTAGGGAGGAAATCGGCGGTACCTATGGAGCCAGCACCCAGGCTACCATTTCAAGGATACCAAGGCAGGAGGCGACTATGGTCATTTCCTTCCAGTGCAATCCTGAACTTTGCGATACTCTTCTTACCGTGGCAAAGAAACAGCTCGAAGAGTTCGCACAGGACGGTCCCACAAAAGACGAGTTCGATAAGGCCATACTTAACCTTAAGAAGAACATACCTGAGCAGAGGATAAGCAATTCCTATTGGCTTAACAAGATCCGTGTAGCCCTTGAATACGGTGAAGACGAGGATAAGGCTTATGAGCAGGCCGTATCCAACCTTACTCCCGAGAAGGTGAGAAAGGCTCTCCAGGACATCCTTTCTGCTGGAAACAAGGTAGAATATGTAATGGTGCCGAAAGGACAGTAGAATTTGATTGACATATTTCTTAATGGGTCCCCTCACTTTTGTTGCGGGGACCTTTTTTATGCCTTGCTTTTTGTCCTTTATAAGTGTTTCAATTCTTTGGGATTGGCCTATTAAAAAACATTCTTATGAGATATATGTATTTTTCTTTTCATTCTCAGATATATTAGTCTGGATTCTATTTTTTGCCCTTTTTTTGCGAATGTCCCAAACCCATGTGCCGATTGCTTGTTTTAATAGGACATTGCAGTACTCCCCTATCAACTTCTTTAATTCTTAGTGTTTTCTTTAAGGATGAAGAAAGGAAAATGCTTAATGGTTGACCATTGATAGGTTCCTTATGTTTCTTATGCCTCCATACCTTTCATCATATCTTCAAAAACGAGTAAATTTGCAAATTAGAATTTTCGCTTTATGATCAGATATTTTTTTGAAGACACTTCTTTCAAATTCAGCGGAAGACGGAATAACAGCACTTGGCTTAAGAATGCTGTTACGGAAGAAGGTAAGAAACTCGGTGACGTAAACATCATTTTCTGTTCAGATCCCTATCTTCTTGAAATCAATAAGCAGTATCTGGGCCATGATTATTATACTGATGTCATAACCTTCGATTATTGTGAGAATGATATTGTTTCCGGGGATGTGTTCATCAGTGTAGATACAGTCCGTGACAATGCCGCTTTTTATAAGGCTGAATTCAAGGACGAACTTTCCAGGGTGATGGTTCACGGCGTACTTCATTTGCTCGGTTATGATGACCATACCGAACCTGATCAGAAAACCATGAGATCCAAGGAGGATTATTATTTGGCAAAGAGGGTAGGGGAGTGATGGAAACTTTTTATGATATAATAGTCGTAGGTGGCGGTCATGCCGGATGTGAGGCTGCCATGGCGGCTGCCAATCTAGGTTCCAAAGTTTTGCTCGTCAGTATGGATTTGCAGGGCTTTGCGAAGATGTCTTGCAACCCGGCGGTAGGAGGTATAGCCAAAGGACAGATCGTCCGCGAGATCGACGCTTTGGGCGGATATATGGGATTGGTCACGGATGCCTGTACCCTTCAATTCAGGATGCTCAACCGTTCAAAGGGCCCTGCAATGTGGAGTCCGCGGGCGCAGTGCGATAAAACCTCATTTTCACGTGCATGGCGAAAATTGCTCGAAAATCATTCAAACATAAATATTTACGCCGATATTGTGACTTCTTTTCTCTTTGAGAATCGAAAAATCACGGGCGTATGTACGAGAACGGGCGCAAAATTCAATTCTCACGCGGTTATCCTGACCGCCGGAACCTTCCTTAACGGTAAACTTTTCATCGGAGAGAATCAGTTCGAAGGAGGAAGAATAGGGGAGTTGTCTTCTTACGGACTGACCGAGCAATTGGTTTCTCTCGGACTTTCAACCGCAAGGATGAAAACGGGTACTCCTCCGAGGATTGACATCCGCTCGGTTGACCTTTCCAAGTCCATTCTTCAGGAAGGGGATAAGGCTCCGGAGCGTTTTTCGTACTTGGATGTTCCCTCTTCCATACAGGCTAGTGGTAAGCAGATGCCTTGTTTCATTTACCACACAAACACGAAGGTACATGAAATACTTCGTTCCGGATTTTCTCAATCTCCTCTGTTTAAGGGAGTTATAGTTGGAATTGGTCCAAGGTATTGTCCGAGTATTGAAGATAAGCTCAGGACTTTTGCCGATAAGGACTCCCATCAGTTGTTCCTTGAACCTGAAGGAAGTGACACTAATGAGTACTATCTCCAAGGTTATTCGTCCTCTTTGCCGCTTGACATTCAGCTGAGGTCATTACAAGCTATAGAAGGATTCGAACATGTTCATATTTTCAAACCTGCGTATGCGGTTGAGTATGATTATTTTGACCCTACCCAATTAAAGAACTCTCTTGAGGTAAAAACCATTGAAAACCTGTTTTTGGCAGGTCAAGTCAACGGAACTACTGGTTATGAGGAAGCTGCAGCCCAAGGTATAATGGCCGGAATCAATGCTCATCTAAAGATTAATGAGAAAGATCCGTTCATACTCGCCAGGGACCAAGCGTATATTGGTGTCCTCATTGATGATTTGATCACTAAAGGTGTCGATGAACCTTACCGTATGTTTACCTCTCGGGCAGAGTACAGGATACTCTTGAGGCAGGACAATGCGGATCTTAGACTCACTCCTTTATCACATGATTTGGGCCTTGCAGACGAACACAGGTACTCTTTAACCATGCGTAAATATGAGTCTGTAGATGCTCTTATAGATATGGGTGAGGAGACAAAAGTGAAGTCTCAAGCTGCCATTTCTTTCCTACAGGGTAAGGGTTATTCCGGGGTTAAGGACTCTAAAAAAGTGAATGATCTTGTGGCAAGACCGGACATAAGTCTTGGAGAATTATTGCAATTTGTTCCACGTGGAACACTTGAAAAATATAATTTATCTAAAGATCTTCCTAAAGAAATTATTACTGTCGCAGAAATAGCCATCAAGTACAAGGGGTATATTTCGAGGGAAGAGAGGATAGCAAATAAAATCTCCAAACTCGAAAATTTGGAGATTCCTGAGAATTTCGATTTTGAGAAGGTTTCCGGTTTGTCTATTGAGTGCAGACAGAAATTAAAGAGGTATGCTCCCAAAACTATAGCTCAAGCATCAAGAATATCCGGAGTTTCTCCTTCTGATATATCTGTGTTGTTGGTCTATTTTAAAAGATAATTATGTTCCACGTGGAACACTAAAGTCTTTTCAGTGCTTGTTTAATTATCTCCTCGACCTTAGCGTCGGGGTTTTTCTTTAATATTTCAGGGAGAACCTTATTGACATTGGCTTTTGTGAATCCCAGCATAACGAGAGCTGATGTAGCCTCTTCCATGGCGGCAGAATTCGGTACACTGAGTCCCGGTAGGGTAGATACACCGCCACCCTTCACTATCTTATCCTTGAGTTCCAATATTACCCTCTGGGCACTCTTCAGACCGATTCCTTTAACGCTTTTTATCTTGTTTACGTCCTCTTCCAGTATGGCTTTCCTTATTTCTTCGTCCGTAAGTGAGGACAGCATCATCCTGGCGGAACCTACTCCGATACCAGATACGCTGATCAGCATTTTGAATGTTTCCCTTTCATCCTTAGTGGCGAAGCCGTAGAACTGCTCATCATCTTCCCTCAGATAATGATAAAGATAAATTGTGGCTGTTTCCTGGCCATTCAGTTTCTCATATGTTTGCAGGGATATCATTATGTCGAACCCTATTCCACCACACTCAATGACAGCTTCCGCCGGATTGAGTTCCACGACTTTTCCTTTGATGTAATCGAACATATCTGATTGTATTTTAGTTTGGTGCAAAAATATTGTTTTTTAACATCAAAAGAAAGAGGACTTTTCCTAAATTTGCGTTCCCCATTCAATTTACGGCAATGACAGTTCAAGAGATCAGAAACGAATTTCCAATACTTTCCAGGGAGGTGTATTCCAAACCTCTCGTATATTTCGATAATGCAGCTACCAGTCAAAGGCCACGTTGCGTAGTTGATAAATTCACATCACTGTCCCTTAATGAGAACGCCAACATTCATAGGGCTTTCCACCGTTTGGCTGTTGACGCAACCGAAGAGTATGAGCAAACAAGGCGGAAAGTAGCCGAATATTTGGGTTGTTCCGAGAAGGAAATCGTGTTTACCAGCGGCACCACGAACTCCATAAATTTGGTCGCTTTTTCCTTCGGGGAGGCCTTCGTAAAAGAGGGTGACGAGATCATTGTTTCGGAGAGCGAGCATCATTCCAACATAGTCCCTTGGCAGATGCTTTGCTCCCGCAAAGGCGCAAAACTGAGGGTCATTCCGGTTGACGATGACGGGTATCTGAGGCTCGATGTCCTTGAGTCTTTACTCTCCGATAAGACCAAAATTGTTGCCGTAACACATATTTCCAATGTCCTGGGACTGGTGAATCCAATCCCTGAAATAGTTTCCGTCTGCCACGAAAGGGGAGTGCCCGTACTTGTTGACGGAGCTCAGGGAATTATTCATCAAAATATTGATATTCAAGAACTTGGATGTGATTTTTACGCTTTATCCGGCCATAAGATGTTCGCATCTACCGGAACTGGCGTCCTTTACGGAAAATCCGAATGGCTCGATAAGATGCCGCCCTATATGGGAGGTGGTGAAATGATAAATTCCGTAAGTTTCAGCGGTACTACCTATGCTCCCGTTCCGGGGAAATTCGAGGCCGGTACGCAGAACATAAATGCGACCCCTACGCTTGTCCCCGCATTCGAACTCCTCTCTAAATTGAACAATGATGCGGAAACGACCGATAGGATGAAAAAGGTGACACGATACCTTTTGGACTACTTTTTGTCGGATCCCAGGATAACGCTGTACGGAATTCCCAAAAAAGCATCTGACAAGATACCCCTTTTCTCCTTTACGGTAAAGGGGGCGCATCACGAAGACATAGCAATCCTGATGGATAAGATGGGAATTGCGCTGCGTTCCGGACAGATGTGCGCCGAACCTCTTATGGACAGGTTCGCCACTACGGGGATGGTGAGGGCTTCGCTCGCGCATTATAATACTATGGAAGAAGCCGAATATTTCGTTGCATGCCTTGATAAGGCCATTAAAATGTTGACAAAATGACACTTGAGGAAAAAGAGCAGGAAGTTATAGAAACATTCTCAATGTTTGATGAATGGCTCGACAAATACGAGTATCTCATTGACTTGGGAAAGAAATTGGATGCGTATCCGGATGAACTGAAGACTGACGACAGGCTCATAAAAGGCTGCCAATCCCGCGTTTGGCTCGATTATAGGAAGGAAGGCAGCAGGATCTTTTTCACGGCGGACAGCGATGCCATCATAACAAAGGGTATAATTTCGCTGCTCATAGACGTGTATTCGGGAAGGGAAGCCGCCGAAATCGCTTCGTCGGATTTCTCTTTCATAGACAAAATTGGCCTTAAGGAGAACCTCTCCCCGACAAGGGCCAACGGACTTGTCTCGATGATCCAAAGGATAAAGGAAATAGCAAAGGAGACCGCTTAATGGCAGAAGACAACAAGAATAAGGAAGTTTTGACCGCTGAGGATGTCAAGGAACTCGCACCGTTCTATTCGAATGTGATCCTTGCCCTCAAGCAGGTTTATGATCCGGAGATTCCGGTTAACATATACGATCTCGGACTCGTCTACGAGCTCAACATAAACAAGAGCAAGGAAGTCCACATACTCATGACTTTCACTGCACCGAATTGCCCTATGGCCGACTATGTTTTCGATGAGGTGAAGGCAGCGGTGATGGATGTTCCCGGAATAAAGGACTGCTCCATAGAACTCACATTCGAACCGCCTTGGGACAAAAGCATGCTTTCCGATGAGGCCAGGGTGGAGCTGGGATTTGATGATGAATAATCCCTTCGAAGTATATTTTTCCCTAGGATCCAATATGGGAGACCGTATGGCGGCACTGCGTAATGCCGTCAAGGCCATGGAAGAGAGATTTTCCCTTCCGCCTGCGGGTGTCTCTTCCGTTATTGAGACCGAACCTGTCGGATTCGATAGCGGAGACAATTTCCTCAATGCTGCCGTAAGGTTCGATTTTCCCGATGCGGGACAGGATCCTTTCCTGCACGCATTATCCATACTTCACACATGTAAGGAAATCGAGGCAACCATGGGAAGCGTGCACTATCCCGAATATGATGCTGCAGGGGAGAGGGTGTACCGTTCCAGGATCATAGACATAGACATCCTTTTGTACGACATGGTGAAAATGGTTTCAGGGGAACTTGAAATACCGCATCCCAGGATGTTCCAAAGGGAATTCGTTCTGAAACCCCTTGGTGAAATACTTTCCGAAAGGATGAAGGGGGAATATTCGTCATTCCTCACCCAAAAAAAGAGTATATTTGCAGACTCAAGAAAATAATAACCGATTAGATATGACACAAGAGGAACTTTTCAAGGTGCTCGTCGCCCACTGCAAGGAGTATGGATTCATTTTCCCTTCCAGCGAAATTTATGACGGGCTTGCTGCCGTGTATGACTACGGCCAGATGGGTGTGGAACTCAAGAACAACATCAAGAGGTATTGGTGGGAAGCCATGACCCGTCTCAATGAGAATGTGGTAGGAATTGATTCCTGCGTTTTCATGCATCCCAAGACTTGGGTGGCATCGGGCCACGTCGCCGCCTTCAACGACCCCCTCATCGACAACAAGGATTCCAAGAAGAGGTATCGTGCCGACAACCTTATTGAGGATTACCTCGGTAAGATTGAAGAGAAGATGAACAAGGAAGTGGAGAAGGGCCGTAAAAAGTTCGGAGAGAGTTTTGACGAAGAGAAGTTCCGTGCCACAAATCCCAACATCCTTCGCGAAAAAGCCAAGTATGATGAGGTTCATGCCCGTTATCTTGAGGCTGAAAACAAGAATGACCTTGCAGCCTACAAGCAGATCATCCTCGACTGCGGTATAGTCTGCCCCATTTCAGGTACCGCGAACTGGACCGACGTAAGGCAGTTCAACCTTATGTTCTCCACCCAGATAAGCAACACCGGCAACGCGGACGATAAGATTTACCTGCGCCCCGAAACCGCCCAGGGTATCTTTGTTGAGTACCTCAACGTGCAGAAGACGGGTAGGATGAAAATCCCCTTCGGAATCGCCCAGATAGGTAAGGCTTTCCGCAATGAGATCGTAGCCCGCCAGTTCATATTCCGCATGAGGGAGTTCGAACAGATGGAGATGGAATTCTTCTGCCGCCCGGGAACTGAGATGGAATGGTTCAAAAAGTGGAAGGAGAACCGCATGAAATGGCACGTCAACATAGGTATGGGAGCTGAGAACTACCGTTTCCACGACCATGAGAAGCTCGCCCATTATGCGAATGCCGCAACGGACATCGAATTCAACTTCCCCTTCGGATTCAAGGAACTTGAAGGAATCCACTCAAGGACCGACTTCGACCTTGGAAACCATCAGAAACTTTCCGGAAAGAAGATCCAGTACTTCGATCCCGAAACAGGGGAAAGCTACGTTCCTTACTGCGTGGAGACTTCCATCGGTGTCGACCGTATGTTCCTTGCCGTACTCAGCCACTCCTATAATGTCGAGAAGCTTGAAAACGGGGAGGAAAGGGTTGTGCTGAACATTCCCGCTCCGCTCGCACCGGTTAAGGTTGCAGTTCTCCCGCTCATAAAGAAAGACGGACTTCCCGAGAAAGCCCAGGAAATAGTCAACCTCCTCAAATACGACTTCAATTACCAGTATGACGAGAAGGACAGCATAGGAAAACGTTACCGTCGTCAGGATGCAATCGGAACGCCTTACTGCGTAACCGTTGACCATGACACGCTGAAAGACAATTGCGTTACCGTCCGTGACCGCGACACCATGAAGCAGGAAAGGGTTCCCATCGAAAAACTCCGCGACATGATAGATTCCAAGGTCAGCATGACAAACCTCCTGAGGAATCTTTAGTTCCACTGTTACTCAGTATAGTCCTCTCCGGTCTTTTGGTCGGGGAGGATTTTTTTGTGCAG
>Ga0181612_149845_pt1 | contig 14314 bp, 5 predicted proteins | sample HoacroProtozoa21_FD_119630 | JGI IMG/M metagenome (GOLD analysis project Ga0181612, IMG submission 119630) | Hoatzin crop microbial communities from Cojedes, Venezuel. Combined Assembly of Gp0051906, Gp0051904, Gp0051908 | reverse complement strand
TGTATGATGCTGGATACAAAAAAAGATGGAAAAAAAAAAGTAGACATGGTGGTGAATATATTTTTTTTTATTTTAAAAACATTTTTAGGGGGAAGGGGGGGGGGGGGGGGGGGGAAAGCGCCCTGAACAGAGCAAAAAGGTAGTCTTCTTCCAGTAAAACCATAAAAACACACAGGCCTAGAACAGGTCAGAAAGCAGCACGAGTTCCCTCTGATTGCGTGGGCACGGTCACGCTGCCCCGGCGATACCCAGGATTTTTATAGCAAGAGATGGAGCGTATAGGGTACAGCAGGCCTTTGGAGGGAAAGAGCTGGTTTTTATTTTTTGAGGAGGTGGGAAGCTGAAGGGGAGGATGAAAAATAGTATAAACCATGTTTTATAAGCAAAGTTTTAAAGGTCCCTTAGCAGGCTTAAAAAAAATGAAGAAGTACACTCACAACATTCTTTCTTTCCCGGGATGAAATGGGCCAGCGAAAACAACTGACCTCAACTGTTTTAATACGTGTTTGTTGTTACGTAACCAGGCCCCTCAGTCCCCTGCCCTTCTGCTTGGGAATCGCAAATGCTGAAAAAGTTCATTTCTTAATTATCCTTCTGAATTTGTTTTACTTACAGCTATAGCTAACCTGACAGCAGTTCAAAAAAATACTCCTTGTTTTCAGCAGCACTTAATTCCTCCACACGACAGAACTTTATATGCAGCTAATTTGGCACATTCCCATGCAGAGTACTTCTTTAGTTACACGGGCCTTCTACATGCAAGGGAAAGTTTTGGCTTTTCTTTTTTTCTTTCTTTCTTTACACAGGAAAAATAATTTGAAGTCTTGCATCACTGGCTACAAACTCAAGGCAGGCATATGGCCCCAACTCTACAAAGCCATACACAGCGGAACTAATAAATCCTGATTCCTTGCAGACTTACTCTTCCCTTCCCACCTTCCCCAGCTCGCCCCTCCCACCGCGCCCAGTGACCCAGCAGCCTCCCCGGGGCCCATTTCACACACAGCAGGCTTAGCTCCTATTTATGTCCTCGAACTACTGCTGGAGCAAGAGGAAGCCGCTGCTATGCCAGGTTCCACGCGCGCAGACCGGCAGATTTCTGTTTGGCCCGTCTGGCCTACGAACTAGCCAGACTTACTTGGCAATCCCTACCTAAAGCAGAGGAAACCTTTGGATTTATCGTCTCCACCAAGCCACTAATTTTCATGCAACTGGTGTTAAGTCAGCTATCTGCGAGATCTTTCTGGTTACTGAAGTTGACCAAAAGATTTATTTTGGAGGAGGGGGTAGAGCAGGACAGAGATAAATGCAAAAGCAGAGAAAACCGTGCTAAAAATATTTTAAATATGACAGCATTCTCTTAATAGTTGTGTTGTACTTCTGTTCAGCTAAAAGGTCACTTGGAGAGAATATGACAGGCATTTGCTAAATCTGAAATGTTTCAGATCCTGGCAATTTCACTGGCAATTTCTCAGCCCAGGAAAACAGCATTGCAAGGTATTGGTCAAAACACCCTCATACAGCCAATTAAACAGTTGCTAATTATAGCTGCCTACTGATAATCCTGTATTTTTCTGGGGCAGGTCTGCTTTTCCCAGGAAAATAAACCTGCGTGTAACAATTGCGGTTTGTCACACACACACAAATTTCAGTATTAACTCAGTAACTCCAATTTCTTACACACACCAACGGCTGATACACCACTTGCTTGTGTCAAAACCAGCCCGTTGCAACAGGAACCGACGCTCACGACCAAAGGCTGTTGTCGGCTGCCAGCTGTTGGGCACGTCGGAGTTGAGTCACACCGCAAGATTACAGCACAGACCGTGAAAGTCTGCACCCCGCTCCCGACTGACCTCCACACCTAAGCTAGAGAAATCCCGCTCTGGGCTTGGCTGGAAGCACCAAGAGCTCTCCCCCAGCCTTCTGCCTTTGCTTTGGATTTAAGGGATTTTCTGTGCAGTCAGTGATGGATCTTGAATAAAATGGAATTTCTTCCTACTTCTCTCTGCCTGCCTATGGGCACAGTAACTGTGTTTTAGACCATCTGAAAATTTTGAACCCCTTCACTTTCTAGTAATCTGTAAGCACGGTCTGTATAGCAAGTCCTTCATAGATAATAATTTGATTCCTCTGGAAAAAGAGAGGTTTTAATTTCATAGTACTTAGCATTATCAGTGTAAACCAGTTTTTATTAACCAACCACAGCAAGTGAAATTAATCTTCACCTTTATCCTGCCATTTAAGAGATGACCAATGTGGTCATTTAAACTCAAGTGCAACATTGAGTTTTTGCTCTGCAGCCAAAACTGTCAAGTCTGCGTCGAGATCCCGACTTTAAATACTGGGCCCCTGCCTCAGCACGCACAACCCTCGCACAACACATGCCAACCATTCCTGTTCGCATGGTGACTGTGGTGTGAATCGGCTGTACCCGAGTCAGGCTTTTCACCACCCATCCCAGACTGCCCTGCAGGGTGGTCAAAAGGCTGGTGTCAGGCCAAAAACGTGGCCGGCCCCTCTCTCAAAGGGAAACAGGCAGCACGAGGCAAGGCAAATCTCATAGCCAGTCCCTCGGCCAAGGCACGCCAAGTCATCGAGTGCTCTGTCCTCCAGTCCCTCAGGCTGCAAGTCCAGTGAACAACACGTAGAGCTGATCGGGTCCAAGCCTCAGCAGCCAACTCCATCCATGCTTTTTTCAGGGGTCTTACTCCCTCACTTCTGCCAGGTACCTCGATTCAAACGCTGTCATTTCATTCTCTCTCTTAAAGGAAAGTCCCTCTTTCTGGGAACGCTGTCAGTCTGGTCACTGAGCACCAGCCATTTACAGCGGCATCTTTCCTGTTCTCAGGAACTCCAGTACGTTACTGCACATTCTTGCAAATATTATTGCAAGATTATTCCTAGCACCTTTTAGGTGCAACCACCTTTCTGGCATATTTTGAGGCTTTTTTTTTGTCTTGGTAAGAATATGGCACATCGGAGACAAGGATGACATTTTCACGTGAGTGTTGCATACATACAATGATTTAATTAGTGAATATTCATACTGAGAAATCAAACACTTCTCAAAGGCAGCTTGTGCACCTAATTCAGCTTTCTTGTGCACAGATACAGCTGTTTTCTTTTAGAGCTGGACACTGCTATTTCAGCTTTTGTTCCAAAAGAAAAGAACAAGTGTCTTAAGACAACTCAAAATTAAAAAAAAATTAACCCGTATTAACAAAATTCTTAGAACTGAATGAAACTGCTTTGTTTGGGAAAAAAAATCAGCAATTCATTCTTTGAAAGATAGCCTGAAACGAAGTATCTGCCAAGCCAAGCAAGGATTACACAGGGAACATGACAAGCAACGCATACAGCACCTTGCAATGGCACCTCACGCAGCATTACCTGCGGCACTGCTCCCAAGTCTGCCACTTCTGCACTTGGAACATTTCCTCTCCAGAAACCTTCAGCAAAACATAATTATAACTAATTGGCAGGGAGAGGGGAGTCAAGGATCTTTCTCTCCAGATAAAAAGTTACAACTAGCAATGTTGATTCCGCCACATAGAAAGTCTGCAAACAAAGGCAACAGAGAAAATTGCTTCCTTTGTTGACATTATCTTACAGACCTCTCGTGTGGAACTATTAGCGCGGTTTCAGCAGAACCCCTCCAGTAACTCCCAAGTCTGTGACTGCGAATCCTGGAACGCAAACCAAAGCGATTACGTAGCTATTTCAGAGGGTGACAGCGCTGCAGAGCAGCTTATGACAAGTCCAATCTTTTGCATCAAGTTGTTTCTAACCAATGTCAGCACCATGCTCTTAGCTGCATTGCTGTATTCGGCAAAAGAAAAGCCTAAGGCGCCAATACTACTCTTTTTGTTTTAAGCCAGTTTAAAGCAGAATTAGGTGCCCTATACTTAAAATTTATGGAGACATGCATGATTTTGAGCATTGTAAGACCACACTTACACTACCACTCATAAAGCACTTCATTTGAGAAAATTAACTTCCTTGAGCTTTTTTTAAGCATTTGAATTTCAAGAGGCATTGATGTACATGTGCAAGTCAGAGCTTGCTTCATTCTGCTTTTCCGCAGAAAAGCAAGCATGCTAGGTCAGACGCATCCCACCTGCACCTCCCCTTGCATGGCATGGCCATTTATCAACCACAGCTATGTTTGACTGCAGAAATCTCAGACGGCTGTGAAACCAGAGCCCCGTGGCGTCCCAAGCATTAGTTCAGACTGTTGGCTTTCTTGTTTGTGCTTACATTGTCTTTGCCACACAGTCTGAGTGGATCAGAGAAGAAGTAAGTAATTATTATGAAAGCTGTAGTAGAACAGGCTGGAAGCTTTATGTCAATGCTTCCTTGAAGAGGAAACTGAATTCCCACAAAAGCGTGCTTTTGGAATTAACCTGCCTCTATCCTAAAAATATGTTATTTGTTTTTTAATTAAAAAGACCTAATAACAGACAAGTTCTGCTTTCAGTACTAAATATTCAATTTAGATATTCCCTGCAGCTCTACATATAGACCCAGACAACCAGAGTCTGGTTTAGGTCATCAGTAACAACCCAATAATCTGTAGCCTTTCCCTCACATGTATTTGAACAACAAAGACTCAGAAACTGATGATTTTATTCAAGCAAAGGTTCTTGTCCGAGAAGTTCACTCCCTAACAAAATCCCGCCATGGCTGAAAAGCCAGAAGGGCTTGCACCACCACCTGGAACAGTGCAGGAAGTGAAAGTGTCATCTTGTAAGAGCAGCTTAGAGCCTCCAGCAAGATGTCTTTCACACCAAAACTGTGTTATCCCAATGTTTTAAATTTGGAGATATTTTGCTTTCAAAACCCCAGTTACAGCTGAACAACAGCAAAGTAAAGATAAGAGTTAGAAGGGCGTTGTTCCATTTCCATCCACTGTAACGGTCTTTCTGAAGAAAGTGACTTTCAACTTCAGCACGTCTGGAGATGAAATCTTCATTTAGCTTCCTCCCAAATCAACGTAATAGGTAATTCTCATATATTGAAAAAAGTATTTTCTAAATCCCATCTTAAAGGACTAAAAATAAATATTTACATTAATGAACTAATGAAAACATAAAGCATTATGGTAATTCTAAAATCATAATTGTTTCATGGCCTCATAAGGATTCACTTCTAGAGAAACTATGTATTTTATAAATCAACTAAGCTTTTGGTTTCTATTTCAAACGCAAGGTGACTCAAGAAGCATTACTAACTAGAACTATGCAGGGGAATATACAGGCTTCCAGTTAAAGTAACAATGAAGTAAACAAGTAGAATCCTCATTAAATCAGTCTACTCTTTCTGTGCTTATTAGGAAGAACTTGTTACACCCATCGAAGGGAGAAAAATTAGCTTTGCTACTGGCATAGAAGAGGCATTTGCATCACTCAAGCAATTTACTCCTTAAACTTCTCATAACTTGGATTTTAATCCTGCAAATTTGGGACCAGTGCTCTGCTTGGATACAGTATCCCACAAAATACATCAGAAGGCATAAATCTTACCCTGGGAAAACGGACAACTGTGTCCCCATTCTCATGAAGTGTATTACTCTGCATCAAAACCAGTTCTGCTGACATAACTGTTTATGTGTAAGCTCTCACGAGCACACCTCTCTGCAAATGTGGCTATACAATTTTGCTTCACTTACACCAGGTGTGTGCTCTGAACTCCAGAGAGGAGTTGCATTAGCAAAGGCTGGTACAAGAGCTGCCAAGAAGGAAGTTGTTATTAAGGTACAGAACTGTAAAAGGCATCTTATTTCTCCTGTTCACAGAAGTCACTAACATTCTCCTCCCGCACAAACAGCTGCAGAAGGGTGTTGTAAAAACAAAAAAAGCACAGCATAAAGCAGTCTGGATTCGTGTTTATTGAAGCCAGTAATTAAAGACGTCCTCATTTTGCCAGCACTAGAAAGCAAGATTCCACATGACTGCATACTGCACCTGGTTAAAGCAACACAACTGGACTAAGGTTTGTTTCATACATTTGCAGTCCTAATTGTAAGTTGGGAAAAAAACCCAATAAAATTAGTATACAGGACAGTGAACTTTCATTTACAGCATGTATATTGTTAAGTTCATGATGTACAGAGCAGTCACTTTCAACGTAGTTAAATTAAATAAAATACGAAATTCTGTTCAGTTTAAACAGTTTTTTTTTAAATGCCAATAAAAAAAGTGCAAACTTAAAATCAAGCAGCATAACCACAGCATTTTTATGGAGGGCCAATCTTTAAACTTTTCTATTTACTTCAAGTTTTTCATAGAATGTTTTGGGTTGGCAGGGACCTTAAAGACCCTCCAGTTCAAACCCCCCTGCCTGGGGCAGGGACACCTTCCACTCGACCAGGCTGCTCAGAGCCCCATCCAACCTGCCCTTGAAGTTGAATGCTCTCATCTTTTGTTTTCTTAGTTTAAACATGAACAGTAGATGCAGTCACTATAATGCATATAAATATAGTCATATAATAGTTTAAACAGTCTACCATACAAGTGTATCTGCAAATAAAATGAAGTTTCACTTGAAAATGTAAAGGCTGTTTGCAATTTGGCCTTTGGTTCCAATGCTTGAAGACACCAGAATAACAACTGTGCAGCTCACCAAAGCTGACAGGCTTTGGCAACCACAGGATGCTACATTACTTACAACTTTCTTTCAATAAACTAGGAGCATTCACTTGCAATTAGAAACCAGAAACCTGTTTCTGTTTTGTCAGAAGCATCTTTCTGCAAAGCTGGTAAGTTATCATACATTATAAGTTTTGATCAATTTTAGTATATTTAACATTTTTATAGAACTGGAAAGTACTTCAATTTTAAGTTTTAGCCATATTGCTACAGAAAGTGCTTATCAGGTTAGATGACAAAAAAATGCAGTTTCAGACTGAGGTTTTCAAAGTATACTCCATTACGATCAGACCCTTCTTCAATTTTCCTGCTGAGTTTCTGATGTTCTAGTCTCCAGTCTCAATTCTCAGTGTCAGGAGCACAGTGTGTAATTACTTCTTCTGGTGTGGTAACTTGCAGCTGGCACCCATTACACCAGGAAGTACATCCACATTACCTATCGGACATCCACAGTCTTAGTCTAACTGTTGCCTAGACAACTGTGTAACTTCAGGTCATACCGTTTATTAAAAAAAAGTAAAAAAACCAGAAAAATATAATATTTTCAACAAAAAAAACCTGGCACAAATAACATACTCGTGTTAATGTTTGTCAAAGAGGCAAGTAAATACTCTTAGCTTTCTAGGTAATGTTTAGACAGACTTACAGGAACAGCCTCTTGATACAACATAGGATTTGAAGTTAACATCCAGTACTGTGTTAGTGGTCAATGTAATTCTGTATATTTAAGTAACAATATATATTAGGGAAGTTATATCCAGACATCAGATTTAGTACAACAAGTTCATATCAATAAAAAGTAAACTCTGCATAATTCAAATTGTGGTTTTTCCCTTCAGCGTTAAGAGCACAGAATATGCTTGCTATTTTTAATTTATGGTAGTGTGTACATGTAAAACAAGCATATCATATATAAAATCAAAGTGCTTTTCAGTAACCATAGCAGTCTTGTTTGTTTTTACAGAATGATGGTTTTATGTGACCATGGACAGAGCTCCAATAGAGCAACGGGGACAACCACAACCCATCTTTCCAAATGAAATGCTACATTAAAGAAAATACAAACCAAGTTATTGAGTATGTTCATCATGTACACATTCATATTTTCGGTTACCTTCGGAATTGGAGCTGGCTGCACCTGCAGCAGACGTGGCTGGAACTAGGGCCTTGAAAGTTTTTTTTAAAAACCTCCATAGGTGTAAGGCAGGAATCAATTCTAGCTTGGTAGCTAATACTTAGGTATAAAAAGTAAGAAAAAACAAAATACTGAGAGTGTTGTGTAGCACATTTCATTATGGGAAAATGATACGTCACCCACCATTCTTCATAGGCTAGCCTCTTGGGATCAAAAAAGGCAGAAGCTATCAGAAAACAAGATTTAAAATTAAATACAAATTGCCAAACTACTGATTTTAAAATAAAACCAAACAGTGACTGTTTGTACTACAGTGCACAATAAGTTCAAGCACCTTCTAAAGACACATCACACACTGTGCCAGGCACTTGGATCTAAACAAGTTATAGTTTCTCCCTTTGTCAGCTACACCAAAAAGGGCATCCACACTCTTAGACTTCTTTAAAAACTAAACCAAGATTCATAACAAGAATAAATTCCCATGATGCTTAGTGTTTGGCCTGGAATTCTCCAATGTAAAGTAGTCTTTTTAAAACAGTGATTATTTACCCCCTGTGAAACACAGGGTTTAACAACATTGCTCCTCTCCAGTCAGTCCAACATTCTAGTTTCTCACTGTCCCAAATCTGTTTCCCCTTTTAGGGCTCCATTCCCTACCTAGGCTTCTTCCTCCTAATTAATGCTCTGTTACAGCACCACCACCACCTTTCCAAGTATATAATGCATTTGCAAATATACAAGAAGCCAATTCCAGTAACTCTGAAAGAGGATTTCGTTTCTCTGTCTTGCCTTGTGTGCAGTCAGTAGTAGTATTTCAATAAGAATTCTCCATTTTGCTTCTCTGTGTTCTTCACAACAGGAAATGCAGCTGCACCTGCTCACCTCCACACCCCAAAGAATTGCCCTATATAAACTCTAAATGGTTATCTTATACAGAGGGATTTTATATGCAAACTTCCTGAATGTGCACTTTTTACTGGGACAAGGCAATGATGTAGTAAGCTCATTTCCCCTGCCCCAAGAAAACTGATAGCATCTGCCATAGCAGAAAATTCATGGTCTTATCAGATCAATATACATAGTTATTTGGTCATTTACATATGCATTTTTTTATGCGCTATCAAGCTTCGTTCTCTGTTGGAGGAGAGTTTGTTGTTACCATAGAGTCTGGCTTGCGAGTCATCCTATCCAATTCCTCTTGAACATTTGTCAAAACTGTTTTTTGTCCTAAAAAGAAAAAGGATAAGGTTAGAGCAAACTAATTTCAATGAAATCTTCTAACTGATGAGTACAAGTATTCACAAAATCACTTTTATATGACAATATATTATTTAATTTCTCATTATTTTGCCACCTACCCAAGAACACGGGGCCTGACACAACACAAGGTAATGTCCATGTAAAGACTGATAAATACTAAGATTTGATTCACTTTAAAGAGATGAAATGCTGAATTATACAGCAGCATATACAACATCCATGATATGTTTTACAGCAACTATCTTTTTAAAACCACCACATTTAGAATTTTCTGTAAAAATCAACTGCACACAATTCTATTATTAGTATTGAGAACAAGAACTTTATTTAAACCCAGATTTTAACCACAAGTTTTCCAAGGTACATATGACACCTGCTACAAAAATCACATGTTTGGTCACACTTACTCTTGCTGTGTTTTAATATTAAACAACTATCAGGAAGGACTATTTTACGTCTACAGACAATGCTTCCCTTAAAAAGGGGACATGAATTGTATATTCATGTAATATCTCAGGGCAGCCATTTCAAAGAACTTCTTCAACTGGAAACAGACACACTGAAGTATTTCATGGAAAGGCATATCTTACATTTTTATATTAGACTCAAAATTTTTTAACAATTCTCTAACTGAAGCATCAGTTTAATTCTCTCATTCTGAAAATTATAAACCCACAGGCAAATTAAATCGCTAAAATTGGAACAATATATTCTAATGCTTAGAGCATACAAGCATTTAAAATTAAAAAGGTGTATTTTTTATTTTTAGACAAGAAGTAGATTATATAACCATGTAGAGCTTCCTTACACAGCCAAAGAATTTAACAAGCATCTGTTTTCCAGCTCAAATGTGTGTGAAATATTAGGTGGATTTTTTCCAGGGTACATGCTGAAAACATTAAGGAGGCAAGATTTGACTGTCAGAGGTTTAACTGTTTTTTTCCAAAGTACAAAGACATAACCAAGTTAAAAGGTTACCTTTTATCACTACAAAGGTTTCAAATTAAACACTAGTCATAAGCCACAGTACTCTTAATTCTCTATTCAAAGCATGAGTATTTAAACAAGATTTTAAAATTAGTACTTTAACTGTAATATAGCTTGCAATACAAAATACTTTACATGTAGACTAATGGTACCTTAGAGTTAAAAACCCCTAAACCCTAAAACAGTAAAAAACACACAAAATTGTTGCTCAAGCAAAAGTAGGTCTAAACAAAAACTGTGGCTTTCTTTTATGCTGGATCAACTGGATCCTTAAGCCTCTAAAATACACCAAGCAGCTCTCTCTTGCAACTGCCTCATACTGGACAGGAAAAAACACTGCCGAGCTGTTCAGTGATGTGTAGGTTTACATGCTGCCCCTAACCCCCAGCACAGGTGAGCACCTTTCAAAGGAGAAGAAATACAAGCAGCTGTTTTAAAGACAGTAAAAACTTTCCCTCCATTATAAATTAACTTGATACTTGCTTTCAGTTTCCCTATAAAAACCTTGCCAAGGACAATAATGGCCTTGGTCAATCAGATGTGTGCTACCCAACTGTGTGCACTCTCCTTCCCAGGTACAGAGCGAGGGCAGGGAACCCTAGTTCTTCAGCTGTTGCATAGGGACAGAAGGGTGAAGGCAAATCTTAGGATTTGCAAGCATCTTCTTGTGGATATAAATGAAATAACTTTTTAAGTCTAGAAGTCCGTGCGAAGGAAAAAAGTCCATCACAGAAACCACCAACTGAAGTTCTTTGAAATATCTTGGTCTACACAGGGAAGAAAGACAGTCCAGAACCATAAAGGCAAGATGGGTGAGGAATTACACAGCGTGAAAAATGGACATGACATTGCAGCATCTGCCCAGATGAGAGGGTTCTCTCAAGTAAGAGTTAACACAGCAGAAACCAATCAATCCATTAGGCTGACCAGTATGTTGAGATCCACAATGTCACCCACATCCTGTGACAGAACCTCAACATTTCAATCACAGGATATTCATAGCTGTGGGAGAAACAGATGGTCTCTTTAAAGCAAAATATCTTTAGTGTCAACCTTCTGACAACTTAGGGCTCTTTAAATAGTGTAGACTAGACATTTAAAATGCCTACAAAGATCATTTTAGCACATTTACTCGCACAGAGGATGCTGCTGTAAATAAGGCTTTCCCCAAGATATTCTCCTCAACTCTTCTATAAAAGAGCAAGTAATCTTTTCTGTTATCACCAGCACCAGCTACCTTATAAACTAACTGAGAGCTTTTCTTATACCAGCACTGGGAGCCCTTATCTTCTCAGGGAAGTTAAATCTTATATTGGTTGATTATAGGATGTGCGCACAACGGCTGACATGGAACAGGCACATTCTCTTGTGAGTGAAAGACAACTGTTCTGTTCCAAAAGTCCGGGAATGAGCATGAGCTGCCAACCTGATGCAGCCAAGAAAAACCAACTGCGATCCTGAGATCACGCAGGAGAAGTACTTCTACTAAAGAAAGAGAACTGCTGTACCAGGCACTACCGTGAGACGTATCTGGAGTGCTGCATACAAGTTTCATCACTCATGTTTAAGAAATGAGGGGAACTAATGAAGAAATGAGTAGGGAAAACAGAGCCCAACCTCTAACAGAAGGTTGGACAAGAACTTGTCTAATTTAGTCTAACAAAACAAGAAAGTTAAGAAAGGATATATGATCGCTGTCACTAGATGTTTCATGAGAGCAATAATCTATTTAAACTAGAAGTTAATGCTGACACAAGGAAAAAAAAAAAAGGCACACATAGCCATTTGTTATCTCTGAAAACTCCTGAAAGGCAGATGATGTTCTAGAAGGCCGAAAGAGGAAAGAGTAAAGCCCATTATAGACTAGTTAGTTTTTACTCTGGTATTTTTTCCAGAAACTGCAAGCACCTAAAACATAACTTCAAACAGCCTACTGGCACACCACAATCAACACGGATCTGTCATCAACAAGGTGTGTCAGACCAACCAAATGTCTTTCTGTCACAGGATAACAAGTCCTGTGGAGAAGGGAGAAGTGGTCAATATCACATCTCACATAACTTTCAGAGAAACAAACTAGAAAAAGAACAGTCTTGCTGTTTCAGAAAAAGGAATGTATTGTAATTCATGAAATTACCCATTAGTTATCCATAGTACTAGTCAATATTTTTGTTCAGCAATCTATCTACCCTGTCTAACTGTTGAAGATATCAGACATGTAGGCAAGCATGCCTGAAGGGACCACAAAGCATTCTGAAAAACAGGATTGGAGACAAAAAGTTATTTTATATAAATTATCAAAGTGGTGCATAATAATAGAATGGAAAACAATGATAAAGCAAATGTATGACCTTTGGAAAGACTAAGGTCATTTGATACAGACTAGAAACCATCCTGCTAGGAGGCAGAAATGGTACTAAACTGGCTGTATTGTTGTAACAAATCCTGATCAGTATCACACAGATGAAAAAACCCTAGCATCACGCTGACATGTCTAAACAGAAGCACAATACATAACACACATTAAGTAATCCCCATTTAGGCCAAAGTCTTGTCTGAAGTACTGCATTCATTTCTGAGCACCAAAAGAAACAGGTCATCCAAGCAGTCCGAAGGAGAACAGTAAGAATTATCAGAGCCATAAAACACACCTCCAGTGAGAAAAGGCCAAGAGAAGTCTATTTCTGTAGTCCAGACAAGTCACAGGCAAAAGGAAAATAGCTTTTTCATTGCTGCAAAGACAAAGGGGCTACACTGATCTGATCTCCTCTCGAACAAGACAAATAGTACGGGGATTAAGAAATACCAACTGTACAAGAGAAAAAAAATAAATGAGAAATTAAGTACTGGCATAGGCTTCCTGGACAGATGACATCACATCTTTTATTTCAGAGTTTGTTTGCTTTTTAATCACTAGCCAGGAACTCCCTAACTGATTCTGCTTTAGATAAAGTGCATGGATGAAAAAAATCCCTAAAAATTATTTCTAGTCCTCTTTCCATAAAACAATTAATTTGACATTGTGGTCAGTAATAGTGCAATGCCGCACTCGCTGAAGCAGGGGGCACCTTCCAGTGTTTAAATGAAGAGCGCATTCTGGGTTAAGAATTAATTAAATATTTTTATAGTGTAGATATAGTAATATTATCCAAATAACATACAAATAATTCTTTTATTGTTATCTTTATAATAAATAAATTTATTAAAAATAGACTACAGAATTAATCACGCTAAAACAAAAATAGCCAAGAAAATACTGACTTGCTGTAAGGCAAATTCTAGCCATTTTTGAGCTTCCAGAGCATGGAATGTTGTATAAAACGCTTCCCAATTTAAAAAAAAAAAATCCTTACTTTCCCTCTCCAGAAACAGTTTCAGTTCAAATACCCACACTCCAACAACTGCTCTTGTTCTCTTGCTGGCAATATCATCACTGTGGCTGCTGTCAAATGTTTTTCACTTCCAGTTCAGAATGTCTGGGCCTTACACTCTCCTCTCAGCATCAGAAATCGTGGGCTTGGCATCACCGTTACATTTTACATGATTTCACAAGTCTGGGATCAGAAGTAGAATATCTATCAATAATTTAGTAGTGAAATAATTCTGGAAGATAGGCTCCTGAACGTAAGTGTGATGGGAATGCCAATATCAAAAAGAAACAGCTAAATAATCGAAGTAGCAAATTTCTAGTATCAGGTGGAACAACCATGCACTGCACAACACAGTTTTGTATAGATACCAAGTATTCTGACAGGCTTGATTTTTCTTCCCCTTAAACTAGTGCAATTACTTATCAGCAAATACCTCATACAGTGCAGTCACAGGCACACACACAGAAATCGATCAGTGTTATCAGTTGTGTTGGATCACAATAAAATACTAAATAGAGAATAACTTCAAGCTGCCATAAGTAGTAAATTAATTAAAATTTCATAAACATAAGTAATTAATGATTAATAATTTATTCATAATTCCCAGTTTATTCATAAACTGAATTCAGTTCATTCCTAAAAATAAGAAGTAATTCACGATTAGGGGACTGAAGCACCTCTCCTACGAGGAAAGGCTGAGAGACCTGAGCTTGTGTAGCCTGAAGAAGAGCAGGCTGAAAGTGGATCTTATAAATGCCCATAAATATCTTACGGGTTGGTGTCAAGAGGATGCGGCCAGACTCTTTTTAGTGGTGCCCAGCAACAGGTCAAACCCCGCCCCCCCCCTCCCCCCACTCCAGCACTTTCTGAACGTGATCAAGACTCAAATGTTATTTATACGCCAGCAGTGT